>Ga0206125_10001005_pt1 | contig 35068 bp, 26 predicted proteins | sample Helgoland_Spring_4_FD_148598 | JGI IMG/M metagenome (GOLD analysis project Ga0206125, IMG submission 148598) | Pelagic subsurface seawater microbial communities from Kabeltonne, Helgoland, North Sea - Helgoland_Spring_Bloom_20160331_1 | ecosystem: Environmental > Aquatic > Marine > Epipelagic ... | reverse complement strand
CTACTCTTTCTTACCTTCGCAGTTAATTGACTAGCACCACCTGATCCTTTTTTAATGCTCTTACCATCTATAGTTACTATTTTATTTTTACCCTTCCCATTTTCCGTAACAACTAATACATCTACAGTTTCCAAAGTTGTACTTTCAGGTAGATAAGCTGCGGAGCCAGCTTCCGTTCCCTTACCATTTCCATGCATAGTTTTAATAGCAGAATATATTTCAGCAACATTAGCAAAAGACCTTCCTAAAGTTTCGTGCATTGCTAAATCTTTCATAATAGAATCTAATTCCTTTTTCCACTCTTCGGGATTTTCATTAGGATCTTTTTTAGATAATGCTTCAATTCTATCAATTATTTTTTCTGCTAAAGGATCTGGAGTTGGTGGATTATTATCACCTTCTGGTACACCAGCGATTGGCCTTCTTCCTAAAGATCTTAATCGAGTAGACAATCCTTGTAATCCTTCTTGTATAATTTGCTTTCTATTCTCCGGCGTATCCGGATTCACCCCGCTATCCATATCAATAAACTCTAACTCACCCTTTTCAATTAATTCACCATATTCTTCAAGCTGTGCATTATTTTGTTGTCTCTTTTTTCTCTCAGTGTCCGTTTCATTATCTTTTTTTGGAACTCTGGTTAAGGTTAAACCATCAGCTAATTTTACACTTTTGATTTTTCCATTTTCTCTTTTTATACTTTTCGGATCTATAATTTTTAACTTTTTTACCTTACCTTTTTCTGAAAATATTTGATTAGCAGTAGTTAATTTACCAGCATATGTAGAGGTTCTTACAGTCCTAACCCCTTGAGACTGCATCCATTTTTGCATAGATTTATCAGCATAGCTTTCGCCAGAACCGTGTTTACCACCTAGCTTATCGGCTGGCATACCCTTTAGTCTATTAAAGTTACCATTTCCATCTATACCTGGTTCTCTAGCAATATATATTTTCCATGCATTGGGAGAGCTTTCAGCAGGTTCAACAACACCAACCCATTTACTTAAATGATCTTGTTCTTCCGGAGATACCTTTTCTCCAGCCCACAGTTTTTCTAAAATATCAGCACATTTTTTGTGAGCGGTACGAGTCTCCTCTGATATTTGTTTTCCTTTCATACCCGATGCTCTAATATCATCATCTATACCAGATCTTAAATATTTTAATGTAGTATTTTGATAATCCTTTAATTTCTGTCTACGAGCTTTTGGTATCGGATTACCATCATCATCTTTAAGATTATCAATTACCTTTTCTCTTTTTTTATCAAAGTCATCTATCTTTGAGTTATCATTGGCATATTTATTTTCTGCTTTCTTTTGTGCTATTTTTTCTTGCTTTTTTCTTTCCTTTTCAGCCTCTTTTTCATCAGGCGTTAATTCTCCTTTCTTTTTACTACCATCACCGCCTAAATTTCTGGTTAAATCTTTTACATCTTGACCTTTAACATCTTTATCTTTGACATTTTTATCTTTGACATTTCTATCTTTTAAACCAGCAGCTTGAACTCCAAGTTGTTTATATTTACTTGTTTTATAATCTTTATCATACTGATATCCTTTAACAGTTCCCAAGGTAGCTTCTCTTTCTTTTCCCTTATCATCTTTCCATTTAATAATTTTGCTATCATCATCTTCCGTTTTTTCCATCAGATTATTAACCAACTCAGACCTTGCCTCTAAAGGCCAGCCATATTCTTTTAATAACTCTTCAAGTATTATCTGATGTGACATGCTCTTTGCATCAAGTATTCCGCTCTTAGTACGGAATGACCACTCAGCTATTATCTTATTTAAATCTGTAATCATTCAAAGTTCCTCGTTATATCTTTCATTTCGTGGTAGTTACATCCCTTAGCCACCTTTACAGGATACTTACCGTCCATTTCAATAATACCCTTTACCATTCTGATAAATTCTAACCCATCTTCCATATGGAAATCAAACAAAAATGAGTCATAACTGTACAGAACTAACTTACTCTTATAACCTTTTAGTTTGGGTATTAGTTCCGTAAGCATACTCATATTGCTTTCCGTTTCCATAAGCTGAATAAGATAGTTAAATACCTTATTCTTATTCATATCAGACAGATTTTTCCTATATAGTCTCTTATTATAAATATCAGAAAGTATAAAATTTTGAGATTTATATGAGTTCCAAACATCATTTATATACATTTGTACCCTTTTAAAGAAAGGATTTGTATTCAAAACCTCATCAGGTATATGTCCGTACAGGTATTGAAAGGACAACCCCTTACTTTCGTTATAATCGACTCCATAAAACTCAGCCATGTGTTGGTGTACCGAACCTTTAGGAAACTTATAATCGATAGCATCCCCAATCAGCCTCAGATGATAAGCATCATAATCCATCTCAACCAGCATACCATCCTTACCATGCCTACTGATAAACTTCTTTCTGCTACCATCCTTCTTATTAAGGGCAGCGAAGTTCATACCACCAAACCTATTTGATGGGCGGCCTGTAGCGGTATATGGATTGTATTCTGAATACACCATACCATCGGTTGTCTGCAATCCGTTGCTCTCAATCCTCTGTAAGTTTGTTAACACCTTATTATTATAGGTATCGTATGATTCCGGCACCTCACCCAAACTATAACCTTTAATTCTATCCACTATTATTCTGCTAGCCTCAAGATGCTTGAGTATGGGTATCACACAATTAAGATTTGATTTCTTATAGTGTGTCCTATAGAAGTATTCATGCGTTGGTGTTATGCTATCCTCTATTATGAGAGGTTGATTGGTTTCTAAGTAACTCTTCATCTGCATATCACATATATTTTCTAACCCTACAAAATGTAGTAGCTTCTTCTTATCGTATGTATAGACAGTCTGTTCTGTATTTAACTCTTTGATATATTCAACATTTAAGTTTACCGCATCCGAATGTCTGAACGGCAGTATGTACTCTTCTAAATCATCCGTTAGGAATATAACATATAGAATACACAATTTGCTATCCACAGGATGTTTGCTTTCATCACATTGAACAGGTAATAGTATTGAACTCTCTTTCTTAAATATCTTTTTAAAACCATTCCACTCATCATTGGATTCTACTATTTCCAATATAACTTACTCCATATTTCTGTTGTCTTAGGGTACACCTCATACATTAACTCCTTCATAGCCTTAGCATATTCTTGTATCTCCCATTGTGATGTCTTTTCATCTCGTAACTCTATAAAGTTTACAATCGCCTGAAATGAAGCAGTCCAATAAACCTCTGTGTATTGGTTCAATGGAAGTATTATTCTTGCCTGCTCCTTAGCCATACCAGCCGCAACCATCCTTTCATATGTCATACGAACATTTTGCATCAATGCTTCATAAGAATCATTCATACGAGCTTGCTGTAAATCATCCAATACACCCTCTGATGCTTGTTTGTTATCATCTGATTGTTTTCTCCAAACCGATGGATGATAATAGTCCTCTACAGGCACATACCTACCGCTAATCTCATTCCATGCATGATCCTTAGTAGCAGAGTTTGATGTGGTTTCAATTCCAACCACATGTTTATACCATTGTCTCATCACGAACTCTGGTGCTTTTATATGGAACTGAACTTGTAGGTGTCTGAATGGAGAGTAGTGCTTGTACTTAGCTAAGTACCTAACCAATCTCTCATCTGATTTATCGAACTTCTCTTTTCGTTTACCGAATGATACGCGTGCTGAATTGACAACTGTTAAATCGTTTCCTAACGAATCTACAACCTCAATAAAGCCTTTATCAAGAACTTTACTTTTCATTTATATAACCTTTAATTTACTATAAGTATTGTTTAAAAATCCGAAAGTGTAATTTAATATCCACCTCCACCACCACCGGATGAACCACCGCTCGAACCACCCGAACCTCCGCTCGAGCCACCTGAACCACCACCGCTTGAACCGCCTGACGAACCACCAGAACCCTGTGATTGTGAACCAGCTCCTGAAGAGGTTGTCATCTCTGTTATTCCTAACCTACTGAGAACATCTTCCCTTTTTGACAATGTATCATTATTACGATAAAACTGCAGTAAAGGAGCAACCTTTACTACATCAGGCATTTTTCTCTTAGCCCTTCTCAATTGTTTTCTGTTAAACTTCTCCACCATCTCACGCTTACCAGAAATTGCCCATTTAAACTTTACATAATTATAAAGTGGAGAGCTTCCAAAATCACCCTGAGAAATTGGAAATGGTTTAGAATTAGGTTCATTAACTTTTTTAGCTAAGTACCTCATTATAGATTTGTTTTCATAATCCTTCGGTGTTATTTTTAAAGCTGTGGGTAATAGACTTATTCTAGTCTTATTATTGCTTAACCTAGAATACTTATAAAAATCGGATCTCGGATTTCTAAGATATATCAACAAACTCCTATCGGTATGATTATGACCTGTCATAAAATATTCTTTGAAGTCTGTGGTATAGTGTATATGATAATCTATATTAGCAGGCACCTTTTTACCGCTCCTATAACGAAACTGATTCTTCTTAGTTTTTAGATTAGGAACAATCCTTTGGCTGGTAGCATTTATACGCCTTATCTCTGCATCAAAGTATGGTTTTTTTCCTAACTTTGATTCAATCAGCTTCTGTAATTTAATTTCATTTTCAGTTGGCATAAACCATCTCCTATGGTAAATAATCCGATATTAAAATTTTCTCACCTTGTTTTGATTCATCGGATGAATAAGAGTACCCACGGCCGATGGGTTTTCTTGGTGATAAATCAATAGGTTCATTTTCTTTGTAACCATTATCTCCAGGTTTATTCTTTGCTTTAAAATTCGGTGCGCCTGCAATACCATTTACAGGTTTACGAGCACAAGAAATTCCTGTTTGTGGAGTCCAATTAGCTCCAGGAGGTAAATTATCCGAACCTGTTCCAGGATCAACTACACCTCTGGTATACTTTGCTAGAGTCCATCCATCTAAAAAATCTTTAGCTAAATCAACAGTAGTATCACTAAATTCTTCTTGTTTTTCTGAATACGCTGATATCCCTGTTTCATTAGGAGCTTCTATCATCTCATCCCAAAACTTTTGTCTTATATAATAAGGTACAGATTTTCCTACGCTAGTCTCATTATAGAATATTTTATTTTTAGGATTGTTAACTCCTCTTGTGTACCAAGGTGTAACCTTATACAAAATTTTGTAGTTTTGATTTAAACCACCAAAGTAAGTAGATTTCAAAAATGTCGGCTTTGGTGTCGATAATATAATTGGAGGAGTTTTTTTCTCCTCAATTTTTGGTTTTGGTGGTATAGGATCCCTTGCGTCACAGAAGTCACTCTCATAACCAGCGGTTGCTGTTCCAGCTCCCCTTCCTGGCATAAATGTTCCGTATATATTCGGATTATTGACATTTATTCCATCATCAACACCTGCTATGTAACCTCTCACAGTTTTATATCCCAAAGCAATCTGTTCATCGGTACAAGCTCCCCTTGTGACACCCTCTAATACCGGCGGATCCTTTGGAGCTCCTGTTTGTTCTTGAGCTTTTTTTGATTCTTCCGTTGGTTTTACATCCTCTAATTTTTTCTTTTCTATGCTTTTCTTCTTTTTCTTTTTGGTTATATTGGGAACTTCCACCTTTGTTGTATCCAATATTTTGATAGGAGGTCCTGGTTTTGGTGGTGGTGGCGGTGGCGCCATTTTAGAAAAGTCATCAAACTCTAATTCATCTAAGACTAAATCATCAGCAATATCTTCATCATCCGATGGAACTTCTATCTTAGGTGGATATAGGCAAGGTGAATCCTTATGAGCAACTACAAAAATCTCTCCCCTATCAATCTCATCTAAGTATCCGATGCCAGCATAATTTATAGCTTTCGGATCGTTACAACCAAATACAGGTCTGGGTACAATATCATCCTCATCAAAAGTAAGGTCATCAGGAAGATCGTAATCATATGTATCCTCTTTATCTTTTTCTACAAAACGCTCTTGTATCAACTCATCATCATACAAACAAGGATTATCCAAATTAGTTTCGGATACAGCATTATATTGAGCATCAGGATCGTAATTCCGTGCTAAGTATCCGGTTAGGGCTGTTTCAAAATCATCACCCTTCCAAGGCTTTCCGAGCCTATTCTTTCCATTAATATCCGGAAAACCAGAAGTTCCTGGCAGCGGTGGGCTATCATCCATACAACCAAATATAACCTCAACATCTGTGTCAATCAATGCAGATGTTTGGTATGGTGGTGGTGGAGGACCTTCCATTTGAGAAAAGTCATCGAAATCCAATTCATCTAAAGGTAAATCATCTGCTATATCCTCATCATCTGAGGGTACGGGTATCTTAGGTCTTTTTACAGGAGGCGGTATTTGTCTTTTTAGTTCAGGAACAAACTTTATCTCACCAGCCTCTTGTTCTAAAACATCACCATTCATCCTCATCTTTGTGGTTATTTCTGTTGTCCAGCCCTCAGAGCTCAGATTTTGTGTTAAACCAAATATCTGAAAGAATGTGTGTGGTCCTAAATTAGTATCTGAATTTTCCCTATCGACAAAGACATCTCCATTGTATGCCGGTTGTATGTAATCGGTTTGAATTATATCACCGGGCGTTATTCCGCTTGTACCATCGATTGTTAATCCTAATTCGGCTGGTATTAGAAAGTTAGTCTGATAAGCAGAGGATTTATTATCAAAATGAAATAATTTTGTTCTAACTATAGCCTCACCGGCATCAAATAACTTTAATGTAAAGGGATTGCTATCATCCACAACATCTTCAACAAACTGATAGTATCTAAAGCTAAAATTATCACCCTGAGGTTGTTTTCTTTTCGTTATTGTTTCTAATCCTAAATTCCATTGGGTTTGTGCTTTTGAAACAGTGATACTATCATCTGAGTTACCTTGTAAACCATCCTTACCCACATTTTCGGGAAATGGATTATCAATTTTATATTGTTTAATTTCTTCATCAACAGCTTTATTATGATTTATAACATCTTGACCCGCTTCTCTAATGATAAAATCAAGTTCGTCATTAAATTTGGTTCTTACATCATCCAACTTCAGCGCTTCCTTTACTCCGGCTTCAACCACATTTTCTGCTTTATTACCCTTACTCTCAGACCACTTATGCCATTTTAATGAATTTGGGTTAATGGTTACACCACCATCTTTTGTAATTTTCTGATTTGGATTACCTGTTATATTACCGATTTTATGACCTTCATTAGATGCCGCTTTTTTATAAGCCTTATCCATTTCTTTTAATTTTTTGTCACGATAATATGATTTTTTTTCATTATTTTTAAATAAGGTTGCTAAATTTGATGTTTCATTCGATGTATCAAATACCAAACCATCTGTTTTACTTTTATTAGAACCATACATAGCAGTAACTGCCATAGAATCTGGTATGGAAAAGGATAGCTCTTGATTTTTAACCATGCTACCCAAAGTGTATGATGGAAACTTATAGATTCCTAATTTATTTACTTTATTGGTATTAGGATTTTCATCAGTTCCAAACTTAGTGTATCTTTTTGAGTTAATGCCCGCTGTAGAGTTTGTCTCTATTATTTTTATGTTTTTTGTAAAATTATCCTCACTTATCTCAAACCTCCAAAAGTTATGAAAGTTGTTTGTTAAAGCATTTAGTAAATTTGTAACACCGGCTTTTAGGGTAGCGGGTGGGCTTACGGTATCAGTTCCATATGTTTTTCCTGTGATTGGATTTTTTTGAACTTCGCCAGGTACAATACCAAAAGCCTTTTGAATCTCCTTAACATTTATCATTATATTTCTCAACCTACCATATTTCGAATTATTTGGATCAGCGAATGAAAGCTTCTTATTTGAGTTTATATTTAAAAAGTCTTTCATAAATCCTTTACCTTTTTCATTTAATGCGTAACCTTTTAGATTACCCAAAGGTATTTTATTAGGTTCGGTTGATATATTTCGATCTTCGGTTTCAATACTATCAAGCCTAATATTCTGTCCTGGTAAAAAGAAAGCGAATACATCCTTTGGAATTAAATATTTTTCATTATTTCTTATTAAAACAGAGCGATATGAAGCAATCTCCCCATCATCATTAATTTCAGGTTCTATAGATCTGAATGTACTGATTAGTTCTTCATCCTGTCCTCCTGTGAATGAGGAGTATTGAGATAATATATTATCCTCAAACCATCCCCATCTTACATACCTATCAATTCTTTGTTTGAATTGATAATGTTTGTCTCTCCCAATCCTTCGAGCATTGGGATTGATAACAGAAAATGTGGCAACGAACACATTACCTAAATTATCTTCAATAAATGTTTTATCAGATTTAATAAAATTTGTCTTAGCCATTATAATGCCTCATCCCTAAGTTGTGTAGCAGTATCGGATGTTTGCTCTGTAGTTTCCTGCGCTGACATAGTACTTTTATTTGTGGATGGTAAATCGACATACTGATCCAATATAGAGTCAAGGTTTAGGACAGCGTTTACTATATTATCATTATGTATCTGTGACACATTTCCTGAACTATCTGCTGTGAGCTGAAACTCCGTGCTTCCCTTATCAATGCTATAACTATCGAATAGGCTGATACCTATTGAGGTTAGGTACGTGACACAATCAAAGCCACCATCTTCCCTCAACTTATACTCAAAGTTTGATATGACGCCGCCTATAGCATCATAGTTTCCACCGGATTGATATATGATGGGCATCGGATTATCAAAAGCATCCTGATTTATAACCCTTAAATCATTTTCATCAGGTGTAAAGAAAGTTGTAAAATTATTAAGTTCCTTTCTCTTATAAACCCATCCCCAATCTAACAGAACCGTCTTTCCTACTGTTAAGAAGTGACCATTAAGATCTATTAAGTCCTCCATCGAATTAACAACCCAATTGATGGTTGCTTTTCTAGTAGCCTTATAGTTACCCGCATATTCAACCGATATGTCCTTTATACCGCTGATAGTCCTTATCCCCTCAGATTGTCTTATGCTATTTTTTCCTGCACGTATTTCTTTGTAAGGTCCGAGAAAACCATCAAACCCAAAATTTGTGCTCAAAGCTCCATCCTCATTAGGTTGATCTAATGTTCCTCCCTGAATAACTCTAGTATTGGTAACATCATCCTTATTGGAAACCATTCTAACAAAAGTTGATCTTGATGCTAAATCAGAAAAACTAGGGGTGTCTATCGGAACTTTTTCTTCTCCGAATTTAATTTCTTTTCTGGATAATGCTCTTCTTCTAGCCTCCAATGTTTCTTGAATTTTTTTGTGTATATTTTTTACTAACATATCTTATAAAGACTCTAATATTTTATCAATTTCCTGTGGTATTCTCATCTTCTTCTCCGGATCAACTCCTATCTTACCATCGCTGAGATGATTAGCCTTTGCTATAATCCACCATAGATTTGAATCATTATAATACCTCTGAGCCAATGTATCAAATCTATCATCAGGAAAAGGGTAGATGTACAAATCAGAATCTCTAAATGGTATTTCCTTTACCAAAGTAGGAGCATAATATCTATTACCATTCTTATCTTTATCGACTATTACATTTTTGTATCTCATAACCCTATCCTTATGTTGGTGCTATAACACTAATATAACCATATTGATCCGACCTTCTTGGTTGTTTTTGCAAAGTAGATTCATTCTCAACATTCTCAAAAGTTCCTATCGGAGCTCCTGTATCACCTATTCTATTATCACCTTTTAACCATTGTATATCATAGTGTTTTCCAAGAGCAACAGGAATATTTTGTCTACCGCCTATATACTTAAATTCACAAGCGCATGATATGAAGTGTGGATATTGTAATCCCTCATCTATTTCCCAAGTGGTTTCATCCTCAACTGTAACTGTTAGACTATCTAACAATCCTGGTGCTTTATTAAACATATCTCCTAAAGTAAGCTCTATAAAAGGAGTTATCATCCTTTGTCCTTGAGTATATGATGGATAACACATACCTACTAAGTAATTCAATTTTTCCATAAGTACAGGCAGTTCCTGCTTCGTCTTTGGATAAATCTTAAAGTTAAAACTTATATTCCTATCCGTACCAGAATAAGTATATAGCTTATCAGGTCTTCCTATATATCTCTCCTCATTAAATTCAGGGCTTATGGTATCGGATATCCCATCTAGTATTGCTCTAAAAACCAAATACTTATTATTGACAACATCCTTAAACATAAATTTTATAAAATCTTTATTATCATTAATTACTTCAGGGAGATTCTCATCGAGACCACTATCTATTATCGGCAGTATATTTATTCTATCTACGTTAGGGTCTTTAAAAGTTCCTTTTATCACTCCTTCACCAAAAGTAGGCTGATACTCTGATATTTCTGCTCCATATTCTCCTATATGACGGACTATATCCTTACCCTTATTTCTGGCAGTAATTTTTGCTTTATAATTATCTTTATTACCCGTATCATCTATGAAATCATTAATTTCTTTTGGTGTAGCTATTTCATCTTTACCGATTGTACCAAAAGCAGTTGTATATTTTGCATTATTACGACCTAATTGTGTGTAACTTAATGTGGAAAATTTTTGTAATATGCCTGAATTATTATTTTTATCTTTTTTATTTGATGGTGAATCATCATCAAATGTACTTCCCACAGTGGTTGCAACTTTTCTCAGATCTTGGGTTGCTAATTGAGGTCCACCAGAAAATGATATACTTCCATCCTTACCTATGCTCTGTGGCGCTGTTGATAGTAAATTAAAAACACTGTATCTGTTTGGATTTGATTTTATAAATCTCTTCACACCTACATCTGCTGCGCTCGTAATAGCGTCGCTGACATTGGTTACAAATCCAGCCACACCTGGTAAAAATCTTGCAAATGCACCCTCAGGATCAACAGATGGAGGAACATTTATGGGCTCTTCTAAAGCTACGGCCTGAAATGCTAATCTAGAAACACCCGTCTTGCTGAATGCTGAATTACTTCCAACATTATCAACTTGTCCTTTAGAATTAACAGCTTCCTCATACCTATAACCACCAATATGTCTCTCAGGATGTCCTATCGGAAGCGCTGCCGAAACAGCAGCTTGTGCAACATTACCTAAGAGATCGACAGGATTAAAATTACCACTAGTAATATCCCCTATTATATCGCCTAAACCAGCTATGCTCAGAGCGGATGTTGGATTATATACCATAGTTCCCTTATCAGGGTTTAGTGCTTGTAAAGCAAATTGTTTTGTTAAAAATGCAAAACCTGTGTTGGTACTAAATAAAAACTTAGCTAACCTCTTCTTATCCGTTAAGTTCCTATCAATCAAACCTGTGATGCCAGGAGCTCCTCTGACAATAGAAGTCCCTAATGCACTTAGAAAACCTGGAACCTCACCCTCTTGAGGATCAAATCCCCAATTATTACCTACTCCTCTGAGTATCAACGGATGATTATCTAAACCACTAAACGGACCTTTGTTAGCAACATTTCTATAATTAGCAGTACCAAAAAGATTTTCGGTTGATAAACCAGCCGGAACATTCGTAAAGTTACCCATTCCAAAGACTCCGCCTGATTCAAATTTATAGAGGTCATCTATATTATCCTTATATCCGATGACTATATCTTTTAAATCATCCAATACGTTCTCACCATTATTCCTTATTCCATCATACTGAGCTCTGTCAAATCCATAAAGATTTGGAGAGTTTCTATTAGAGGTAGGAGTGTTGAGTGGAGAAGTTAGGCTTGTAAATGGACTCGTAGATGCATCGATGTATACTTGTCCGTCACCTCTACGACCATCTCTGTCACCTGCAACACCATCACGATTTAAAGTCCAAGTTATAGATGGTTGTCCAGTATCGGTAACAGTAAATACTTGAAGTCCTGAAGCTATACCAGGTCTAAAATATTGTCCATATGTTCTATTTTCCTCAAACTGAGGTACAGGAAATATGTTTACTGATTGTGGAATTGTTTGGTTTACAATATCAATTAGTCTGGTTCCGGCATCAAATGTCTCAAATGTCTGTTCAACCATAGCACCATATCTCAATCCAGCATTTATTTGTTCAAATGGAGATATGTGAATTGAAGTTCCAAGCTCAGTAAAGTAACGATTTTCTAATAACTTATTATTAAATTCGGTATTTACATAGGTATCGAAGTATCCCCTCTGCTTTAGTCTTTGTTCATTAGGATCGAATGCAGGAGCTATTCCATCAAATGTTATATCAGGTGAAGATATATCGGGGTTAGATGCAGGAAAGGATGATATGCCTGTATTTATACCCACTATATCAGCCAATGGAGATATTGTGTTACCAATCCTACGAGCGTTTGGTATTCTAGGATCATTATTAAAATCCACATCGCCTACAGATAATGTTAATGAATCGCTGGGATCAGAAAATGCTGTTAATCTATCAAGTATCGGCGTTGTCATAAAATCGCTACCAGCAGCATTTGGTATTCTATGAGTATCATCAAATATCTCATCACCAACTGTTAATGTTAATGTATTTCTATTTTCTATTCTTGGAGTTGGCGCAGCTCTACCACTTATTGGTGTTGTCATAAAGTCACTACCGAAAGCATTACGGTACCTGGGTAATAAAAAGTTCTGTTGAGTTAATAGACTCGTATCTGTATCTATTGTAAATGTTTGTGAGTATAACGAAATATTTGGTGGATCATTAAACACATCATTAGGCAATCTGCTTATATATCCCTCTAAAGGAGTTGTCATAAAATCGCTACCAAAAGCGTTTGGTAATTGTGGTACAGTATTCAACACATTGTTATCTATGTTTAGGGTAATCAGAGGATCATCCTCACCTGGTTGAACAGGAAAACCATCTTGACCTAATTCAAATATGGATCGAAATGGAGTTATGGGATTTAGGTTAGCGTAGGTATCAACACCACCACCAACAGGACCGAATGTAGCATTCTGAACCTTATGGTATAATGACTCTAAATCCGTTTTGGGCGTAAATCCATCAGCACCACCGGTTTCGTTATCAAAGAAATCCACACCGCTCTCTATCTGACCATCTATCCTATCAGGCGATGATATCCCATATTTAAAGTTTTCTAAATCTGCAGCTAAGTCTTTTAGTGCCACCTAATATCTCCTAAGCATTGGCTAATTTCATGCCATCCTGCTTTCTGATTAATTTATTCATTAAAAATTCGTTCTGTTCCAATAACCTTTTGGTATTAGTATTCATTTGTTTACTTTCTTTTATCTGTGCATCCATTTTAGATTCCATTTTTGATGTATCCACACTCATATTATTTGTTATAGCACCAGCCACATTACTCTGTTGTGCGGCGTTCAACACCACCTCACCAGGGGTTAACATAGTTGGAACAGTATCGGATGAAGCGACTGCGGCACCATCCCTACCAACCATACCACCCTCTGCCATACCTTTTGCCATTTTATACATTGAAAACAAACCTGCTATTGCTGCTACGCCAAGTGGTATACCAACACCAAAAGGTATTTTTGCAAATGAACCCCCAATTGATGCTATAGCAGATGCTAGATTAGCAGCACCAGCTGCTGCAGCCATAACTGTTTGTGCTTGTAGAAGAGTATTTGATTTATTTAAAGACGCTTCTTTTTGTGCCGCTCTTTCTTTTTCAATTTCAGCTGATGTTTGTTCACCAGCAATTATTTTACTCAAATCAGCAACATTAGTTCCTATAGCCTCAGCAAGAGCTTCCCTCTGAACCACATTCATAGCCTCAAACTCTGCTTGGCTACCAACCTGAGTTTTTATCTCCTTAGCCAATCCTTCTAAATCACCTGCTAAAGATAGTTCCCTAGCCTTATCTAAGTTGATAGACCTACCCAATAATACCTGAGCATTCATCTGAGCTTCGATTGAAGATTCAAAATCCAATAGCTTTTCAGCCATTCCAGCTACTGTGGATATCCCCATTCCTAACTTTCTTGCCTCAATAGCGGCGGATGCTAAATTCTTTCCACCATCCTTAGCAAACTTAGCAAATAGTTCGCTATCAGATGCCAGATCTTCCAATACAAGCTTTGAGGATACCCCTTCAGCATCAGCTAAATTTTTGAATACTTCGATGGTGTTAAGGCTGGTTTCTAAGCTTCCACCTTGAATGGTTTGAATCGATTTAGCTAATTTTGCAGCGTTATCGCCGGATATTCCTGTAAATGATGATATTTTAGCAAACTGTAATGCGGTTGCAGTAGAAAATTGACTAAGGTTTCCAAACTCCTCTGATATACCCTTTGCGAATTCAGCAACTTGAGCAGAATCCCCACCCATAACAGACATAGCCTTTCCAGCTATTGTTATCTTAGCACCAACCTGAGCCGCTTCTCCTACGCTTAAACCTAATTCTTGTCTTATATCCTTCGCAGCTTCAAATACATCCTTAGCGAATGATGTGGCTAGGGCAGCAGCACCCAATTGTAAACCCTTTATCGCTAATTCTTTATTAGAAAGAGCATCACCAAGCAGTTCCACCTTCTTAATAACACCCTCAAAACCGGTTTCTATTTCAGTTACGCTATCGTATAATCTCCTAAAACCTTCATTGGATAGCACCTTTGTCGTACTAGATAGATCTCCTATACTATCGTTAAGTACTTCTTTTAAATTATCACCCAAACCTTCAAATTGTTCTCTGGTTATATTCAGAGCCTCCAACACCTTTACCCTTATCTGATCTTCATCCATAAAATCATCTAATGTGCCCGCAGCGAAATCATCCAATATTTCCTTCTGAATGCTACCTATAGTATTTATCCCATCTATTTTTGTATTTTGAAGGTTTATTTCTTTCTCTAAGTTTCTTATTAGGTCATCACCAATACCTTTTTGTCCTAATTTACTTAATAACGAATCTTTTTCTCTTTGAGCATCTTCAATTTTGTCGTTTCTAAGTTTAATGGATTGTTTATTTAAAATACCATTATTAATTAGTATTTTACCACCCTCACTCTCAGTTAGTTTAGTTATATCCTTTTCTAAACTACGTGTCTCTTTTTTCTGCTTTATGGATTTTTTCTGAGCGTCTAATATTATTTTATTAGCTAGGTTTTGATTTTCTATACCTTTAGCTGTTTTTTTTGCGCTTTCAGCTCTTTTCTTTTCACCCTCCTCAAAAATTTTATAATATTCAGCTTCCCTTTCTGCATGAGACATCTCCTTTGGCCAAAAGTTTTCTTTGAGCTTCTGAAATGTCTTTTCCCTAAACATTTTGTTTTCATGAGCTTTTTTCTCAGCTGCTTGCTTTTCCTTTAGTGCTTCTCTCTCATCCCTTACAAATTGTAATGCAAGCTTACGAACCTGTTCATCAAGAGCCTTCTTTTCTCTTAAAAATTTTAATTCTTCTGATCTTCTTTTGTTGTCGTCAGCCATTTTTACCTATATCTCTATAACCTTTTTAAAGAATTAATAACTCTTTCTTTGGATTTTTTTAAGTCCTTTATATCCTTTGCTAAGCCCGGATTATCTCTCAAAAGCCTTTTTTCTTTTGAGCTTATAACACCTCTCATAATATTTTTTAAAAAATTACTTATAAAATTTTCATTAATTTTCATAAGGTTCTCCGTTGTGATTTATTTTTATTGGATTGATTCAATAATAAATATCAAATTTCTTATTTTTTGAATGAAGGATGTGACCTTTTACTTTTTTGATTAGCCTTTTTTATCTCCTCATTCTGTTCCTTATAATGTTTCTGTAATCTTTTGAAATAGAATTTGCGCAGGTAGATAGGCATGTTATACAATTCGGAAAAGGATAACATGCCTTGAGAATTAAAGCTTATTTGAAATATCTGTTCGTGTATCTGAGTTTTATACTCCGGCGGAAGGCCAAAGAAACGAAACGGTCATAGGGACCGTAAACTCCTTTCTGTTTCCGTCAGCGTCTACATAATGAGAAGTCATATCAACATCAGGCGTTACCTTATTTATGTGGGTTCTAAATGCAAGCGAATCCCTTGAAAGGAACTCATTATCCACAAAATTTATTACAGCGGTTCTATCGTTATTACCATCGATGGATAATATCTGATATTTAAGCCTTGTTGTTAAATCGTAACCGACACCATCACCTATCTTCTTATATCCCTCTATCTCCTTATCAATCAATTTCTCATCGTTTGATGTGAGCAGCTTAAATGTTATCTTTCTTTTGGTAGCAGGCAAGTCAAATTTAAATTCGTTCTTACCCTCTTTAATCAATGTCTCATCAATCTTATTATCGGTTAGCGATGTTAAATCAACCTCTACTTTCTGTCCATCCACCTCTACCTCATATTCCTTACCATAAGCAAGTATCCTAGCCGCTATAAGAACAGCATTCTTATCACCTAATAGCAGTTCTCCAACCTTAATTGACTTATCTACTATTAAGGATTCTAATAACTTCTCAACAACCACACCCTGTTTTATGAGGTTAGCCGATGTGAGAATATCCTCTTCCTTTGCCGTCATATACTTTACTTCCACTTGACCTGATGATAGCGGATTTTCTTTTGGATATAATAATCCCTTAGACGGCAGGTCCACCACCTCTGTGGGGAATTTTACTTCTGCCATATTTTACTCCTATTGATTTTTTTAACTATAACTATTTTTTACCGAATTTTTCAGCAGCTGTAACTCCTAATCCTACAACGGATATGTACATAAAGCACTCTAGTATTTTATCCTTTACCTCAAATGCTGTAAAGGTATCTGCACCCCAACAACATATTAACATAAAAAAGGAAGCGAAACCAACCGTTCTCTTTGAAGATATCTTGGCATCGCTTGATAACATTTGTTTTAAAAACTCCATATAAACCTCTTAGAATTGTAAGATAGCGTAATCGTATCTTAGTGTTAGTGTTATGTCATTAGGTTCGTTTGAATCCCAAGCCATATCACCAAAATTAGCGGCTTGAATCATAGCACCTTTAAGTGTCCATTCCTCAACCTTATCACCTACAGGTCCTAAAACATTGAAGGTAATATCTTTCTTATAAAAGTCTGAGTATCCATCTCTACCTGTTACAGATTCTTTATGTAATCTTACCCACTCCATAACGGCTTGAGCACCAGATGGTACAATCGGATCATATAGGGTTACCTCTAATGTATCCCAGCTTCCCTTTCCTTTTACATATCTTTTCACATTGATATGATTTAATTCTATTTCTTCAAAAGTAATCGCTGGTCTTGCAGCTGTTTTTATTAAGTATGCAGGAATCCCTTCTATGTACATAATAAATCTGTTCTTAACCTTTGGTTCAAAGGGTGTGAACATAATTTCGGAAGGATCTATTAAATCTGGCATTACAGTTCTCCTATTAGTATTTTAATTCTCATATATAAATATAAACAAATTAAAAAATCGTTTGGAAAGTTAGTTCAAATGTTTCATAGTTTTTTTATAGTTTTATAGAAAACAAAAAAAGGTGAGAAAAATCTCACCTTTTTAAGTTGTTTAGTTAATCACTACTTGAGGTTAATACCACCAGTATTAGCAGCTAAACCATCTAAGATGTCGTGTGCTATCCATGCAGTACCAGCAGTTGCTGATATACAAGTTACTGAAAAGCGAGATCCGATAATAGCGTTTGCATCAAATCCAACTGAATCGTTAGCATCTGAAGCAGCAGCATTGTCACCATCACCTTTAGGTACAGCACCTAAGATTTTTTCTGAAGCCGCACCCAACACATCAAAATCCTGACCAGCAGTTCCTATCAGAACAAATGTGTAGGTACATCCTATTGCATCTGCACAAGATGGTAATGTTATATCATGCAATCCACCAGTTAATGCTGGAACTAATGTAATTAGTCCTGACTGACCTGCGGTTAGTGCTGTATAGCTTGTAGCTTCACCACCATCTGTTAAAAGTTGTGTATTTCTTCTAATACCGCCTGCCTGAACATTATTTTCAGAAGTCAATACACTATTTTTCAAACCATCTAATGATGGGGCTGATTCTCTGGTATACTTAATAAAATCACTTCTTACACCCATTTTACTATTCTCCTTATTTAATTTATGCGCTACTCAAATTAAGTTATTGTTTAAATTTATTCAGACCCTCTACTATTAATTATATTTATGCGCTACTACAATTAACAATCCGAATATACCTTTTATCTACTATAAATATCTATAAAACAAAAAACCCCACTAAAAAGTGGGGCCTTTGTATTATAATTAACTTATAAGTTACTCTGGAAATGCAGCACCCGTAGGTAATACTGTAAAGTCCAAAACGATAAACTCAGCAGTTCTCGTAGGTTGAATGAATATCTGACCAACCAACTGATTTCTATCAATCACATCAGGTGTATTGTTGGTATCATCCATAACAACCCTAAAAGCACTCAAACCACTATTGGATTGAACTGATTCTAAGAACGGATTCACAATGTTTAGGAATCTACTTCTTGTGGATGAATCATTCTGTTCGAATACCAAGAATCTGCTTGAGGAAGCGATAAACTTCTTCAATCTGATTAATAATCTTCTTACATTTATTCTATCCAAAGCGGATGGTTTAGCTTGAAGAGTTTTCTGTCCGAAAACAACAACCCCCTGATTTGGGAATGTTGCGATTGGATTAACACGAGCTTCATACAATCTATCCCTATCGGTATGAGTTAACTTCTTTTTAGCAACCCTAACCGAGCTTAATCCACCCCTATTCAAACCAGCAGGAGCAAACCATTCATGAGCAACCCTATCGGTAAAGGCAATCACACCAGGTATCACTACTGATGGTGGCACCCACACACCAGCGCCTGTAGATGGACTGTCAATCTTTACCCAAGGATAATATGTAGCTACATAATTGGTATCCAATGTGGTAACATTAGAAATTGCTGTTGAAACATTATCATCCCATTGTGCGGTATCCATCACATAGAAAGCATCGGCTCTAGCCTCAATCTTATCAATCGCATGATTTGTAACGGATGGATGTAAACTATGAATAATACCTGGAGTTACCAACATATTGATATCAATCTCATCCGGATTACTGACAGTATCTATAGCTCTCTTATAAGCAATTGAACCGCTAGCCGTAGAAGATGAAAGATCAAATCCCATTACATTAGAAGCAGTTATGTCACCACCTGTGTTGTATGTTTTTCCTGGTACAGTTCCATCAAATCCATACTGCATCGGAACAGCAAATTTCAACTGTTGAGAAGATGCTGATATTGTTAGTGTTGCGCCGTTTGGACTACCTGCAACAGCACCCTTAGTAACAAAGCTATCACCATAAGTAGTAGCTTCAGCACCACCATCTATACCAAATCCTTCCATGTTTTCTAAACTGAAAGCGACATTCTGACCTACATTCGCAGAATCAGGTATGGGTGATAAGTATTCCAAATTGGTATACAAATTATCCTCATTAAAGTAATCCTCATTAATTTTAAATCCGTATGGTATGTTAGGATTATAAACAGTTGTAGTTGTATCGGTAACCTGTGCATGTTGAAATGAAGCAGTAGGCACCTGAGCAGTAGCTACAATCGGTTCATATACAGCATCATATCCCATAGGCTGTAATGATGGAGTTCCTAAGAATGTCCTTTCATTATAATCACCAACCCTTATGTACTTAGACATATTTGGAAAATCACCATGTTGAACAACCTCACCCGCATCTGTTACAGTTTCAAACTGATCCCCAATTACCTTTGGTAGAAAATTAGCATTTTCAGGATCTAAATTTAACTTATTGTAAGATTCCAATAATCCACCACCTGAGTTATATAAAGATAAAGAAAATTCAGCATAATCAGGACTTGTATTTCCATTCTGAGGTCTTTTTACATCAGAAATAACAACATAATGATGATTTGAAGCCGTGCCATCTACTCTTGTATAAATCTTAAATAGGTTTGTCTGACTTCCACCTACCTTCTGTGATTGTATAAATGGTGTACGAGCAGGAGCAGAATCCTTATTACCACCATTTGTTACAAAATAAGTGGTAGAATTAACTGAGTCACCGCCACCTGTACTGAAATCAAGCCCATTTGATTGAACCTCTAATGAAATACTTGAACTTACACTGTCTATATATCCAGCATCTTTTGCAAATATAGCTTCAGTCCTAAAATGTTTATAGATGTATTGTGGTGCAGCGGTTGATCCAATACTTGGTTGTGTGGCTTCATTACCTATCACATCGAAAAATGAAGTTCCTCCGATACCACCAACACCTAATCCTGATACACTAGCCGTAGCATTCGTTCCGGCTAAATTTAAAGTAAAGTTACCGGCTCTTACCAAACCTCCTCCTGGTCCATGACCTGAACCGCCTATTGAAGCGCTGACAGAACCGACACCGCTACCATTAAGAGAGGTTGGAGCAAATGTAGCTACAACTTTTGCAGGATAAGCAGCGGTTGTTGCGGTTGCATTAGCACCACTAACAACTAAATTTACGGAAGATGCTACATATCCACCTATATGACCAACCCTAACGATTGTTACAGAACCAGCAGAACGTAGATATTCTCTAACTGCGTATGGTGTGTAGTAATCTGTGGTATAAGTTCCAAATATTGTTTCGAAATCAGCAAAGCTTGTTATCACTGTTGGTACAAATGAAGGACCTGTTCTTGTAGGTCCTATAATAGCCGCTCCAATCTCACCGATACCAACCGGTAAGAACGACAAATCCCTTTCTCTGGTAAAAACACCAGGACTGACAATTCTTTCTGACATTATTATTCTCCTAAATTAAAATTTTATGCAAAAATTGATTATATATAAATATAAACTAAAAACCCCAAAAACAATTAGGTAGGGTATTTATTTTACTTTTCTTTTGGTTTTTCTGTAGGCGTAAATACTCCTGTTTGTGGATCTAATGTTCCAGGTCCGTATTTATCATTAAGTTGTTTTACCAAAACCCTTTCTTTTTCTTGTATTGAAATATAATCAGATTCTAACTTCAAATTAGCCTCTTCCAAAGCCTTATTCTGTTGATCCAGTATTATCTTTTGAACACTAAGCTGTCCGAAAGCAGATTGTGTTGTCTGATACTCTGTGCTTAAATCTGATAAAGACTTTATCTCATCCTCTGTAAATTTAATTTCATTTGCCATGTTATTACTCCTTATTTGTAATTAAAGTATTCATAGAACCATCTGTTATTACTCACGATTCTGTCGCAGGTATGTGGTCCTAATATTTCTAAAAAATCTTCTTTTAATGGTTCTAATTTTCTTCTTATTTTATGATCACCGAATATTCCATGAGCAGCATCATTTTCGCTTGTAATCTGTCTTATATTATTCCAATCATGCTGAAAATATGGAACTTTTAGAAAATCGTATATCTTTTTCATATGTTCATCGGGGTATTGACAAAAATCCTCATATCTTAACAATAAAAAGTTTTTTGCAGTTCCTTCCAATATGGATTGGTTTAATTTTATCACAGTATACCCAACCGGATGCGTATTTGCCCAAATGTCTACCCTCTGGTCAGTAGTGATGCCTGTCATATCTATATTGTTCATTACCTTAGGATCAATATCCGGATTCTGTCTAAACTTCTTCTCCATAGAGCTATAGATGGCTCTCAAATCCCTTACCATCAGTATAATCTTAGGATTCGGTTCAATTAGACTAACCAAATCGTAGTAAGCACCCCACATCCTACTCTTATCTAAAAAGTATTGTTTATTCGTTATAGATTGCATAAATCCATGAAATCCAAACCTACAATAGTTTAAAAAACCCCTTTTCCAAGTATCGGTATCGGTATAAGCAGTTTCGGGAGCATCATTGTAACCAATCCTAGTACCCAACATCAAATCTATTAAGGCTGATGTCGGCGATACATAGAAGCTTGGATGATGACCTATTATGTTCTGTAATAATGTCGAGCCAGCCCTTGGTAATGAAGCGTTAAAGAATAATTGTTGTTGTTGCATTATATTTTTTTTATTATATCCGTAGTATTAAACATTTCATTATAGCTATTGTATATACATTCATGTAGGTTATTTTCAAACTGAAAATCGAATAGGTATGAACCTATCATCTGACTAGCCTTTTTCTTATACTTAGGTGTAACATTATTATGTAACTCATAACCGAATACTTTAGGTGATGTAGCTATCCATATTACAGTTGATGGAAGTTTAAAAGCTGCAGCTGCGTGTTGTAAGCAGCTATCAATCAAAACCCTTTTCTTAGAGACACCCAACATAGCAAACAATTCTAAATTACTCAAAGCGTTATCAACTCTTTCAACACCCTCAATCTTTACGGAATCCTGTCTACACACATGAAGTATGTGATAATCGTTTTTAAATTTATTTGCTATATCCATAGCCAATTCAATCGGCATATCACGGGGCCAGTTATATGGTAATTTTTGACCTGTAAACGGACCACCATTTGTCTGTAGTATCATAACAGGTTTTTCTCTATTCCACATTCCAACAAGACCCTGCTGTGCGTAGTTTATTATGATTTGAGGTTGTTGTTTCTTATACTCTATATTCATAAGTTCACACCAACTCTGTAATATATGTGATTTCCTATGGATATGACCGCTCTGATGATATGGTTCGTGTCTGAATATTAGAGTATCTTTGTTGTGAACATAATCCGCATAAAAATGTGGGTGGTGTCCCATATGATAAACCCTATCAACATTAGGATTATTTAACCAAATCTCAGGCCAACTAACCGAAACTATAAGCTCTCTATCCGGATAAGCTTTTTTTAAATCAGGACATAAAGCGGTAGCCGCTACATTCTTACCTAAACCACCCTGTATGTGCCATATTAAATATTTTTTTGTCATTATACCACCTTATGAAATAATAATTGCGTTAAAGAATTTGGATCGCCCACCTCACCCTTTGGCATTATGTTCATAGATACCGATTTTCTTGTGTATTGGGTTTTATTCGGTGGAACTGAATGCATGAAATGTGATGGGAATATCAATAACAATCCTGGTTGAAAGTTTATACTGAATTTCTCCCATGCAAATGGAATTTCTCTTCTATCAGGTACGGGTTTTGCCTGAACATATGGTTGATGAGCAGCTCCAGAAGGTCTGTGAAAATCAATTGCTGGTGTTTTCTCTTCAGCATACCCATAGAAGAAAACAGCTGATATTAGACTGTTTGGATGAGTATGTGCTGTATGAAATTGACCTGGCTCTTTCCAACTAACCCAAGTTTGTGAAAATATGTATTGTGGATAATCATAACCCAATGTATTTGAAGCAAAATCCAAAACCTCACCTAAGACATATTTTTTTAATTCAGCAGCTTCCGGCTCATCCATAATATAGGTGTTCTTACTATGTAAACCATACTCACCCTTTGATGATTTTTCAGTTAACATCTCTGTCTTATCAAATAGATTACATGCCTTAGATAAATGTGTTGGAATTGAATTAGCGTATAATGGAGTTGGGAATAAACTCAATATTTCTTTCTTTTGTTTCATACATACCTACTGTATATTAGTCCTGAAATTGTTTCTTCATCACCTATCTTACCCTTTGGTAGTGCATTTATACCGAGAGATTTGCGAGGTTCTTTATTTTTATTTGGTGGAACACCGTGAGAAAGATACGATGGAAAGATTACCAAATCGTTCTGTTTTGGATGATAATAATACTCATGTTGAGAGAACGGGTGTTTTTGATAATCTTTCTCAACAGATGGCTCTATGTGTGCTCTCATACGACCACCAGCTTTGTATGAAAAGCATATAGGTGGATCACCCTTATTGATCTCATAGTAGAACACCGATGATATTAGAGTGTTTGGATGTGTATGTGCTTTATGAAACATATTTGTTTTCTTTACCGTCAACCAACTCTGAGTGAACACTATGTCATCTAAAGCATATCTTTGAAGTGATCTTCCATAATCCAACATACAGGCTCTTACAAATCCCCTTAAATCATTACATATGGGATCATCGATGATATAGGTGTTCTTCGAAATATGCCCATAACCATCCGAAGCATTATTAAATTCCTGTGAATTAAAATACTTAACTATTTCGCTTGTATCATTCGGATAATTTGCTATATAGATTGGAATGGGAAATAACCCAATAACCTGAGCATTCGGATTTTTAACCATACTGAGGTGTTGGTTGTCCTGATTCTACAAAATTAAATGCTATTGATATTCTATCTCTATCTTCCATATTCATTTCCACAGAATGATGTATCCAAGATGGAAACATTATTAAAAAGTTTGTTAATGGAGTTAAGCTAAATCCGACTTGACATATTGAACTTTTGTTCTTATATTTACCCGCAAAAAACTCCATGTTGTCATTTCTTTCTATCATAATATTTCCAATATTAGGACCTTCAGCGTCAACATAATATACACCCGATAAAACAGCATTTTGATGATCGTGTCGTCTATTGTATGTATACTTACCATTTATATTAATCCAAAAATTACCTAAAACTAAATCAGTAATTCCTGTTATCTGTGAACAATATTGATTTGTATAAGAGGTTACTTGAGTAAAAAAGTTTTGTAAAGCATGTGGTATTGGTTTTAATATCTCTCCACTATGCCAACCGCCTCTGTTAGATATAACAACTCCCTTTGTATTCTCTCTTAAAAAATAACAATAATCCTTTATAGATTGATTATCTACACCTTTTATTTGAGTCTGCCAAACAGGTGTAGCAAACAACATATGTTCTTTAGATATAAATTGTAATTCATTCTGTTGAGGTTGTTGTGGTATTGATTGATTTTCTTTTAGTAGGAACTTATCACTCATCTAAATGGTTCTCCCCCAGTCCAATAAACCAAAGCTCTTCTCTCACCTCTGGTTATCGGTGTTATGTTATGTAGGTAGAATGTAGGCATTACCAAAACATCTCCTTTCTCTCTCGGTAAGGTTATAAATCTCTCTTTACCACCATACCATACTTGAAAATCACCCCCCTCATAGTCATTTGGATCACTAAGTTGCACTGTGGTAGCAAGTTTTCTTCTATTAACCTGCCCCTTACCGATATCCATATGCCAATCCAAATATCCACCCTCCGGTCTTGTCTGACCTGTTTTGTCTGGTTGATTTGGTGTGGGATAAATCACATAATGAAGGGGATCGGTAACGTGATGAATATCAAACTGAAATAATCTAGCATTAGCCTCTATCACACATTTCTCTAATTCATTGTATAACCACCAAGAATGTTGATCTCCTGGTACATAAGCAATATCTCGGTTGTTTGAATAATGTTGATCTACATTTTCACGATCACTACCCGTTCCACCCTTTTCAAATTTATATCCACCGTTGACAATCATCTGATGAATTCCGTTTATCTGATCATCATTGAAGTAATTCTTAAAATAATAAAAATCATTAAAATTACAATCACGAACTGGCTGATCTATGTAATCAACTTTTCTCATTTCTCATTACTAAACTTTGGTGGATTTTCTATCCAAGAATACCAACCCGTTATAATATATTTAGTTTCTGTATGAGATATAACACCCCTGTGTAGGTGTGTGAAATCACATGGCCATATACAAAGCTTTCCAGCCTCAGCTTTTTCAAAATGTTGTTGATAATAGAACTCTGTCCAACCTCTGTCATAGACATCATTGAGATAAATCATCCAAACACCCATACGATTACCGGTTGTTAATCCAGCCCTTTCACAATGATAATTAGAGTAACCCTCACCAGGTAGGTATCTCTGTATGTTAAATGTATGGTTAATTTCAAATGGATCTAACTGTTCTATTCCTCGATAAAACTGTTGGGTGTAATCTGCTTTACCTAATTCCAATACATTGATCAGTTCAGTTAATAGAAATTTCCATCGGGGTCTGTTTAAATCGCTTGGATCAAAGGATATATCGGTTGATTGCTTACCTGGATAATCATCAACAACCTTACCCCTTACATTAACCGAACCTTTGGATTGGTTTTCGGTGTCGGTTTCAAATGTCTCTATAAATGATCTACATAACGAATTGGAAAGAGCATGTTCTCTTCTGTAAATAAAGTTAGTCACAAATTAGTTCTCTGCGTTTAATTGAGCTTCTTTCTCCTTAGCAGCAAGTTTAATATGTTCAGGTGCCCCCAACATACCATCGGAAACCTTACCATCGAATTGTCTTAACTTTCCATCCTCAGTTTTTAATCTCTTCACAGTTTCTAAAGGACCCGCAGCATTGATAATCTCAGCTGGTTGTGAATTTGAATTTAGTGATTTTACACGATTAGCAAGATTATGTGTGTAGGATTCGGCCTGATGTGTGTTAACATATTCGGTATCAAATGAACCGTCATCGAGTTCTTTCTTAATCTGTGACCATAATTTGAGTTCTCTTACACGATCACGAGCAGTTTTCTCCATATTAGCCCTACCGAATAGATTTTCATCTAAATCGATCTGTAGCTCTTCTGCTGTAAATTCATCACCTTTGGCAATAGCTTCTTTTTGCTCTTGTTCTAACTTTCTTCTACTGAGTTTACTTCTTCTCATATCAAAAGTCAAACCCATAAGAGCATCAAACATAGCACCCTGTTCCCTAACGGATTGCCAATATTTTGAAGCATTGGTTGGATGTTTTGCGTCATTTAAAACCGATATTCTCATCTCCGTTTCTGTACGGAAGATTTGTTTCTTACGCCAGTTATCACCTAGCTCCTCTCGCAGTTCAACGATAGCGTTAGCATCGGATGGTTTTAACATCTCTAAGACTGGTTTTAAATCATCGGTAATAACTAATTCTTTCTTTTCTTCGCTCATAACATTTTTCCTTATAATTATAACTTTCTCTAATATAAATAGAGAGTTGTTTTGTTAAAATAGATTTTTTTTATGGTAATGCAATTACTAACTGATTTCCATCCTCATCTGTTTCACCATTAATAGCGGCATCTACAAGAGCCTGTGCTTCAGCTTTTGTTTTCTCTTCTACATTTACACGTGTTGCCCAAGCTGTATTTTCAGTTACCCAAACCTCTCCAGGATATCCAGATATGTGAACAGATACATTATCTGCATGCGTAATAAATCCTTTACCTGTATTAGTTCCTTTGTAATATTTTACTGACATTTTTTATCTCCCAAATAAATTTTTTTATGGTAAAAGTATATATTCATCTGCTTCCTCAATACCACCTTCGACTTGAGCTCTCCTAACAATATCCTGAGCAGTATCCTGCGGTAACTCATCAGCACCAACACGAGCAGCCCATTCTGCATTTTCTGTTCCCCAAATATTACCTGGATAACCAACTATATGAGATAACTCATTATCTTCGTGAGTTATAAATCCCTTCTTTCCTGTTGGTTCAATTAGATAATATTTAACACCCATTACATTCTCCTAAATTCTATATGTTTTATATAAATATAAACCTTTCTTATTTTTACGGACCAACCTGACTTCCTGTTATGTAACAAGTAACAATAGTCTCACTATAAAAGGATTGTGTAAAAAATCCATTAGAGGAAGATACATAATTACCGCTGGCACTTATATTATTAAATGTACCAAAAGAAAGTGATTGGCTAATCAAACTACTACTTGCAAATGTGTAGGCTAATGCATTCTTATCACTATGGAAATAAAACTCACCAGCCTCCTGACCTACAATCACCTCAGCAACCTTATCCACCGAACCACTAAGTGATCCCGTATTCTGTTGGTTTTCGTAAGCTGATGAAGAGTACTCTAATTGTATATCAGTAAATACAGGTAGATTAAATGTTGAACCTGTTATATGAAAAGACTCTACTTTAACATCACCCTTTGGAGTTATCAAACCAAACGAACCGGTTGTGGTTGCCGTAGCATTCCAAAGTTCAATAGTATTGGTATGTACGGAAGGAGAAGAACCAATCTGACCACCAGAAACTATACCGGCACTTCCTAATCCACCAGCAGCACCACCCAATCCATTACGAGCAGTTCCTAAATTATTTACCTCAGACCAAGTCGATCCATTCCACTCCTCGGTGTTTACCGTTCTAGCACCTATAGATGGAGCATTCCCACCTGCAACGATAAAATGATTCTGAGTTCCTATTCCAGCACCAGTTGCTTTACCCTGATTCATATCAGAAATAGCAGTCCAATTCGTCCCATTCCAAATCTCAGAACAACTTCTAAGAGCGCCAGGTGAGTGTGCATATCCACCGGCTATTATTGCTGAGTTTTGAGTTCCACCTGAGGAAGCAAGACTCCTCACAACAGTCATATTATTTACTTCCGTCCAGGTATTTCCATCAAAGGTTTCTGTATCGGCTTGATCCGTATTAGATGCCGGAGATGGACTCGTACCACTAAAAACCAATCCAGCATTCTGAGTTCCAGCAGAAGCACCATATCTTCTTTGCTTTCCCATATTACCGGCATCGGAATAGGTAGAGCCATTATATAATTCTGTACCATCATAATCACCATAACCACCAGCAATAGCAGCTGCATTTTGAGTTCCGAATCCTACTGCGGTGCAGTTTTCAATACTCATGTTAGCAGAAATACTCCAAGTCGTTCCATCGTATTTTTCAGTTCCATTCTTTGGAGCTACATACCCACCGGCAGACAGATGAGCATTCTGAGTTCCAACTGCAGCAAAAGCACTCTGAGCACCATTTCTAGCATTACCTACACTCCAAACTCCTGTTCCATAACTCGATCCCTTTATCTGATTTACAGTATCAAAAAGACGGAATTCAAAATCAGAACCACATAAAGAATTTATAGACATAGTTGTAGCATTTCCAGCATGAGCAAAAGCAGAACCACTCACACCGACATAATGTGAGTTCCTTCCACTAGAACCACTCGTTGTACCGAATAATTCAAATCCGGTATCGAAAGCACCGCTTATATGAGCACCTGTTAAAGAACCAGCCACATCATATTGTCTAGAGCTAGAGAATGCTCCAGCGATTACAGGTAAATCTAAATTAGAACCATCTCCTGTATAAAACATCTGTTCCGGTCTACATATATTCTCTATCCTACCAAAACTACCTGTTGAGATTGAACTACCTGATATCATCCCCGTATATTCAAATCCACTCGTAAAGCTACCGCTTATATCTGAAGCAATCTGTGCAGCACCTGATATAGCATTTAGATGACTGAATACAGAACCTCTCATAATTGAAAAGTCACCTGCAAGCTTATCTGCTTGTATCCTACCAAATGAAGCTGATGTTGCAAATTCACTCCAAGTATGTGAAGCAGCCGCCGTTGCATCAGATGATCCTGGATGAATAGGCCCTTGACAACCACCAGCAACTATACCAGAACCTAATCCAGCAGCATCCGCAAAACCAATACCGGTTGGAAGTTCTGTACAAGTACTCCAAGTAGTTCCATCAAAATTTTCAAAAATACTTCCATGGTATCCAACATTATTAGCTGGGGCGTACATTGGTTGATTCTGACCACCACCAATGTATGTGTTGTTTGTAGTTCCAAAACCAAAAGCATAATTATGTGTTACTGATAAGTTAGGGAGTGTATCCCATGCATCACCCGCACAATTATATCTTTGAGCTCTAGCATCAGCATAGGCGCCCGGCGCCCCACTGTGGTGAGGGTGATTATGTGGTAGAGCACTACCACCCATAACCATACCTGATGCATCACCAGCAGAACCACCGTGGTATTGTCGAATTGGAGAACAGGAAACCTGAGTCCAATTAGTTCCATTATATGTAAAGGTACACTCATCATAATCAGGACCACCAGATGGTGAACTTACACATCCATTACTAACTATACCAGCGGTCTGTGTTCCATTAGCAAAACCTCCAGCACCCCTTGTGCTATTTATTATATCATTTACTTGTGTCCAACTTGTACCATCATACTCCTCTACACAACTAAAGGCTGATCTACCTCCAGCCGTATTGGCAGAATTGGTAAATGAACCTATTGCCGCACCTAGTGAACCACTTATACCCATAGCGGCAACCGCGGCATTCTGAGTACCGAATCCATAATGTGACATTCTATCAGTATTCATATTACCGGCAACAGACCAACTTGTACCATTATATTCCTCAGTACATTTTTGTCCACATGCACTGGTTGGATTAGTTCCTAACCTTCCACCAAACATTAGAGCGGCGTTTGCGCTTGCATCTGCCATTCTAGTATAATTTCTAGGAACATTTATATTATCGCTGGTAGACCAAGCAGCTGGAGTAGTTTGTATCGTACCCTCATACTCAAATCCCTCATCAAAGCTACCGCTTATATCCGTAGCTAACTGAGCAGAACCTGATACAAGGTTAGTTCCTTCAAATAATTGAGCTGATAAATCACTACCATCGCCTGTAATAAAATCAGCCTCTAATCTTCCGAATGAAGAGGTTGAGGTTGATGAACCACTTATATTTCCACTAAAATTAAATCCGCTCGTAAAGCTACCGCTTATATCGGAAGAAATCTGAGCGGAGCTTGATAAAGCGTTTGATCCGGCAAACAATGAACTACTGATAGATGTTCCGTCACCAACCAATGTTGTAGCTATTAACCTACCGAATGAGCCTGTACCCACTGTTACACCTGTATATTCTTCCGTACACGTTGAACTATTAACCGATCCCATAGGACTTGGGGAAGCAGAACTACCACCAAAAGCAATTGCAGTTTGTGCCCCACCATCTCCACCGACATATCTTCTTCCAACATTTAAACGAGATCCTTGAGCCCAAGCCGTTCCATCCCATGTTTGGGTGTTACTCGGAGCTGGAGCAGCTACTCCATAGTCATTAGTTGGAGCACTTGGAAAGTTAAAAACTCCAGCAAAAATCTGTCCATCATTTACAGTTCCAGCACCCGCCTGGCCATAAAACAACTGACCAGCATCTGCGATTTCTGACCAATTTGTTCCATTCCATTCCTCTGTATTATTAGGAGAACTATAAGGATTATGAGCCTCTGAGGATGGAAGCCCACCAGCGAGGATAGCAGAATTTTGAGAAGCTCCAAAGCTACCAGCAAACAAAGCTCCGGATCCAACCAAATCATTACATTCTGACCAGGATGTTCCATCATACGCTTCTGTTTCATCTTTAGGGTGACTGGGCGATGGTGTACCACCAGCAAAAAAGAGAGCGGCTTCCGATGTTCCTGTTGCGTGTCCACCATATCTACCTAATATTAAATCAGCCTCTTCCGACCAACTCGAACCATTCCATTTCTCTGATTCACATCTATTTCTATAGTGAGGATCACAATATCCACCAATAAATATAGCGGCTTCTGATGTGCCAGTACCAGCCATCCTATTCCTTCCCTTACCATCACCCATAGCGGCTATATTTGACCAAGTTGATCCATTATATTCTTCTGTAGGGGCTTCACATGAGGCATCATCATATATTATATTTTTACCACCAGCCGAAACAACTGCATTTTTAGTTCCAGCAGCTGCAGCAAATTGTGCCGGATTATTCATAGCTCCACCGACTGACCACGTACCACCGACAGTTATTTGAGAAGCAGCTATAGTTCCTGTAAATTCAAATCCTTCGTTAAAACTACCGCTTATATCCGTAGCTAACTGAGCGGATGATGTAACAACTCCTGTTCCACTAAATATGGAAGCACTTATATTTGTAGCATCACCGCTAATTGTTGATGCGCTTAACCTTCCGAATGACGCGGTTACCGTATTTGGAAGTTCATAGATTTGTAATAATCTAGCAGCACTGGTAGCTCCTGTAAACGAAGGACCTCCACAACCACTCGCATCAGCAGAGGAAGGATGATCATAACCACTCTCACCTGAGAAGAAAAGTCCACCAGGTCCTTTTGAATTTGCACCTAAAGACATACCGTGATAAAAACCCAATAAAAGGTTTCCACCCGTTGTCCAGCTAGTTCCGTTGAATTCCTCTAATTTACAATTACCACCTGGTCTATCACCACTATAGCCTGTACCATATAAAGCAGTATTAACAGTTCCTTGAAGTCTACCGTATGATGTGGAGGTTGATAAACTAGCTCCCTCTGACCAATTCGTACCACCCCAAATCTGAACACCACCCGGACTATATCCACCAGCCTTCATAGCATCGGTTGAAGTTCCACTCATACCATACTGAGTTGTGGCGTCTGATGGCATAGCATTTACCTCTGACCAGGTCGATCCGTTGTAACACTCCGTCTTTCCTCCATTATCTAATTTTAATCCAGCATCCGTTGTTACTCCAGCACCAGCAGCTGATGGAAATCCTGTATTGTTGGCATTATGTGAAGAGGCTTTTGTCTCAAATGATGTTCCAGGCCAATAATATGTAATCCCACTATGTAGAAAGGCAGAATCATTCACACTTCCCCACTCATTTTCAGCATTATCATTACTAAACGGAGTTGCTGGAGAAGCATTTGACCAAGTTGTTCCATCATATGCCTCAGCCACACATTGGTCAACTAAAAGAGCCGCAACAGGACTCGTTCCCATTCCCAAATTACGAGAACTATAAAGTGATGTTGATGAAGCCCCTATCGTTGTCACACCAGGTAAACCTCCAGCAGCGTTTGGTATTGTGAGAGCAGCTATGGTTCCTGTATATTCAAAACCCTCATCAAAGCTACCGCTTATATCCTGTGCTATCTGTGCGGATTGTGATATAATGTTATCACCTATCGATATGGATGATGAAATAAAATTTGCATTTCCTTCAAAAAATCCAGCCTCAATCCTACCGAAACTGGCTGATGAGGCTATACTACCTGAAATGGTTCCTGTGAAAGCAAACCCACTTGTAAAGCTACCGCTTATCTCATCAGCTATTCTAGCAGAAGATGATAAGGCATTTGTACCTATAAATAGCGATGAACTTATATCCGTTGCATCCCCAGCAAATGATGTTGCTTGAATTCTACCGAATGAACCGGTACTAATCATAGTAGTTGTTGGTTCGTATATCTCATGTAAACCAATGGCAGCTGCTCCATATGTTGGATGTGAGCCACCATATCCAGGTTGATACCACCCGAAGATACTTGAATGTGCACCACCAGCTCCACCTTGTCCAGCGCCATCATTATTTGATTTAGCAATTAACATACTTGTTCCATTTGTCATAGCAGTACCATCCCAATGATAATGGGTTGAATTATTACCACCACCACCGAAATGATGTGTATATCCACCATAGAATGAAGCATTATTTGTTGTTCCAACCCCAGCACCACTATGATTAAAAAAGCTTGGTTGTGGATGAGCATAGAAATCACCTTTGTAAGTCCAAGCCGAACCATCCCATTCCTCTAAGTGAGTTCCCTCCTGTCTTGGATCACCAATAGCAAAGGGTGAATGTGGAGATGGTGGATTATAGGTTGCGGCTTGTCCACAACCACCATATGATATCGTTGAATTTTGACTTCCTATGCCTGTTTGACTTCCCTTATACTTTGGAATTAACATATCATTACATTCTGACCACGATGATCCATCATAAGCCTCTGTATTCTTACTAACATGTCCAATTGAATCGTTTGATCCTGAACCACCGCCAAATATCAAAGCAGCCTCTGTTGTTCCGGCACCACTTGCTAAGTATGTATTATCCCTATTTGTAGAACCCTCTTGGGTCCAACTGCTTCCATTCCAACTCTGTGAACCACTTCTGGTTCCACCTGCAAGAAGGGCAGCATCATAATCTCCCGTAGCTATACCATATGTTGTTGGGTTTGGAGCAGCGGTTATCTCTGACCAAGATGATCCATTAAATACATCACCACCTGTTCCATAATGAGCTAACATAGCATTTGGAGACTGACCAACTGCAACCGAACCAACGTTTGATTGTTCAAAACCTATACTTGCACCTAATGACCAAGCACCTGGTCCTCCGCACGTTTGAGTACCAATTAAGGTACCTGTGTAATTAAACCCCTCATCAAAACTACCGCTTATATCAGAGGCCATCTGAGCAGAGCCAGTAATAGTTCCTGCGGATCTTGGTATCGTAGCTCTTAGTGTAGAATCACTACCATCTCCGACAAAAAGAGTACCATCAAACCTTCCGAAAGAAGCGGTTGAAGCACTTCCACTAATGTTAACGCTACCGGTAATATCACCTGTTACATTAACAGAGGTATTTGTCGTATCTACATTTAAAATAGCTGTACCACTATCATCTCTCAATGAGAGTAACTCTGTATTGTTTCCCTTTATCCTAACAGTATCATCAGTTTGGATTGCTTCAAAGTTACTACCTGTGGTATTTAAAACTATGGCATCTCTTACACCCATTTTTAGATTCTCCGTTTTCTATAAATATCTAATTGTTGATAAATCATTACTTACAAGCGGTTTTAATAAATTTTACTGAATAATATTCTGTTAGAGCGCTGACTCCTGGAGCATTTCCACCGAATACTAAACCAGCTGCTTGTGTACCAGCCCCAGCAATATTAGATCTAGCAGTTATCATAGTATTTTGAACTGACCAACTCGTTCCATTCCACTCTTCTGTTTTATTCGATATAGCTGGTTCAGCACCACCAAAAGCGACAGCTGCGTTTTGAGTTCCCCCACCATCATGAACCATCCTCGCAGTATTTAAATCGTTTCTTTCAGTCCAAGTTGTTCCATCATATGTTTCGGTTAAAGCGCTAGCGGCCGGATGTACAGAACCACCGAATATAATACCGGCATTTTGAACTCCAGCACCAGCAACCTTTCTTCTTGCAGTATTGTTATCAGATACAGCCGTCCAATTTACACCATTCCATTCTTCCGTATTATCTAGTTCTGCTTCACTAACATTTGTATATCCAGCGGATGCTAGAGCAGCGTTCTGAGTTCCTATACCAGCATGAAGCATTCTAGCTTGGTTCATATCATTTAATTCACTCCAAGCAGTACCATTAAATGCTTCTGTTTTAGCGTATGTTGTTGCTGGAGAATCATATCCTCCGAAGGCAAGGGCAGAGTTTTGAGTTCCAGTAGCAGTTAATCCCCATCGAGAAACATCTAAATCATGAGCTTCACTAAAAGACCAAGCC
>Ga0206125_10001004_pt1 | contig 35068 bp, 33 predicted proteins | sample Helgoland_Spring_4_FD_148598 | JGI IMG/M metagenome (GOLD analysis project Ga0206125, IMG submission 148598) | Pelagic subsurface seawater microbial communities from Kabeltonne, Helgoland, North Sea - Helgoland_Spring_Bloom_20160331_1 | ecosystem: Environmental > Aquatic > Marine > Epipelagic ... | reverse complement strand
CATCGCCATTGTCGCGAATAGCCTGTAGCAATAAAATCTGAGGAGCGGTAAGTCCAGTGGTCTTAACCAGTTGCTTGGAATGTAAATCCGTCGCCCTGATTACCCTGCGCAGTGAAATTAGAACCTGATTGAGACTGTCCAATGTTTAATCCTTTAATTAAAAACTCATATTGTTTGCAGAAGCGAGCGCGATAATAGTCAATCATCTAGCGTTCGGCAAGACCTCGATACAGACTAAAACACATCAACAACAAAATTAGCGTAAAGGGCAAACCGGTCGCGATTGCCCCAGCCTGAAGCGCACTCAGAGCCTCTTTTCCGCCACCAAATAATAGAGCCCCGGCGATTCCGCCCTGCAGTACCGCCCAGAAAATTCGCTGCGGCGTGGGCGCATCCAACTTACCGCCTGCGGTAATACTGTCAATCACCAATGAACCTGAATCTGATGAGGTAACAAAAAATATCATCACCAGCAAAATACCCAGCCCGGTGGTAATCTGATTGAATGGCAGATTCTCCAACATTTGGAACGTCGCCAGACTAGCTGTAGCCGAATTGATGCCATCGGCTAACCCACCAATGCCATTTTGAGCCTGCTCTAAAGCACTAATACCAAAACTGCTCATCCATATCAGCGTCACAAAGGGGGGAATCAACAATACCGCAATCAAAAACTCTCGAATGGTTCGTCCTCGGGAAATACGCGCGATAAACATGCCGACAAAGGGCGACCAACTAATCCACCAGGCCCAATAGAAAACTGTCCAGTCTTGCATCCAACTCTCATCCTGACGATCAGTCCAGACGCTAAGCGGTAATAGATTGGTCAGATAACCGCCGGCAGTGGAGAAAACCCCTTTGAAGATAGCCAGTGTCGGGCCAGTGATGGCAACAAAAATTAATAACAGCAGCGCAAGAACCATATTCACATTACTGAGTACCTTTACGCCGCCGTCCAACCCTCTGACCACCGAGATAATAGCGAGGAAGGTCACCACTACAACTATGGCTATCTGGGTGTTTAACGCATCCGGTATACCAAACAGGAAGTTTAGGCCGGAGCTTGCCTGCGACGCGCCCATCCCCAATGAAGTCGCTAAACCGAAGATAGTCGCCATAACCGCCATGATGTCGATAAGGTGTCCCCACCAACCCCAGATACGGTCTCCCAAAAGTGGGTAAAACGCCGAGCGAATGGTCAGTGGCATACCTCTATTAAAGCAGAAGAAAGCCAACGATAGAGCCACTATGGCATAGATAGCCCAAGCGTGAAGCCCCCAGTGATAGAGAGTAGCAGCCATAGCCAGATTGGCAGCTTCAGGGGTCCAGGCCTCTACCGAAAGCGGCGTGCCACCCCAGCCACTAAAGTAAGCCATAGGCTCGGCCACACCCCAGAACATCAACCCAATACCCATGCCCGCGGCAAATAACATCGAAAACCATGACATACGATTGAAATCAGGTTTTGCTGACGCGCCGCCAAGGCGAATTTTTCCAAACCGGCTGGTTATTAGGTACAAACAAAACAAAACCAGCACATTGGCCGATCCCATAAAGAACCAGTCAAAGTTTACCAGGCACCAGTTCTTTACCGCACCAAGATAGCTGTTAGCCAGCTCGGGAAACATGATTGTGCCGGTAACAAATATGATGATTAGTAGAGCGCTAATACCAAAAACAGGGTTGTGAACGTCCATGCCTAATATCTGAACATTGTCCTGCCCTAGTTCATGGTCAGTTTCATAGTGGTTTGCGGTTGATGAATTCATAGGTAATCTGACCAAAACTGTTTAGAGGTTTAATTTTTAACGGGAGATTTAAAGGCTAATAATTATTATATAGATAGAGCTAAAAGTATAAATCTTACTCTATCACAGCTAGTCAGGGCCCGCACTACAGTAAATAACTTTATATATAAGCCTATAATTTTACGGTTCCTGTTATGGCTAAGTAGCTTAACCTATACGATTTGTTAGAACACTAAAGTTTATTATGCTAAAGTACTCGGCTTCTCAAAACTATAAAAATAATCAATCTTAGGGGTTATCTTCATGCTTAAACGCAACGCGCTATTTTGCGCCATTGTTGCCGCATCATCTGCTGCAAGTCTTTCTCACGCTGAAATCGAAGAAGTTTTAGTCACCGCCACCAAACGTAGCGCCAGCACTCAGGATATTGCCGTTGCTGTTTCTGCGATAACCTCAGAAAAGCTCGACCAGCTGGGTATTGCCAACTTTGAAGACTACCTAATTCAATTGCCAGGCGTCACCGCCGGCGGTAGTGGTCCAGGGCAAAACACGGTCTACATTCGTGGTGTTGCCTCGACTACACCCAACCTGACAACCGCTGGCGTTGCTGGTTTGGCACCAAACGTTGCATTTTACCTAGACGAACAGCCGCTCTCGCAGCCTGGTCGTAACCTTGATGTTTACGCTGCTGATATGGAGCGTATTGAGGTACTTTCTGGCCCTCAGGGCACATTGTTTGGCGCTAGCTCACAGGCGGGTACCGTTCGACTGATTACTAACAAACCAGACCCTTCCGATACATACGGTCGCGTCAAAGTGGGCTATGCCTCGACAGTTCAGGGCGAAGCCAGCAACAATATCGAAGCTATGTTCAATGCCCCGGTTAATGATCAAGTAACAATTCGTGGTGTTGTCTACCGCGATGATCAAGGCGGTTACATTGATAACGTACAGGGAACTCTTACGGCACTTGAGAGTGCTCGTTTCCGTGAAGCCGGCACTATGCGCTCCAACGGCGTTCCAGTCTCGGATCTGCGCGCGGGTTTCCAAACCCAGACCTATATTGATTCTGTTCAAGGCCTGTCTTATCAAGAAAACAGAGTTCCGCTAGATCCAAACGATCCTGCTAGCTATGCATTGGTTGATTTTCAAGAAGCCAATAACAGCGATTTGGTTGAAAAAGATTTTAACGACGCTAAATACGAAGGCTTTAGACTCTCTACACTGGTTGATCTCAACGAAGATTGGTCACTGCTTTTGGGTTACGGACATCAAGACTTGGATACAGATGGTGTATTCCAAGCCGATCCAAACCTGGGCACAAAATCTCCTTCCGTACAGCGCTTCAGCCCAGAGAGCTTAGAAGACTCGTTCGATAATGTGAACTGGAAACTCGAAGGCCGCGTTGGCGACCTAGATATTGTCTACGCCGGTGCTTACACGAAGCGCGAGACAGATCAGATGATTGATTACACGGACTACTTGTTCGTTGGCCAGTATCTTCCTTACTACATCTGTGACACTACAGTGACCTATCCAGAGTATAACTATTACAACCCAGGCTATGCTTCAAATATTCCTGCGGGCACTTGTTATGCACCAAATACCTATGTGACTAGCTACAGCGAAACCACTGTCAACACCCATGAATTGCGTTTTACTACTGATCAAGATAAGTCGGTACGAGCAACTGGTGGTGCCTTTTACAGCGATCTGGAATTACAAGAGCGCGTTGACTTTAGATACCCCGGCATGACTCAAGCTAATTTCTGGAATAAGTATGACGGTGCAGATGCACCTGAGAACTTCCCTTTTGATGATGGCTTTTTGTCGCAGACCGGCGCTTTCCCTAGAGATACCATTTTCAGAAATGATATTAAGCGCACAGACGAACAGGTCGGCATTTTTGGTGAACTCACCTTTGATCTAAACGATGAGTTCTCGATTACTGCTGGTGCTCGCTGGTACGACGTTCGCGTTGATATGGAAGGTGGTGCCAACTCATCATTCGGTAACTTCTTTCAGGGAACAGATGTCGACGCTTTCGGTACTAATATCACCGATCTTTATGATGGTGATGGCAAGTTAACCTTTATTGGTGACAGCAAGCTAGATACCCGAATAACCTTTGAAGATGGCGTGACTTTTGACGAAGTTAAAGCGGCTTTATTGGCAGCAGATAGCTTTAGTGTTGGACGTGGTTCAGTAGCCAATGCGCCTAACGCAATCAGTGATGTAGAAATTACCGGCATCCTTAACGCTCTTAAGGCTCCCGATGAAGCCAGAACTAGCGGCACCATCGTTAAGGCCACATTAAACTGGACGCCCAGTGCAGATGTGCTGATTTATGGTACCTACTCTGAAGGTTTCCGACCTGGCTTGTTGAACCGCCCTGGTGGCGCGTCCAACGCTGCGGGCTATACCGTTCCCTTCGAGCTGATGACCGATGAAGTGACCAACCTTGAACTGGGCTGGAAAACTGATCTGCTTGACGGTCAGCTACGCTTGAATGGTAGTGCCTTCTTTGTCGAAATCGAGAATCTGCAAACCACAATTTTCGATCCTTCGATTGCCAACCTGTTCTTCTCTGATAACGCAGCAAACGCAGAAGTTACTGGTTTAGAAGCTGACTTCATTTACGCTCCAGATAAGGTTGCAGGTTTAACCCTTAGTGGTGGCGTATCGTTCCTCGACTCGGAAATAACTGAAGTTCTAACCCCAACAGACGATGTTGTTAAAGGTGATTCCCTGGCATTTGCTCCGGAATTCCAAGCTAACCTTCAAGCTCGTTATGAATGGACTCTTTCGTCCGGTTTAACCGCGCACGTAATGCCTCATGTTGCACATTCTGCCGAATCTTACAGCGATATCATTCAAATGAATCGCGATGAGATCCAAGGCTGGACTATGTATGGTATAACTGCAGGTATCTCCGGCGAAGAATGGGGTGCAGAATTTTTTATGGACAACATGACGGATGAGCGCGCTGAACTCTCTCGCAACTTCGTCAATGATAGAGAGCGTGTTTCATACGCAAGACCCTGCACTATGGGGATGCGTCTGACTTTCAACTTCTAACTAAATGTTGTTAAATGTTAAACGGATATGCCCCTTTTAAGGGGCATATTTTTTGGCCAAGGAAAAATATTTTGAATCAGCAAGATAAGACTCAGATTGAACAATTGATGCGAGATAAGCTTTTTGACAAGGCGCTTGCAAGATTGGCTTCGGCCCTAGAATCGCAACCTGAAAATATTGATGCCCTCTACTACAGCGCAGTTTGCCATAGGTATCTCAACCGGCTGGACGAGGCTCTTGGACAGTTAAAAGCCTTGAGAAAAGTGGCTCCCAGCTATGGCCGCGGGCTTCAGGAAGAGGGACATATCTATCGTGCCAAGGGTAATTTAAAGCATGCACTGCATCTGTATACCCGCGCAACCCATGCCAACCCCTCATTACAGGGAAGCTGGCGCGCACAGATTGAAATACTGCTAAAGCAGAATCGAGAAGCAGAGGCGATTCGCTTGAAACCCCATTTGGAGCGAGTTCTTCAAATGCCACCACCCTTAATTGCCGCGATGGATAATATCGCCCAAGGGAAACTCTCCAATGCAGAGGATCTCTGCCGAGAGTTTTTAAAACAGCGCCCACACCATGTCGAGGCAATGCGATTGTTGGCAGAAGTGGGAATGAAGCTAAATATACTCCATGACGCCGAGTTTTTATTGGAAAGCGCTCTAGTATTAGAGCCTGAAAATGACCTCTTGCGCGTTGACTACATTGAAGCCCTGCGCAAGCGCCAAAAGATTGAAGCTGCCCACGCCGAGGTGATGAAACTCTATAAAGCCAAACCAGAGAACGTTCATTTTGAATCATTGTATGCGGTTCTCTGCATGCAAATGGGCGACTATGACAAAGCACTAGAGCTGTTTGACCGTATTCTTAATAAAATTCCTGGCGACCCAGTCACCCTGACATCGAAGGGTCACGCGCTAAAAACCTGCGGCAACACCACAGAAGCTATTGCCTCATACAGAAATGCGACACAGAGTAGTGCCGCCTACGGAGAAGCCTGGCACTCTCTGGCAAATCTAAAAACCGTTAAATTTAACGATGTCGATATTGACAAAATGCTCGCGCAGTTAGAGGGCGACGATTTAAAGTTTATGGACCGGGTATATATCAACTTCACCCTCGGAAAAGCCTTTGAAGACGCCGAAAAATTTGACCAAGCCTTTTTCCATTACGCGGCTGGCAATAAAGCTAAAAATGCCCAAAGTCGCTACTCTGCAGAGCAGATGACCGACGAGTTTGAGCAGCAAAAGCAAGTCTTTACCCATCAGTTTGTCACTGATAATCAGGGTTCTGGGCACAGTGCCGCTGACCCTATCTTTGTAGTGGGTCTACCGCGGGCTGGCTCAACATTACTCGAGCAGATTCTGTCGTCCCACAGCCAGGTTGATGGCACCCTAGAATTGCCCAATGTACTGGCGCTGGTCAACGACCTACGCAGAGGCGGCAATATGACTGGGGATAATTTATACCCGACTATTCTCAAAACCCTAGATACGCAAAAATATACTGAATTTGGCGAAACCTATATTCGTGACACCCAGATTCACCGTCAGAGTGCGCCGTTCTTTATTGATAAAATGCCGAATAATTTTAGACATATTGGTCTGATCAAATTAATGCTGCCAAACGCTAAGATTATCGATGCCCGCCGTCACCCGATGGGCTGCTGTTTTAGCGGCTACAAACAACTTTTCGCCGAAGGACAGGCGTTTAGTTACGACCTCAGTGATGCCGGCCAATACTATCGCGACTATCAGTCGTTGATGGATACCTGGCAGTCGATTTTCCCCGATCAAATACTGCATGTGCAATACGAAGATGTGGTCAATGACTTTGAGGCACAGGTGCGTCGCATCCTCGATTATTGTGGACTGCCCTTTGAAGAAGCCTGCTTGAGTTTCTACAAAACTGAGCGCGCAGTACGCACGCCCTCCTCTGAGCAAGTTCGGCAGCCTATATACCGCGGAGGCATCGATCAGTGGAAGAACTTTGCGGCCCACTTAGAACCGTTAAAGAAGAGCCTAGGGTCAGTTCTGGACGACTATCCCGAATAATTAACTCACCACACACAAGTCTATCAAGCTGGTCTTGTCTCAGAGCCCTGTCGGTGAGTATCTATTGAAGCTCTTCCGCAACTGCATCTAAGGCCAGGCTTGATGACTCGCCCATGGGCATAAATCGATTTATTTCATCGGTCTATTGAAAACAAACGTAACTAACCGTATTAGAAAATCAACTTACACAAATCACTTTACTGGGTTTTACAAATGAAAATCATCCGCTGGATATTAGGCCGTATTATTTTAGCTCTCGACGCCATTACCTCCCCCAAGTCAGTCGTTAGAGAGGCTGCCGCGCAAAAAGAAATTGATGCGGTTACTGCCAATATGGCGATGTACCAATTCAAAGCCTGCCCTTTTTGCGTCAAAGTGCGACGAGAGATTAAACGCCACGGGCTCAATATCGAACTGCGCGACGCGCAAAATGATGCCGATATTAAAGCGGAACTGACCACAGAAGGCGGACGCCACAAAGTGCCCTGCTTGAGAATAGAAAAATCTGATAACTCAGTCGAATGGCTCTATGAATCCAATGACATTATTGCCCACCTGAAAAATCAATTTAATCTGGCGTCTTAATCTGGATCGCCTTTTGTCCACTGGCGCCTAGCTTTTAGGCGCCAGCAATTGATGTTCTTGTCATTAACCACTGATTTGGGGATGCCCCATCGCGCAGGCTGTTGTAGAATCCCCCACTTAAACATTTGAATTGGAAGTCACAATGGGCAGAGCCTACCAAAACCGCAAAGATTCCATGGCGAAAACATCTGACGCTAAAGCGCGGGTGTACAGTAAATATGGCCGGGAAATTTATGTTGTCGCCAAATCTGGAGGTCTCGACCCCACCGGCAACCTTGCGCTTCGCAGCCTTATTGACCGTGCGAAAAAAGATCAGGTTCCAACTCATGTTATCGACAAAGCGATAGAAAAAGCCAAGGGCGGCGCAGGCGAAAACTTCGAACTTGCCCGCTACGAAGGCTACGGCCCCGGCAACTGCATGGTAATTATCGAATGTCTGACCGACAATCCAAATCGCACCTTCGGTGATGTCCGCCTCTGCTTTACCAAAACCAAAACCAAGATTGGCACTCAGGGTTCGGTCAGCCATATGTTTGATCACCTCACTATCCTCAGATTCGCCGGCCAGGATGAAGAAGCTGTTTTAGACGCGCTGCTGATGGCTGACGTTGATGTCATCGATATTGAAAACGAAGGCGGCATGCTGACCGTTTTTGCACCGCACACTGAGTCTTTTAAGGCTAAAAATGCACTGAGCGAAGCCTTTGGCGAGATTGATTATGAGGTCGATGAGGTTCAGTTTATCGCCCAAAATACCGCCCCTCTCAGTACTGATGATGAAAAAGCAATGTTTGAACGCTTTATGACCATGATGGAAGACTTGGATGACGTCCAGAATATCTATCACAGCGTAGAAATGGATTAACTGCGTATATTATTGGCTATATCTGAGCAGTATTTTATACTCTCTTAGGGCTGTAGCTTTCACACCAGCGTCACCTACTATCCCTACACTAACATTACCCAAGCATTACCCAAACATTACAAGACGCACCTAAAGTAATTTTTTAAAGGAATAAGACACAATGTCTGAACAAGAGAAAGTATTTGTTGTTGTTGACCCCACCGCCAGCGAGCATATTGCCCTGCAGCGGGCCATTATTACTGCAAGATTTCGTAATCCATCGCCTATTTTCTATGTGTTTGTTGGTGTTGATAGCGAGAGTGTTGATACTCGCGCCACCAATGATGCGCTATTTAAAAATAGCCAATGGTTTGAAGACGAGATACACAGCCCACTGAAAAAAGAAGGCCTGGATTACAAGATTGAGATCTCTTGGTCTAGCGAGTGGCAGCGTTCGATTCTAAAGTCGGCAAATAGCTTTGGGGCGGATATTATTCTGCTACCGATTCTCAAAAAGAAGAAAAATGCCCTGCGCTTCACCTTTAGTGAATCAAAATGGAAAGTGTTGAAGAAAGCCAACTGCCCAGTGATTCTGGTGCGCCCCGGCGCAGCAGAACAGCGCAAGACCATTCTGGCCGCGGTTAACTTTCAGGCTATTGGCACACAGCAACAGCTGCTCAATGCCAATATTCTTGCCCACGGCAAATGGTTATCTGAAAACTATGGCGCAGACTTCCATGTGGTTAATGCCTATATAGACTCCATGCATTACCCCGACCGCGGCAATCTGGCGAAAGAAGCCGGCTTATCCTCGAAAAACATCCATGTAGTTAAAGGCTATACCGATGAAGCTGTGGCAGAGACCGCCAAAAAGCTCAATGCCGACTTGGTTATTATGGGGACTCTTGGCCAGACAGGTCTGATTAAAACTCGACGCGGCAATACCGCAGAACGGGTTATTTCGGCGCTAGATGTGGATGTGGCAGTGGTCAATACCGAGTATAAAAGCTAATAAACCTGCCGTTTATTTGAATCAATAAAGTTCAAGACATCTTTAAAAAGAAGGAGCCACGGCTCCTTCTTTTTTTTATAAATGACAAAATTGTGGCTGAAACCGCCACAGCAGTACTGAAGCTATTGCTAAACCGCAGAACAGACCAACAACAAAAATAACACGGCAGCGTACCCTGTACGGCTTAGAAATAATCTGGCTGCGAGCATCAAACTCACGCTCAAGACGACTTAACTCCTCGCTGGCCCAAGGCTCAAGATCATCCAAAACAGCCTGAGTTTTCTTCTGGTCGCTGATATCAGACATCCATCAATGCAAATTCAGTTAACGCTCTTGCAGTTTGATCCTGTGCGCAATCAATATGAGTCTCGACAACCGATTCCGAGACCTCAAGGAAATGGGCAATATTGGTTACGGTCATTTTTTTAAAGTGATACAACAGAAAAATATAACGGGTTTTCTCGGGTAACTGTGAGAGTGCTTCCTTCAAAGATTCTTGCTTAAGTTCGTCTAATAATACTCTGTAAGCATCACTGTCCTGACCGGATAAGCCGGTCACATCTACGCCGCCATAGTATTGGCTGTCCATCTTGCGCTTACGCAAGACGTTGAGAGCCAGCCTTACCGCCATACTGAACAGGTAACGTCGCAAGTTGCCTACATCTTGATTGTGTTTAATACGAATCAGTTTTAAATAAGCATCTTGAGCCAATGCCTCAGCACCCACTTCATCGCCCAACTTGCGTACCAGTAGGCGTCGCAATTCATCAGAAGTATCTTGATACAACTGAGTAATCTCAGCATTTGTGACACCTGCACCAGCTGCGGTCATTTCCAAAATAAGCCTCTCTATTTCTAGACTCTCATGCTCTAGATATAAGCTTTGGTCTTGCGGTTTATGACTCACCCTGTCTCCTGTACATCCATTTTCTAACGCTCATCCTGTCGTTAGCAGTTGCCCCGAGTTTCCCTATTCCGGCCAACCGAACCCCTGAAATTTTCAATGCAATGGATCGGTATACCTAATAAGACTCTAAAAACGCCTTTATCCCTACCTTACAAAAATATTTTTTACCACCATCTAGCTTGAAATTACCCCTCTTGATTGAGGGCTAAGAGAATATTCTGGTCTACTATAAATTTATGCAATCGACTAATAAAACACCAAATAAGCCTACAGGGCATCAGCAGCCCCAGCTTAAGCGCGCACTAAATTTGCCCCTCATTACCCTCTATGGCCTGGGCACAACCATTGGTGGTGGCATCTATGTATTAGTCGGCAAAGTGGCTGAGCGTGCCGGTATGATGGCACCGATTTCATTTGTAGCGGCGGCATTGCTATCAGCTTTTACCGCGCTGACTTTTGCCGAGCTATCAAGACGCTTTCCAAAAAGTGCCGGAGAAGCGGTCTATGTAAAAGAAGCCTTTAACTACAAACAACTCGCAGTATTTGTTGGTATTTTGGTTGTTCTCAATGGCTGCGTATCCGCCGCTGCACTGGCCAATGGTTTTGTTGGCTACCTGCAAACCTTTGCACCAATCCAAGACTGGATGGCGATTATAGTGATCAGTATCGCCCTCGGACTACTTGCCGCCTGGGGGATTGGTCAATCGGTGCTTGCTGCGGCAATAATCACAGTGATCGAAGTTGCCGGCCTGTTGATTATTGTCTGGGTTGCTCGCGATGAGTTTGCCACCCTGCCCCTGCGCAGCCATGAACTCATGCCCGGACTGGATGGCGCTATTTGGCTGGGGATTTTAAGCGGTTCATTTTTGGCTTTTTATGCCTTTATCGGATTTGAAGATATGGTCAACGTAGCCGAAGAGATCAAGGACGTAGAAAAGACATTACCCCGCGCCATTATTATCACTCTTGTACTCACCACGATTATTTATTTTCTCGTCTCCCTGGTTGCGGTGCTCAGCATTCCACCTCACGAACTGGGCCAAGAGAAAGCCCCGCTCAGCTATATCTACCAAATAAAGTCTGGCTCCGACCCGGCCCTGATCAGCCTGATCGGTATTTTTGCCATTCTTAACGGCGGCTTAATACAAATGATTATGGCTTCTCGGGTTTTGTACGGCATGAGCCGTCAATCCCTGACCCCCAAAGCACTGCGATTTATGGGCGACATCAATCGACGAACACAGACGCCCGTTAAAGCCACCGCCGCTGTAGTTATACTGGTCTGTGTTTTGGCACTGCGATTTGATATTGAAAGTTTGGCGGAAACCACATCATTGATGATCTTAATTATTGCAACATTGGTCAATGCTGCACTGCTGCGGTTAAAGCTTCTAGACACTCATAAACCGGAGACAAAGGGCATCACTGTGCCGATATGGGTGCCCCTTTGCGGACTTGTTGTCAGTTTGATTTTTGCACTGATGATCGCAGTGAATCTAGCGCAATAGTAATTCGAAGAAACTGAAAGCCTACCAATCATCACGCAGCGATCTAAGGGCGATAAACACCTGCTCCTCTGTTGCTGAAAGACAATCGAGTTGTTTGCGTAGCTGAGGGCTATCAAGGCGGAAAAAGCTGTTAAACAAGCGTTCATCACCAATACAAGTGGTAATGGGTGCGACAGTTGGATCAGATTCAACGGCGCGCTTAAGCCAAGCTTGAGCATCGAGATTTTCCGCCTCCAAACTTAGGGTAAAACGTAGATTATTCTCTAGGTAATCATGGCCGGGATAGACAACCACATCATCCGCCAAATGGTGAAATTGTTGAGAGATAGTTTGATAAAGCACTTCAGCATTACCACTGCGACAGTGGCCGACCCCGGCATTGAATAAAGTGTCACCGGTAAATACTGCTTTGACGACAGAATTATCCAGCACCAGAAAGCAAAGATGGGCAAAGGTATGGCCTGGAGTGTCCAGAACTTGAAGTTCCACGCCGCCATCGAGAGGAATTTTCTCTCCAGCCGCAAGGGTGCGACACAGGCCGGGGATCTTACCTTGACCATTGGCATGGGCCCAGACTTCACAGCCATGTTGGGCAACCAGCGCTTGGTTACCCTGAATATGATCCCAGTGCTCATGGGTATTGATAATTGCTTGGAGACTGAGTTGGTTGTCAGTGAGTAGTTTATTAATCACTATTTCATTCCAGGGGTCGATAGCAATGCCAGTGCCATCCGCCAGTTCGATAAGGTAGGTGAAATTGCGCAGCTCGCTGGCGGTGTAGATTTGGTGGATTTTCATACAGGACTCTTTAGAAAGGAAATCATTAGTCATAAATTCTCAATGACCATAACTATTCAATACACAAAAAGCTAGAAGCTGTTTTATCTTTTATAGACAGCTCAAACATTAGAAAAATGACAGGCCTAAGCCTTGTGACTAATTATCTAAAATAAATTAGTAGTATGTGAGCAAATATAAGTAGAAGGGGTCCATAGAAGGGGTCAGGTCTTGCTTTTGGTCCATAGAAGGGGTCAGGTCTAATAGAAGGGGTCCGGTCCATAGAAGGGGTCAGGTCTTGCTTTTTGCCTTAATAATACGACTGACTCTCGAATAATGAAGGCCAAAATAATCCCCTATATCTTTCATGCTGTATCCACCACTTTTATAGGCCAGAACGATAGCTGAATCGCGATCCAAAGACTTGCCCTCATAATAAACCAATGATTTTGGGATTGGCCTGCGTTGCGCGGATGGTATTTCTGACAGAGATCTTTCTTCGCCTATCATTCCTAACATCTCTTCAACAAAATGATTCGATCCTAAATACATTTGATGTCGTAATGCTTTCCAAGGTGATGAACAATCCTTACCTTGATTCACAAACCGCTGATAAGCTTTAATGGCCTTGCTTTGTTTATGACCAAACACTGACAATAACCAGTCAACCGATAAAAACCTTGGCGACTTAACCATACCACTGGTGGCACGATAACTACTCCATCGCCAATCTTCGGCTTCACTCACCATTCTTGCTCTAACCGGATTTAATACTACATATCGTGCAAGTTCTAATAAATGCGCCTCTTTTTCAACCAGTATGCCTTTATACCGCCCTTGGTAAACATGCCCTACCCGGCCATGATGAAAATTAAACTTTTGAGTGTAAACGCCATTTAGGTGACGCATGCCTACAGACAAATTGGCGTCAGGGGTTTCAATCAATAAGTGGTAGTGGTTAGTCATCAAACAATAAGCATGGCAAACCCAGTTATATCTTTGACATACATCTGATAGCACCTCCAAAAAAATCAATCTATCCATATCGTCCAAATAAATAGCTTCTTTCTTGTTACCCCTCGATGTTACATGATACAACGCGCCTTCAAATTCAATACGAAGTGGTCTAGCCATCGATAACACTCCTTGTCATCTTTAATCCAAAATACTTATCTACTACACCACATTTAGTACTGAGCTGCAAAAGCAAAAGGCAAGACCTGACCCCTTTATACGCAAAAGCAAAAGGCAAGACCTGACCCCTTTATACGCATGACCCCTTTATACGCAAAAGCAAAAGGCAAGACCTGACCCCTTTATACTTTGACCCCTTTATACTTTATAAAACCTGACCCCTTTATACATGACCCCTTTATACATATCTGACCCCTTTACACTTTACGTAATTTTGGTGGGCCGTGATGGATTGATAGATAGCAGCTTTAGGCTGCTATCTCCCCCTTCGGGGCGCCTGCGGCGTCCAAGTTCGACTGTAAGTCTAACTTGTCGAACCTGCGATGGTTCTCAACCACCACAACCCAAAAATTAAAAAACCCCCGCTCTTGCGAGCGAGGGTTTTGTAATTTTGGTGGGCCGTGATGGATTCGAACCATCGACCAATTGGTTAAAAGCCAACTGCTCTACCGCTGAGCTAACGGCCCTCAGAAGAGGTGCGTATCATACTCACCAGAAGTTAAAATTCAAGCGTTATTTTGATATCTCGTAGGGTCTTCTACACCAGCTTGCTCAAACCCCTGTTTACGCAACCGACAACTCTCACATCTACCACAGGCACGACCCTCTGAATCAGCTTGATAACAAGATACCGTCTGACTGTAATCAACTCCCAATGCTAATCCTCCATGGACAATTTGAGCTTTGGTCATGTCTATTAATGGGGCGTGAATATGCAATTTTTGACCCTCTACTCCAGACTTGGTCGCTAAATTAGCCACAGTTTCAAAAGCACTGATATATTCTGGCCGACAATCAGGATATCCAGAATAATCAACGGCGTTTACACCCAGAAATATGTCGTTGGCTCCAAGTACTTCAGCCCATCCCAATGCTATAGATAAAAAGACCGTATTACGCGCCGGGACATATGTCACCGGTATGCCCGTGGTCTCTTCTTCTGGAATATCAATGGCTTTGTCGGTCAATGCAGAACCACCAATCGTACCCAGGTCCAGCTTTACTACTTTGTGCTCATGCACGGCCATTAACTTGGAAACGCGATAAGCAGCTTCAAGCTCCGAGCGATGGCGCTGACCATAGTCAAAACTTAGGGTGTAACAGTCGTAGCCCTGGCTTTTCGCCATTGCCACAACCGTTGTTGAATCAAGTCCGCCTGAAACCAAAATTACGGCTTTTTTTGACATAGCTGTTAGTGCCTTATAGTCGAGGATGTTTTCACAAGGTTTTTCTTAAAACCTATGTGCCGGGCTGATCGCCCCAGATATATTTGTGGGTTTGCAACTGCATACGAACGTTTAGCTTATCGCCTAAAATCCACTCTGCAAGTTGCTTTGGGGACAGCTGCCCCTGACTTGGCGAATACAATACCTCTGCCACCCTGCCCTGCAAACCCAACTCATCCACTTTCATACAGGTCCAGTCATAGTCCTGACGATCGCAGATCACAAACTTAACTTCATCATGGGCTAGTAAATGGTCGACATTGGCGTAGAGATTTTTTGATACTTCCCCTGACCCCGGGGTTTTTAAATCAACAATTTTAAATACTCGCTTATCAACTTCAGCAATCGGCATGGCACCGCTGGTCTCTAAGGAAACCCGGTAACCCTGATCACAGAGTCTTTCCAGAAGTTCAATACACTGAGGCTGCGCCAGAGGCTCACCACCGGTGACGGTAACGTATTTAGCACCGTACTCCGCCACTGTTGCCAGAATATCACTGAGAGTCATCTTGGCGCCGCCCTCGAAGGCATAGGCGGTGTCACAGTAGCCACAGCGCAGTGGGCAACCGGTCAGGCGAACAAACACTGTAGGTAGTCCAGTGGTGCTGGTTTCTCCCTGCAGTGAATGAAAAATTTCAGTAATACGAAGTTCAGTGTTAGACATTTAATTATTATTTTTTAGTTTTTAGTTCAGACCAGATCAGAAAGTATCTGCAAGGCTTAAAAGTTATTTTCTAAATAGCTCTGTGCTTTATTGGCCGCGCCACCAGCACCTTTTGCCGCAGTTTCTAACAACAGGCGAGCGCGTTCAATCTCACCCAGCTGATGATAAATTTTACCCAATTTAAAGTTGGCATCTAGAGCCTTACCATGGACCGGATGCTGCTCAACAATAAGCGTAAAGGCCTGACGGGCTAATTCATCCTGACCCTGCAACAGGTAAATCTCACCGAGCCAGTAGTGGGCATTGGCAATATAAGGACTCTCTGGGTAATCGGTAACATGCTGCTTAAAGGCTAAAACTGCGCCATTAAAGTCGCGCTGCTTTAACAGTAAATTGGATGCCTGAGCATAATTCTCAGCAATCTCTTCACTGTTGGCTGTAGGTTCTATTGCCACCTGAACAGCTGTCTGATCACTGGCCTGACCACTGACCTGAAAAGCAGCCTGACCGGATGCTGGGACAGCTGTCTCAAGCGCCCCTGTAGCCGGTACAAGAGGTTGCTCGGAGGAATTAGCTGAACCTGCCTGACCCAGTGTTTTTCCAACCAGATCAGCTGGTGCTACGCCGGACATCGCGGCGCTCAATCTGCGGTCAATATCCAGATAGTCATCCATTTGACGCTGCTTAACACGCTGTAGTTCATAGCTGAGCTGTTCAACCATACCGCGCAGTTCGCGAACTTCATTCTGCAACATCTGCGACTGATAATAGCCATCACCAACAGCGGCACTAGGCTCTTTAACCGTCTTAGGGGCCACTGAATTTGCACCACTTAAATCGACCACCGGAGCAGTATTTTGTGCAACCGCAGGGGCCGTGGACAACGCCAGCCCAAGCGAGAGAACGACAAAAGATTTACGCGCGATAGATGATTTCATGGCTGTTCCAAAGTATTCTGTAGTAAGGGTATTCGGTAGTAATCGACAAGTAGTCGAGAGCATTTCTGTTTATTTCACATAAGCCAACGACCAGAGCTATAACATAACTCTGGCCGCAGGGTACCTACCATGGCTTGCTGACAAGCCAGATAAGTTTTACTTTAATTCAACGCGGCGGTTTAAGCCCCAAGCGTCTTCATTGGTACCGTAAGCTGCTGCGCGCTCTTCGCCATAGCTGATGACTTCAATCAGGCTTGGTGATACACCCTGAAGAACCAAAAACTCCTTAACAGCCTGTGCTCGACGCTCACCCAGTGCCATATTGTACTCTCGAGTACCACGCTCATCGGCGTGACCTTCAAGGCGTACATTGCGAGGATTGCTCTGCAACATCGCTGAATGCTCAAGCAGTGCCGCACGTGACTCAGGCTTTAGCAGTGCCTTGTCGAAGTCAAAATAGAAAATAGTGTCTGCGGTTACAGTCTCAACGGCCACATCCTCAATCTCTGAGGTATCAACCTGGCCCGTCTGTACTGATGTGTCTTCGATATCCGTTGAAGTTGGCTGCTCTTCAACAACTGGGTTACTGCTACAACCTGCAAGAAGCGCTGCAAAAAACAGTGCACTAAGACCCGACTTGATAGATGAAACTTTCATGTTTAACTCCTGTTGAGCATCGATTTAAATAAAATTTTAGCGTAAAAATGGTGACCATGCTGGCTCTCTAACATCGCCGATACTTGAGGGCAGTATATAGCGCACTCCAGCATCCAGCGATACAGCCGCTAGAACTCCCCTATCGCCCTGCTTGGTGGCATACATAAGCATAGCCCCGTTAGGCGCAACTGTCGGAGATTCATCCAGTCGTGTTTCCGTTAATTCAATCATTCTGCCGGTTTTAAGATCAAACGAGGCAATATGAAAAGTATCTTTTTGGCGATGAACCATGGCCATTGTTCGCCCATCTGGTGCCAGACTTGGACGAGCGTTGTAATTACCGTTGAATGTTAGGCGTTCCGTGGCCTTGGTTGCAATATTTAATTTATATATTTGCGGCGTTCCGCCTCGATCTGAGGTGAATAGCAAGTTTTTACCGTCAGGCATCCAAGTCGGCTCTGTGTCGATGGCGAAATGGCGGGTCAGACGAGTAAATTTTTTGGTCTGCAAATCCAGCAGATAAATTTCCGGGTTACCATCTTTTGATAATACCAACGCCATCTGACTGGCGTCTGGCGACCAGGAGGGTGCACCGTTGAGACCTGTAAAGTTGGTCAACTGCTCGCGCACTGCTGTGACGAGGTTTTGGCGAAAAATCGCCGGGCGACCAGTTTCAAATGAAACGTAGGCAAGCTCTTTGCCATTGCTCGACCAGGATGGCGACATGATCGGTTCACCCGATTCCAATACGAGCTTTTCTCTGGCGCCATCGGCATCGGCAACATTTAATCTGTAGGTGTACTTGTTATTTTTGCGAATCGCAGTCACATAGGCCAGTCTGGTCGAAAATGCACCGCGGATACCAGTAATTTCCTCATAGACTTTATCACTGACCAGATGAGCCAGGTCGCGCATCTGAGAAATCGAGCCACTAACCTTGTGAGTCAACACAGTCTTTTGCGCGGTCACATTGAGCAGGCTAAATTCTAATTCATAACGGCCCTCACCCACTGGTCGCAGTTTTCCAGCAACCAGATACTCGGTGCCGAGCAGTCGCCAGTCTCGGTAGTAAACATCCTGAGCTCTGCCGGGAAAGGCGAGCATATCGCGACGCTCAATGGTTTCGAACAGGCCGCTGCGCTGCAGGTCTAACTCAACAATACGGCTGATATCTTCGCTAGTTTGAATACCCGTTTGATCGATTGGCGCTATGGCTATTTTTGTCGGCTTATCATTGCCCTGAGTTACCCGAATAACCAACTCACTGTAACTGGCCGAAGAGAACAGCATCAGTAACAGTAGCGCGAATATTTTTTGACCCACAGGCTTCTCCATTTTATTGACAGTCAATCTTTTTCTACAGTCTCAGGTCTTCAGGGCTAAATGCCACTTCAACACGACGAAATTTCTTTTCAAACAGTGCCGGCTCCATAGCCTGCAACTCAACAAACTGCTCGGCCTTTAACGCCGCCTGCTCCACTGAACGATCAAATGCAGTGTCGCCACTGGATTTTAATATAGTAACACCAACAACCCGCCCTGTTGGGACCAGCCGGATACGAATAACCGTTTCCATACCAAGACGCGCACTCGGAGGTCGACTCCAATTCTCCGACAACCGCTGCTGTATCAATTGGCGATAGCTATTGGCCGCCTGCTCGTCTTCCTGAGCACTTATTTGCGCCTGCTCGGCAGCCAGTGCCTCGGCAAACTCTGATTCCTTGCGCAGCCGCTCAGCTTCCTCTTGCTGACGACGCAGCTCTTCCAGCCGCTGCTGTTCTTTGCGCTCTTGCTCCGCCTTGGTCAAACGCTCCTCTTCGAGACGTTTTTTCTCAGCTGCTTTTTTCTGCGCGGCTATCTTCGCTAAACGTTTTTTCTCATCGCGTTTTTTCTTTGCCAAATCTACTCTGGGCTTTTTCGGCGCCGCTTTTGGCTTAGTATTTAATTTAGGGGCCGGTGTTATTTTCTTCGGCGCCAATGCAACAAGCTTAGCCTCAATATATTGCGGCTGCATAATCACCCGCTTACTCTCCGGCTGCCAGTCGACAAAAAGCGCACCCACCAGCGCCACATGCAGCACAAGACTGCAAAAAACCGCGACTGAGTAACTCAGAGAACCACGCATATTAATTCTGTGGCGGCTCCGTAACCAGTCCCACCGACGGAGCCCCAGCCGCTTGCAGTTCACTCATCAGATTGACCACAACTCCGTAATCAACGTTGCTGTCGCCCCAAACCAACACCGGCGTCTTGGGGGTCTGACGCAATATCTTCGCCACCCGGTCTTTAATAATCCCTAGGTTCTGAGCCTGATTCTCGCCTTTGACATCAATCCAATAACTGCCATCAGCTTTAATCGAAACAATAAAGGGCTCCTGATCCTTGGTATTCATAGGCGCCGAATCAGCTTCCGGCAAATCGACCTGAACACCCTGCATTAACAGCGGTGCAGTAATCATAAATACCACCAGTAATACCAGAGTTACGTCGATATAGGGAACGACATTGATCTCGGCAACCAGTTTTCGCTTAGTTCTTTTACTCTTCACTTAGCAAGCCTCAGTGGGCATGTACTTGACGGTGCAGAATACTGGAGAATTCTTCCGCAAAAGTCTCGTAATTACTATTAGTTATTTCCACTAGTGCCGCGTAGCGGTTGTAGGCAATAACTGCCGGGATCGCAGCAAACAAGCCCATCGCTGTAGCAATCAACGCCTCGGAGATACCCGGCGCGACTGTCGCCAGTGTCGCCTGCTGAACCATCGCCAGGCCGCGGAAGGAATTCATAATTCCCCAAACCGTACCAAACAGACCTATATAGGGACTGACAGAAGCAACACTGGCCAAAAATGGCAGGCTGATATTGAGTTTTTCGTCTTCTCTGGACAGCGCCACGCGCATCGCGCGATCCGCACCTTCCATCACCGCATCCGGATCCGCTTTATCACCCTGCGTGAGACGGTTAAATTCACGGAAGCCCGATCGAAAGACATTTTCAATACCATCAGTACCACCATCTTGCTTGGCTCTCTGAGAAATATCGCTGTACAGAGTATTGAGATCTACACCAGACCAAAAAGCATCTTCAAACTCACGGAAACCCCGCTGAGCGCTGCGAAGATACATGCCGCGCTGAATAATCATCACCCAGGACATCACCGAGGCAATAAACAGAATAGCCATAACAAATTTCACCAGCATGCTGGCATTGACGATTAACGACCATATGGATAAATTTTCTTCTATCACCGGTTAACTCCAGGTTTAGCCAAGTTGGCTTTTTAAGGTTTCAAACATAATTTTCGGCATGCCTTTTGGGCGTTTGCTCGCGGCATCGATACAGGCAACTTTTACACTGCCCTCAACTAATAATTCTCTATTTTCTAATGAGCCACCACGATAAACCCGCTGACTCATTTCAAAGGTCGCCCTGCCCGCTTTGGTTAGCACTGCAGTTACAAAAATCTCGTCATCAAGTATTGCCGGGCTGTGGTATTTGAGGCCAACTTCATGAACCACAAACTGCATCCCATCAAATAGCGCCGGTTTGTCAAAGCCTAGACTACGCATTAATTCCGTGCGCGCCCTTTCCATAAATTTTAAATAATTGGCATAGAAGACAATGCCACCGGCATCGGTGTCCTCGACATAGACTCTAATTGGCAGTGAGAATTCGGCGACTTTATCAATCATCAAGCGCGTCCAACTGCTGGTTAGCCGCTTCGACTGACTTGGGGTTCTTTAAACCAAAATACTCATAGGCCATACGAGTAGCCATACGCCCTCGCGAGGTGCGCATCAAATACCCCTGCTGAATTAGATAGGGCTCCAACACATCTTCAATGGTGCCGCGCTCTTCGCTGAGTGCTGCAGCCAGACTATCTACACCTACAGGGCCGCCCTCAAACTTTTCCATCAGGGTCAACAGCAGACGTCGATCCTGATGATCAAAGCCGCGCTGATCAACATTGAGCATATTCAGTGCCGCATCGGCAATCTCGGCGGAAATACTGCCGTCGCCTTTAACTTCCGCATAGTCACGCACACGGCGCAACAGACGGTTGGCAATTCGCGGTGTACCCCTCGAGCGACAGGCAATTTCTCGCGCGCCAGCGTCATCCACATCGACCTTCAATATGGCGCCGGCACGGCGCACGATACTGGTTAAATCCGCTTCAGAATAAAACTCGAGACGCTGAACAATACCAAAGCGATCGCGCAGTGGAGAAGTCAACAAACCCGCTCTTGTGGTAGCGCCAACCAGAGTAAAAGGCGGCAGATCCAACTTGATTGAGCGCGCTGCGGGGCCTTCGCCAATAACAATATCGAGCTGATAATCTTCCATCGCAGGATAGAGAATTTCTTCAACCACAGGGCTGAGACGATGTATCTCATCGATAAACAAAACGTCACCGGGTTCGAGGTTGGTCAACAGTGCCGCCAGATCGCCGGCTTTTTCCAAAACGGGCCCAGAGGTGGTTTTAAGATCCACCTGCATCTCGTTGGCGATAATATGTGCAAGGGTGGTTTTACCTAGCCCGGGCGGACCGAATACCAGAGTGTGATCCAGAGGTTCCTCGCGTTTTCGCGCCGCCTGAATAAAGATATCCAACTGCTCGACCACCACGGGCTGACCTACGTAGTCTTCGAGAGAGACAGGCCTTAAGGCGCGATCAAAACGCTCTTCAGCAACAGAGATATCTGGGGAGATTATGCGATCAGGTTCTATCATCTAACACCATCTTGGTTTTGCTGAGTAGCATACCTTGGTGATGGGTATTTTTCACCAAGCGGCCCGCTCTTTATTGGGATTAAACAACCTTTAAGCATTCATGCTTTTCAGCGCGAGGCGAATCAACTGCCCAGCATCGGTGACCGACTCATCAGCGACGCGATTAATAATTTTCGCGGCATCTGTGGGTTTATAACCCAAGGCGATCAAGGCGCTCTCAGCCTCTTTAGCCAGATCAGACTGAACACTGAGACTTCCGTTGCCGCTTGCACCACTGGCAGTGGTATCTATATCACCAATCTTGTCACGCATTTCGATAAGTAGACGCTCGGCGGTCTTCTTGCCAACACCGGGCAACTTAACCAGCGTGGCGGTATCGTTATTATTGACACAGATAGCAAAATCATTGGCAGACATTCCCGAGAGAATAGCCAGCGCCATTTTCGGGCCAACGCCATTGACCTTAATTAGATTGCGAAACAGGCTGCGTTCCGACAGCTTGGTAAAACCGTACAGCTGCTGGACATCTTCACGCACTACAAAGTGCGTATGCAGCGTCACAACCGCACCGGCCTCAGGAATATCAAAAAAGGTGTTCAGTGACACCAACACCTCATAGCCGACACCCTGCACGTCGATCAATAAATCCGGCGCCTGCTTTTCTACTACCTTACCCTGAAGTCGTCCAATCATAATTTTTGCTGTTCTCGTCTAATGACTATAAATTTATTTGTGACGCCCACGGGCGTAACCGGTGGCACCGTCCATGACGGCCAGCGAACGGCTGGTCTGTGCATGACAGAGCGCTACGGCCAAGGCATCGGCGGCATCTTCCGCCGGCGCTTGAGATAATTTTAACAGCTGCACAATCATCATCTGCACCTGAGATTTATCTGCGGCACCGGTGCCGACAACGGCCAGCTTAACACTGCGTGCGGAGTACTCACCGACGCTAAGACCGGCATTGACTCCAGCGACAATGGCGGCACCACGAGCCTGCCCCAATTTCAGTGCGGAGCTGGCATTATGAGATAAAAAAACCTCTTCAATACCCATCTCTTGAGGATGATATTGACCGACCAACTGAGTAATACCATCAAAAATAATTTTTAAACGTTCAGAGAGGGATTTTTCCGGCAGGCGAATAATACCGCTAGTCACATAGCGTGCTTTGCCCGCATCAACATCGACAATACCGTAGCCGGTACGTCTTGATCCTGGGTCTATGCCAATGATTCGAGTCATGGATTTTTTTAGGTTCTAATTAGCCTGTGAGTGTTGCAACCCTGCGCCGTTGAGTCAACCACAATTACGCTTAACTTTGCTCTCAACTTTGCTCTTAAACTTACTCGGCCCTCAAGGCATCAATAGGCGTCAACTTGGCAGCGCGAGACGCCGGTTGCCCCCCAGCAATCAAGCCAATTAACATTGAGACACCCAAGGCGCCGAGAATAATCGTCGGGCTCAGGGCGACCGGCAATCCCGGCACAAAGAGCAAGGCAAGCAGCAACAAAAAGGCCACCAACAAAATGCCGCAGACCCCGCCAATTAGGCCCAGTACCAGAGCCTCACCTAAAAACAGCGTGCGCACCTGACCAACCGTCCCCCCCAGCGCGCGCAACAGACCGACCTCGGCGGTTCGCTCATTCACAGTAATCATCAAAATCGTGGTAATACCCACGCCACCCACTAACAGCGAAATAGCCCCCAGCCCAGCGCCAGCAAGAGTCAGGATAGATAAGATATTATCCATGGTCGAGAGCACCTGATCCTGAGTGACGATGGTGAAATCCTCAAACCCATGGCGATCAATGAGTAACTTGCTGATTTTTGCGGCCATTGCCTCACTGGTAGATCGGGGGTTAAAAAAGATATCGATCTCCATCAAACTCTGACGGTTAAATAGTTGCAACCCTTTGCCCGCCGGAATATAGGCCAGATCATCAAGATCTATGCCCATAAATTCACCTTTGGGGGCAGTGACACCGACCACCCGAAAACGCGCACTGCCAATATGAACAAAATCCCCGACCGGATTGGTCGTGCCAAATAGCTCCTTCCTGAGTTTACTGCCCAACACCACAAAAGAACGCGGCCGCTGTAAATCATCGGCGGGTAAAAAGCTGCCCAGAGCCAACTCAAGTTTCCAGGCCTTATCTGCCGCGCCACCAACGCCGGCAATATCTGTATAGCGACCGCGCTGTCCGGCTTTGACTTTGGCATTGCCCATAACCACCGGCACCACCTGTTCAACATTGGGCAGATTGGCAATAGCCGTGGCATCAGCCAAAGACAGCGGTCTGGTGGTATTTAATAATCCACCGACGCCAAAGGTTTCTGTCTTGCCCGGATTGACGGCAATAATATGGCTGCCAAACTGGGTGAATTCATTGAGTACAAAAAGCCGCAACCCCTCCCCCAGAGCACTTAGCAACACCATCGCCGCAATGCCAATGGAAAAGCCAATAATAGTCAGCATTGTTCGTGTGCGCTGCATCCATAGCGCTTTAAATATCCAGCCACTGCTGTCGCGAAGTCGCATAATTACAGACCCCGCAATGCCAGCACTGGATCCAGTGCCGCAGCGCGTTTAGCTGGCGCAATCGAAAAGGTCAGTCCGGTCAAAAAAGCGATGCCCACAGCTGCTGGCACTGCCCACAGTGGTGGCATTAAAGGAAAGTCCGGCCACAGATTAGCCGCCACAAAAATCAGCCCAAAGGCAAACACAATGCCGGCAATAGAACCCATCGAAATCAACAGTAGCGACTCGCCAACAAATAGCTGTTTAATCTGCCGGCTGCTGGCACCTATGGCTTTTAGCAGGCCTATTTCCCGGCGCCGCTGACTGACGGAAATAAGACTTATATTCATAATCAAAATACCCGCCACCAGCAAACTTATTGACGAGATAGCTGCAATGGCCAGAGTCAGAACCGAGAGAATATTATCGAATGCGGCGAGCATCGAATCCTGACTAATCACCGTCACATCCTCTTCACCGTCATGGCGCTGACGAATAATAGCGAGCATCTGTTGCTGAATTTTATCGCTGTCGGCACTGGCAGCTATATCTAAAATAATCCGAAAAAGACCCGGCGAATCAAACAGCTGTTCAGCGGTGCGCACCGGTATCACCAACATATCGCGCAGATCCAAACCCAGGGATTCACCGCGCTCCTCCAACACCCCAATAATGCGCATACGGCGATCACCTACCCTCACCCATTCACCCAGTGCGCGACTATTGCCGAAGAGCTCACGCTTAAGTTTCACCCCCAGGATACAGACTGCTAACGCCTCACTTCGCGCCCGTGCCGGGAGAATTTTTCCGGCTCCAACTGCTAGCTGTCTGACCGCAAAAAAGGCCTGAGTACTGCCCAGAGTAATTACCTCTCTGGAACGGCTATCACGAGCCACAGTGGTCATTCCGGCAATAATTGGCGCCATGGCTAAAACACCGGGAATCCGCTCCAGGGCAATGGCGTCCTCCAGAGTCAAGTCGCGGGGAACTGCCCCATAGATGGGTGGCCCACCCCCGGTGGTTTCTTTGCGGCCGGGCAATACAATGAGTACCCGATTGCCCAGCGCCGAGAATTCTCGATCCACATAGCGCCGCGCACCCTCACCTAGGCTGGTCAACAAAATCACCGAGGCGACACCAATACCCACCGCCAGCAATAAAAGAAAGGTGCGCACCCGATGCCGCTGAAATATCTGCGTATTAAAAATAAACTGGTCGAGCAGTTTCATTTTTCACCTGAGTGCTGGTTTTTGTCGCGAGCTTTTTCTGGAGTGCTGTCTTGAGTGCTGTCACAAGCAGTGTCCCGGTCAATCTCCCCGTCGACCATGCGGATATGCCGAATCGCGCGGTCGCCAATATTTTGATCATGAGTCACCATAATCAGAGTAATACCCTCGCGGTTTAACTTCTCCAGTACATCAATAACCTCACCACCGGAATGGGAATCCAAATTTCCGGTGGGTTCATCCGCCAACAGTAATCGCGGCCGCATGACAATCGCCCGGGCAATGGCCACCCGCTGCAACTGCCCTCCAGATAATTGATTGGGCTTGTGACTGGCCCGGGATGTCAAACCCACCATAGCCAACACCTCGGCCACGGCCTGACGGCGTTGCTTCACAGGCTGCTCGGCAAGCATCAGCGGCAATTCAATATTCTCAAAGGCAGTAAGCCGATTAACCAGATGGAATGACTGAAAAATAAAACCAATATTTTCGCCGCGCAATCGCGCCCGCCGCTCTTCGGGCAACAGCTCTGTGGCGACACCCTCAAGCCAATAGTGCCCGGAATCTGGCCGGTCAAGCAGTCCAATCATATTTAACAATGTCGACTTACCCGAGCCAGAAGGCCCCATCACCGACAGGTACTCGCCGGCATCAATAGACAGGCTGACATCACGCAGAGCGCGCAGCGGAGTATCTCCCACCTGATATGTCTTGTTAACCCTGTCTAGTTTGATCACCGAGACACCTCGACTTCGGCACCTGCCACTATGCCCTTGGCACCAATATTAGCTATCACTAGATCGCCATCTCCAAGGCCACCAAGCACTTCGCTGTAGTGCCAGTTAGAGAGACCAATCTTAATTTCACGCTGCTGCACCTGATTATTTTCATCGACTATCAGCACAAATTTCTCGTCGACAATTAACTCAGTAGGCACCCGCAAGGCATTGTTTTTGGCCTTTAAAATGATCTCCATATCGGCACTATATCCAGCCAGCAAAGCCGGCATATTTTTATCCGGCAAGAGATCAGCCTCAACCTCAACAGTTCTCGCCTGCTTTTCAAAATCCAATACATAGGTTGAGATTCTGCGAATAGTGGCTGGGAAATCACGCTCACGAAATGAATCCATAGTCACCCGCACGGGCATACCCACGGCAATATCTGAGGCATCAACCTCATCTATGGGTGCACTGATGTAATGGCAGTTATCGGTTAATAAATCAATGGCTGGCGGGGTTGGTACACCAGGTGGTGAAGGCGTAGAAAACTCACCCACCTCACCGGTAACCTCAGCCACTCGACCGGCGAAAGGGGCATGCAGGTAGGTCTGGGCCAGAATCGCCTCGGCCAATTTTAAGCTGGCCCGCGACTGGGATTTACGCGCATCCGCCGCCGCACAGGCCGCCTCGCTGGACTGGGATTTTGCCGCGGCTATATCGGCGCGCTCGGCAGAGACCAGCTTTTGTTTAAAAAGCCGCGATAGCCGCTTTGCCTCACGGGCATCTGACGAAGCGGCAATGCAGATGCTCTGATATTCTTTGCTAGCGGATTGCACCAGCGCTTGGGCCTGCTCGACCTGGGCCCGGCGATCGTTATTCCACAGGGACATTAATAACTGCCCCTTTTCTACCTGATCCCCCTCGCGCACATGCAGCTCAGCAATTTGACCACCAATCGGCAGGGATAATTTTGAACGCAGACAGGCTTTAACCGTACCTGCCCGGGTATTGGAGACCGTCTTTTCAACCAGCCCCGAAGAGACTTTAACCAGCCTTGCCTCGGGCAAGTCGGGCCCTGTCAGCAGATAAATCGTTCCAATCGAAAGTACAACAATTACAGCGACCAGCAATCTCTTGTTCATAATTTTTCCCAAGTACATGACTAGTTCAATGTAGTTAATGGGAGTAGAGATTTCTAGTTAGCGATCAAGACTGAGCAACTGCGTGGACGCCTGAATGACTTAGAGCAAGTCAGTGGAAATTTGCCGACAAAAAAAAGACCCTTTGGAATCAATCCAAAAGGTCTTTTTTAAGCAAACGAGCTTACTCGTCGGCTTTTGGTTTTGCTTTAGGCGCAGCTTTAGCTTTTGGAGCAGCCTTGGCTTTCGCTTTTGGCGCAGCTTTAGCCTTTGGTGCCGCCTTGGCTTTTGGTGCCGCCTTGGCTTTTGGTGCCGCCTTGGCTTTTGGTGCGGCCTTAGCTTTTGGAGCAGCCTTTGCCTTTGGTGCCGCTTTCGCTTTTGGCTTTTCTGCTGGGGCTTCTTCTGCAACTGGAGCCGGCTCTTCAACAACATCTTCAACTACTGGAGCCGCTTCTTCTACAACAGGAGCAGGTTCTTCTACCGCCGGGGCCTCTTCTACAACTGGAGCCGGCTCTTCAACCACATCTTCGACTACTGGAGCCGCTTCTTCTGCCGCCGGAGCCTCTTCTACAGCAGGAGCAACATCTTCAACAACAGGTGCCGCTGGCTTTGCCGTTTTAATTAAACCTTCTGCCAATAAAATAGTGACTTTCTCATCAGCGTTAACCCAGTTCTTGTCAGCATTTTTAACTGCATAACGACCTGAGCCCTTTTGATAAACAGTGTATTCCTTAGTCTTTTTTATAACTTTCATCGGTAACACCTCTTTTTATGATTACTCGTCTGAGTTTATTTTTTTTCCAATACCGCCTCTTACTACTTACTTCTTACAAAATCCACGGCCCCAGTATCCTAACTGATAAACAGCGGCCGTGGAAATAGGCTATTATTTTGCCTCGGGCTCTTTACTGCGCAATCGAATACTCAAGTCGCGCAACTGTGCATTGTCGACATTACCCGGAGCATCAGTTAACAGACAGGCCGCAGACTGAGTTTTAGGGAAGGCAATAACATCGCGAATAGAATCCGCGCCGACCATCAACATAGTCAGTCTATCCAGACCAAATGCCAATCCACCGTGCGGTGGCGCACCGTGCTTAAGAGCATCCAGCAGGAAGCCAAACTTCTCACGCTGCTCTTCTTCACTGATACCCAACACCTCAAAAACTGTCTGCTGCATATCCTGATCGTGAATACGAATAGAACCACCACCCAACTCACAGCCGTTTAAAACCATATCGTAGGCACGAGACAGCGCTTCAGCAGGATTAGCCAGCAACTCTTCCTTAGAGCAGGAAGGCGCTGTAAAGGGATGGTGCAGCGGAGTCAGGCCGCCGTTATCTGTGGCTTCAAACATCGGGAAATCAACAACCCACATCGGTGCCCACTCAGTGGTGTAAAGATTTAAATCTGCACCCACCTTGCAGCGCAATGCACCGAGAGCCTCGGAGACGATCTGCGATTGGTCGGCACCAAAGAACACTATATCGCCGTTCTTGGCATCCAATCGCTGCATAATATTCATGGTGACTTCATCACCGAGGAATTTAATAATCGGTGACTGCAGCCCTTCTATACCAGTTTCAATGGCATTGACCTTAATCCAAGCCAAACCTTTGGCACCGTAGATAGAAACAAACTTGGTGTACTCATCAATCTTCTTGCGAGAGATCTCTGCGCCGCCAGTTACCTTCATCGCAGTCACTCGACAAGCAGGATCGTTAGCCGGGCCAGCGAAAACCTTAAACTCGATATCTTTAAGTAGATCTTTGATCTCGACCAACTCAAGAGGAATACGCAGATCAGGCTTATCAGAACCGTATTTATGCATCGCATCGGCATAGGTCATACGCGGGAACTCAGCGAACTCGACACCCATATGCTCGGCAAAAATACCGCGAATCATCGTTTCAGTAGTCGACATAATGTCCTCTTCATCAACAAAAGAGGCTTCTATATCAATCTGCGTGAATTCTGGCTGGCGATCAGCACGCAGGTCTTCATCACGGAAACATTTAGCAATCTGGTAATAGCGATCAAAGCCAGCAACCATCAACAACTGCTTAAACAGCTGTGGAGACTGCGGCATGGCAAAGAACTGACCGGGATGCGTTCGCGATGGAATCAAATAGTCACGAGCACCCTCTGGTGTAGCGCGGGTCATAATCGGTGTTTCAATATCCAAAAAACCATCATCCACAAGGTAATTGCGAATTGAAGAGGTGATTTTTGAACGCAGGCGCAGACTGTTTTGCATCGAGTTGCGACGCAAATCCATATAGCGATACTTGAGGCGAACATCTTCGCCAACGGTCACATGGTCGTCGAGCTGAAATGGAGGTGTCTCTGCACTGTTAAGAATTTCCAGCCCAGTGCCATAGACTTCAATCTCACCAGTAGCCATATTGGGATTAACCGTTGCGTCACTTCGAGCGCGCACTTTACCGGTTACCTTGAGAACGTATTCAGAGCGAACCTTGTCTGCCTGAGCAAAAAACTCACCGGCGTCGGGATCGAATACCACCTGAACAATACCTTCGCGATCGCGCAGATCGACAAAAATAACGCCACCGTGATCACGGCGACGATCAACCCAGCCACAGAGGGTAACTTCTTCATCAATATTTTTGCTGGTGACTAATCCACAATAGTTAGATCGATACATCTGGTGTCTATCCCTACTCTAATTTATTTAAATTTTGTTTAAGTTGCGCTGATGGTAACAGCACATCAACTTTCTTTTCCCGTTGCAACGGTTTTACTGTCGCTAATATTCTTTTTACTGCCTGTTTTAAAGTCTGTCTCATACCAGCCACTGCCGCTTAAGCGGAACCCGCCAGCTGATAGTTGCTTCTTCAATTCTGGTTTTGCACAGGCCGGGCAGTCTACAAGAGTCGCATCACTCATCTTTTGCAAGGCCTCTAACCCATGACCACAGGCCGCGCAGCGATACTCATATATAGGCATATGTTAATTCCCTAAACCATTATCCAATGGCTACCAGTTATGTAGCCGCTAAAAAAGCGACGCATTATACCCTAGCGCCCGCGGTTCGAGAATGCCCTGACGGAAGCATAAAGCGTTGAAAATCAAAAAAAAGCCCTAAATTGGTGCTATTCGTGGCACAACCAGAAATCAGCGGCTATAAATAATGTCGAGACCCTGTTAGTAATTACCCTTGACGCGACAGGGATAGTGTAAATCTTACATGTATAAAGGAAGATATAATGGCTGTTAAAAAAGGATCGGCGAAAACCAAAGCAAAGGCAAAAGCCCCCGCCAAAAGAAAAACCACTTCGAAAATAACTGCGGCGAGAAGCGCGGCCCCCAAGAAAGCATCTGTAGTTAGAGGCTCTAACCAGAAAGTTGCTGCGAAGAAAGTTGCCGCGAAGAAAAAGCCTGCAGCAAAGAAGCCTGTAGCCAAAAAAACAGCGGCAAAAAAACCAGCGGCACCTGCCCGCAAGGTTACAGCAGTTAGCAACCGCTTCAGCAAAACCCAAATCATTAGTGAGCTGGCAACCAACACTCAAATGACTCGCAAGCAGGTTAACTCTGTTCTTGATGAGTTGGCAGTGCTGGTTGAGCGACATGTTAAAAAGCGCTCAGTGGGCGAGTTTGTGCTTGCCGGCCTGATTAAAATCCACACTGTTAAGCGCCCAGCCAAGAAGTCTTACAAAGGCACAAACCCGTTTACCGGCAAACAGACAACCTTTAAAGCAAGACCTGCCTCTGTTGCGGTTAAGGTTCATGCGCTTAAGGGTCTTAAGGATATGGCGCAGTAGCTGTAGATCGGTTCTTGCTGTTATCTTGAAGGGTTATTTCTGTTTGCTCGAAGGTCTGGAGTGATCCCAGCCCCAGCCTTCGCTGGGGTGACGTTCCTTCGCTGGGGCTAGGACCAGTATCGCTGGGTTTTGACTGTTTGTCGGGGTAACATTAAGAATGAACCGCCAGCAGCCCATGGGGTTTGAGTGAAGCGGCAATTCGCTCGACCCTGTGTGCCAGCATGTCTTGCTGATAGGCAACAGCATCCACCGCCCCCCAGACCGGCCGCGGCCAGGCGGCATCACTTTTAAACCTCACCACATGGTGCATATGCAACTGTGGCACCATATTGCCAATCGTGGCTACATTGATTTTATCCGCGGCAAAAAGTGCGGACAGAGTCTCTGCCAACAAACAGGACTCCTTTAAAAGTTGCTGCTGATCGCCACTATCCAACTGAAAAATCTCTTCCATAGCTTCCCGTTGCGGCACCAAAATACACCAGGGGTAGTTGGCATCTTTACTCAGCAATAAAAGACTCAGCGGAAAACGCCCTACCAGCACCGTATCCGCCTCAAGTTGTGAATGTAATTGAAACATTTTGCCCTCATCTCTGCTTATGGCTGTACCGCGACAGCCGCGCACCGTAAAATAGTCTGCTTAAACTCATTGACCACCAGTGTAAGAGAAACCATGCGCGCCAGCCAATACTTGATTTCAACAAAAAAAGAATCACCCGCCGACGCTGAAGTTATCAGCCACAAACTCATGCTGCGAGCAGGAATGGTTCGCAAAGTCGCCTCGGGACTTTACTCCTGGCTGCCCATAGGCCTGCGCGTCTTCCGTAAAGTTGAAGCTATAGTTCGCCAGGAAATGGATAAGTCCGGCGCTCTGGAGATTATGATGCCAGTAGTACAGCCAGCCGACCTCTGGGAAGAATCGGGCCGCTGGGGACAATTTGGCCCTGAACTGCTGCGCATTAAAGATCGTCATGACCGTGAATTTTGTCTCGGGCCGACTCATGAAGAAGTGGTTACCGATATTATTCGCAATGAAATTCGCAGCTATAAACAGCTGCCAGCTAATTTCTATCAAATTCAAACTAAGTTCCGCGATGAGCGTCGACCGCGCTTTGGCGTGATGCGCACCCGTGAATTCTGCATGAAAGATGCCTACTCCTTTCATATAGACAGCGCCTCACTGCAGGAAACTTACGATGTTATGTATCAGACCTACTCGACAATCTTCGAACGCACCGGCTTGGTATTCCGTGCGGTTCTAGCCGATACCGGCAGCATCGGCGGCAGTGTCTCCCATGAATTTCATGTACTGGCTGACTCCGGCGAAGATGCCATTGTGTTCTCCAGCGAGAGTGACTATGCCGCCAACATTGAAAAAGCGGCGGCGATAATACCTGAGCAGCAAGCCGAGGACGGCAGCGCCGCCATGGCCGAACTTGCCACGCCTAATGTTCGCACCATCGACGATCTCTGCGCCTTTATCGATACCAGTGCCGAGCAATGTCTCAAAACATTAATCATCAGCAGTGAAGATGAAGAGGGTAAAACCCAACTCTACGGTCTGATGGTTCGCGGCGATCACGAACTCAACGAAGTCAAAGCACAGCATGCACTGGGACTGGCAACTGAAATCACCTTTGCCAGCGAAGAGCAGATAAAAGCCACATTAAACTGTTCACCCGGCTCGCTGGGACCGGTTAATTTAAATCTGCCAATGGTCGTTGACCACAGCGCCGCGCAACTCAGTGACTTTACCTGCGGCGCCAATCGCGACGGCTTCCATCTAACCGGCGTTAACTGGCAGCGCGACTGCGGTGAGTTCACCGTTGCAGATATCCGCAATGTTGTGGCCGGCGATACCAGCCCAGATGGCAAGGGTGTATTGGAAATCAAACGCGGTATCGAAGTGGGTCATATATTCCAGCTCGGCACCAAATACAGTGAAGCTATGAAAGCCACTGTGCTGGATGAAAATGGTAAAGACCGCGCTATGACAATGGGTTGCTATGGTATCGGCGTCAGTCGAATTGTCGCCGCCGCTATCGAGCAGAACCATGATGACAACGGCATTATCTGGCCCGAGGCTATAGCCCCATTCCAGATCGCCATTGTGCCCATCAATATGCATAAGTCAGAACAGGTAAAAGCCACCTGCGAAGCGCTTTACGAAAAACTCAGCAGCGCTGGCTACGAAGTGCTATTTATGGATGAAGCCAAAGCAAGGTTAGGAGGCATGCTCGCCGATGTTGAACTGATCGGCATTCCCCACCGCATCGTGATCGGTGATCGCGGTCTAGATGAAGGCAAAGTGGAATATCGCAGTCGCCGAGAAACGGAAAACCAACATATAGCGATGGACAAGCTGGATGACTTTATTAGCGAGAACGTATCTAAATAAATCGATTGGTAAGTTTCTTTTACTGATATCACTGATTGCGCTGGGGCAGAATGCCCTGGCGGAACCAGTCCTCGACAGCCCATCAACGGTTGACCCTTCATTAATTTCAGCATTAAAAACCGCCGCCTCCGCTGCCCATAGTTTCGACAACGCCTATGATGCCGAAGTCTGGTTAGTTGCCAAAGATCAGCCACTGGCAAAGATAATCAAAGACCCGCAACAGCGCCTCAATCTCCTAAAACTAATCCATGCCGAAGCCTCTCTTGCGCAGCTTCAACCTGAGATCATACTGGCTCTTATTGAAGTTGAAAGCCGCTTTGACAGCTATGCAGTTTCCAGTGCCGGAGCCATGGGCATGATGCAGATAATGCCCTTCTGGAAAAAAGAAATTGGCCGCCCCAACGACAACCTCATCGATACCCAGACCAACCTGCGCTATGGCTGCACCATCCTCAGATATTATCTCGACAAGGAGAAGGGACAGCTCGCCGAAGCTCTGGCTAGATACAATGGCAGCTATGGTCAATACTGGTATGCCGAGCGGGTATTTGATGCCTGGGCTAAAAACTGGCGGTAATTTCCCTGTCATCCTGAGAGAGCGAAGCGAACCGAAGGACCTCAGATCCTTCACTGGCGTTCAGGATGACATTTAAGAGCTTTGTCGGGATGACGCTAATTTTTTGTCATCCTGAGAGAAAGGGAGTTTCTCTGTCATCCTGAGAGAGCGAAGCGAACCGAAGGACCTCAGATCCTTCACTGACATTCAGGATGACATTTAAGAGCTTTGTCGGGATGACGCTAATTTTTTGTCATCCTGAGAGAGCGAAGCGAACCGAAGGACCTCAGATCCTTCACTGACATTCAGGATGACATTTAAGGGCTTTGTCGGGATGACAATAAGCACAGTTCATTCTGAACGTATGTGAAGAATCTCTTGATGCCCGCTGAGATCCTTCGGCTTCGCTCAGGATGACATATAGAGGCTATCAGGATGACATATAGAGGCTATCAGGATGACATGTAGAGGCTATCAGGATGACATGTAGAGTCTATCAAGATGACATGTAGAGTCTATCAAGATGACATGTAGAGTCTATCAAGATGACATGTAGAGTCTATCAAGATGACATGTAGAGTCTATCAAGATGACATGTAGAGTCTATCAAGGTGACATATAGAGGCTATCAAGATGACAAGTTTTTGTTGAATCAGGATTCATTTAAGTACTTTTCCAAGATGACATTAGGTCGCAGTGAACATAAAATCATCACCCTAGCTAACAGCACCTCAGGTAAAAAATGGCCTTACTCTTAAATTGCGATCTCGGCGAATGCCACGAAGCCTGGGAAACCGGCCTCG
>Ga0206125_10001001_pt1 | contig 35152 bp, 25 predicted proteins | sample Helgoland_Spring_4_FD_148598 | JGI IMG/M metagenome (GOLD analysis project Ga0206125, IMG submission 148598) | Pelagic subsurface seawater microbial communities from Kabeltonne, Helgoland, North Sea - Helgoland_Spring_Bloom_20160331_1 | ecosystem: Environmental > Aquatic > Marine > Epipelagic ... | reverse complement strand
TGCGGAATACCAGATGAACGCCTTGGAGAAAAGCTCGTGTTAATAGTAGAGGGAAGCGGAGCGGCTATTGATGCTAAGGAAGCTATAAAAACATATCTTATGGGTGCCAATCTAGAAAAATACGAATTCCCCAAAGTTATCTGTTTTGTTGCTGTTTTCGTGCGCACTGAAACAGGAAAAATACAACGTGCAAAAACATTGGAGAAATGCGGAGTATCGAGCTGAATTGTTTAGAGTTTGCTTATAAAAGTCTCTTGAAATTTTTCAAACGATGTTTCCTCGTAATGCCTATTTCCTAAATAAACAAGTATTTTTTCCATGATATCGGGCGCTAGGTACCCAGGTATTTTGTCTATAATGGCTTCGTTTTGGTCCAAAAATACCGTACTTGGATAACTCATTTTTCCTTGTAGCAATCCAGCTGCAAATTCGTGATAACCGCGTCTTCCATTTTTCACAAAAGTGAAAGTTTTATCTTTATATGTGATGTCTTCTCTTTGCTCTGCATTGAGTTTTACGGCATAAAAATTTTCATTAATGATTGAAATGATTACCTCATTTTCATAGGTTTCTCGATCCATTTTTTTACAATAACCGCACCAGTCAGTATAGACATCTATCAATATGTTTTTTGGAGCCGATTTATTTTTCGCAATGGCTTCTTCAAATGAAATCCAATTTATTTCTTGCGCTTGTCCTGTACTATTGAGGCTAACTAGGAGAATGAATGTATATAAATATTTCATAGGTACACTTTGTTGTTGGGTATAAAAGTACGGCATATATTTAGCAAAGAGTATTAGAGTTTTCTTAAAAAAAAGATGTCACTTTGCAAGATGCTTTTTGTTATTTTACACCGTGCATCATTTTTTTAATCATGGGTTGGAATGCAATAGAAATACATGCCATAACTATGGAGACTGTAGTTAGAATCCAAAAGAAATAACTAATTCCATTTTCATTTGCTATTTTATCGATGTTTTCACCAAACTTCCCTGCGCCTTTCATACCAATAGCCACTGCTAGGTACCATACTCCAAACATAAAAGCAATCATGCGGCCAGGAACTAGTTTACTAACATAAGAAAGTCCTACAGGTGAAATACACAGTTCTCCCATAGTATGAAAAAAGAAGACAAGGATAAGCCATACCATGCTTACAGAAGCAGTTTTTGCTCCAGGTTCAATGCCATTGGCACCAATCGCAACACAGGCCATACCAAGTGCTAGTAAGAACATACCAATACCAAACTTCATGTTAGCTGAAGGATTGTACTTAGACTCCCACCATTTTGAGAATAAAGGAGCCATTGTAATTATGAAAAGAGAATTTAAGATAGCAAACCAAGACGCAGGAATTTCAATTAAACTTTCAGTAACCTTTTCAATCATCAATATGTCTAAAGTGCTATCGGACAACGAAAGGTAACCTGCTGAATATACATCTTTCAGAAGTTTCCAGATAGCAATGATCCAAAGCATTAGAAAACTAAAACTTAGTACCATATTTGCCTTTGCATATTTCCCGTAGGTCTGCTTAAATAGCAGGAAAAGCACCCATGAGATAATGCCTAAAGGAATAAAGGTCATAAGGGCATCAACTATTAGAAAAATAAGGCTAGAATTTCCTTCGAGTACACGATTGGTGTAATCTCTTGCAAAAATGGTTAGGGATCCTGGAGCTTGTTCAAAAATAGCCCAAAAGAAGATGGTTAAAAATGCAAAAAAGGAAACCGCAATCATTTTCTCTTTTGTGTTTTGGGTATATTGACTAATTCTGTATACCAAGAGGAATATAAAAAGTAGCAATGCTGCTATAATGGTGAAATTATTTCCTGCGAGTCCAAACAGTTCAAAATCAAAAATATTTACCGAACCGTTCGAAATAAGCGCAACCGGTTCAAAAATAAGCCATGACAAACCTGCAATGATCATTATGCCAATAAGTGTTAGTTGCCATGCAGTAAACGGGTTTGGAGGCTCTTGGTCCTTGGTGTTGTCTATATTGGTTGGGGTGTTTTTTATTGGCTTAAGACCTATGTCGCCAAAAATACCTTGTGACAACCAAAATTGGACAAGTCCAAACAACATAAACAAACCAGCAAGCCCAAAACCAATACTCCAGCCTACTTTTTCACCTAAATAACCGCAAAGCAAAATACCAAAAAACGCCCCGGCATTGACCCCCATATAAAAAATAGTATAAGCACCATCTTTCTTTTCTGGATGGTTTTTATACATTTCAGATATAATAGAAGTCATATTTGGTTTAAAAAATCCGCTTCCGAAAACCAACAGTGTAAGACCTAAATAAATAAAGAAAGGCGTTTCTATAGCCATCGCTCCATGGCCCAAAGTCATAAGTAATGCTCCTACAACAACGGCCCAACGATAGCCAATTTTTTTATCGGCAAAATAGCCACCAAGCATTGTCGACAAATACACAAGTCCTACATAGGAACCAAAAATTGCCATGGCATGTTCTCGTGGCCAATTCCAACCGCCATCTACAAGAGCAGAAGTAAAGAACATAACGAGCAAAGCACGCATTCCGTAGTAAGAAAAACGCTCCCACATTTCGGTAAAAAATAAAACATAGAGTCCGCTAGGATGTCCTAAAACATTGGATTCAAAAAAATGGTCTGTCGAAGTTGATTTCATTGTATTGTTATTGTAACGATAGGTTATGTAATAGTCTCTTTCTAGTTAATAGGTGGCTAATGTTCATTGTCTTCCGCACCATGTGTTAGGTTTTTTAATTTTTTAAGGAAAAGCGCTATAAACATCCCGAACAGAATACAAAAAGCAGCAATTCCGGTAAAAACAGAATATTCACCAAACTCAGTAGCAGATTCACCAAGCAATCCGGCAACTTTATTACCAAGTCCTGTAGTCGCGAAATACAATCCCATCATAAGCGAAGCGTATTTGGCAGGTGCTAACTTAGTAACGAATGAGAGTGAAACAGGTGACAAACTTAATTCTCCAATGGTGTGAAATAAATAAGCCAATACCAACCAATACATGGCAGAAGAACCTTGTTGTTCGAACTCAACAGCAGCAGCACTCATAAACAAGAAGCCCAATCCCATAATCACCAAACCAGAAATCATTTTAAACAGAGAGGAGGCTTCTCTTCCTTTTAATTTTCTATTGGCCCAATAGGTAGCTGTTAATGTTCCTAGGGTGATGATGAAGAATGCATTTAACGACTGGAACCAAGAAGCGGGAACTTCCCAGCCCATTAGTATTCTGTCTGTTTTTTGCTTTGCATATATGTTCATTAGCCCTCCTGCTTGTTCAAAAGCACCAAAGAAGGTAATGACCATTAAAAAGGAAAGAATCAATACAATTATTCGATCTTTCTCGATCTTTGTCAATGGTGTTTTTAAAATTTCTCTTTCTTGTTCGTTTTTTGAAGTTCCTAAAAAATCGCCTACACCTTCTAAATGCTTTTGACCTAAAATGAACTGTACCAACCCTAGGATCATACAAATTCCGGCAAGTCCAAAGCCGTAATGCCAACCGTAGACTTCACCTACAAAACCTACAATCAAACTAGAGAGAAATGCACCCACATTAATCCCTATATAAAAAATAGTAAATCCTTTGTCTCTTCGAATGTCTTCTTTTCCATAGAGTCCACCCACCATGGTAGAGATATTCGGTTTTAACATACCCACACCCGCTATGATAAAACCTAATCCTGTATAAAATGCCCATAGTTGCTCAATAGCAAGAACGCTGTGTCCTATTACCAAAAGAATGGCACCGACAATCACAGATTTTTTTTGTCCCAATAGGCGGTCTGCAATAATTCCACCTGGTATGGAGGCTACATATACCAACATTGTGTACCATCCGTATAAAGAAAGGGCTTCCATGTCGGTCCAACCTAATCCTGGATTTTGTTCCGTGGTGGCTTGTACTAAATAGAGTACCAAAATAGCGCGCATTCCGTAATAGGAAAAGCGCTCCCACATTTCAGTAAAAAATAGAACATACAGCCCTTTTGGATGTCCAAATAACTCATTTTGATCGGATCTAATAGAAGTTGTACTCATGTGTATAGGTATGTAAGATGTGTAAAATTATTTTAAATGTTGGTCTAAAAATTTAGACATTTTTGTAAAGAGGTGGAGCCTTGTATTTTGTCCTCTGTAGATTCCATGAGCACGATCTGGATAGATGGCTTGGTCGAAATCCTTGTTTTCTTTAATCAAGGCATTGGTCATGCGGTAGGCGTTTTGAACATGTACATTGTCATCACCAGTTCCATGTACAATTAAATAATTTCCTTTGAGTTTTTCAGTGTGAAAAAGAGGTGAGTTTTCATCATAACCACTTGGGTTTTCTTGCGGTGTTTGCATATAGCGTTCTGTGTACACGCTATCGTAGAATCTCCAAGAGGTCACTGGTGCAACGGCTATTGCTGTGCTAAAAACGTCATTTCCTTTTAAGAGGCAGTTGGTTGACATAAAGCCTCCATAACTCCATCCCCAAATACCAATATTGTCGGCATCAATATAATTGAGTTTTCTCAATTCTTTTGCGGCGTTTATTTGATCGATGGTCTCGTATTTACCCAATTCTTTATAGGTTACTTTTTTAAAAGCTGCTCCTTTAAAACCTGTACCTCTTCCATCGACACAGGCAACAATGAATCCTTTTTGGGTTAGGTAATGAAACCAATAGTCATTATAGCTATTCCAGGAATTTGCAACTTCCTGTGAGCCGGGCCCTGAATATTGAACGAGTAGTAATGGATATTTTTTTTCTGAGTCGAAATTTGCAGGTTTTAACATCCACATATTAAAGGTGCCGTTTTCAGTGTTAAGTTCAGAAAACACCTTATGAGAAAGATTGTAAGAATTCAATTTTTCCGCCACCTGCTTGTTGTTCTTTATTTCTTTGATGCGTTTTTTACTGCTGTACAGGTGGTAACTTGTAGGTGTGCTTACATCAGAATGATTCAGAATGAAATAGTTTTTGTCTTTGCTAAAGTCTGCATCGTTTGTACCAGTGGTGGCACTAAGTCTCTTTTTCGATCTTCCGTTGAGTCCAATTTTGTAAATGGTTCGGTTGGTGCTTCCATCTTCCACAGATTGATAAAAGACGGTTTTTGTCTTAGGATTGAGACCATAAAATTTGGTGACTTCCCAATTTCCTTTAGTGATTTGTTTTTTTAGTTTTCCATTAGCACTATAGTGGTATAAGTGGTTAAAACCATCCTTTTCACTAGGCCATATAAAACTGTTGTCTTTTAAAAAAGTGAGGTCATTTATGTTGATAACATCGACATAGGCCTTGTTTTTTTCTTCAAGAGTCAAGGTCGCACTCAAGTCTTTTGTGTTGATGGAGAAAAGTTTGAGCTGATTTTGATGTCTGTTTAGTGTCACTGCGGCAAGCTTATCATCTTTATGAGTCCATGTAATATGTGGAATGTATTCGTAATCTCCTAGCGCTATGTTCTGGGTTGTGTTCTCGTTGATATCGTATAAGTGGAGTGAAACTTTTGAATTCTGTTCTCCTGCTTTGGGGTATTTAAAGGTTTGACTACTTGGGTACAGTGCATTGCCTACAATGTCCATGGAGAAAAATGGAACTTCTTTTTCGTCGAATTTAAGAAACGCAATTTTATCACTGTTTGTACTCCATACAAAGGCTTTTACAAATGAAAACTCTTCTTCGTAGACCCAATCCGTAACGCCATTGATGGTAAAGTTCTTCTTTCCGTCCGAAGTTACAGGAATGGTTGTATTGGTTTCTAAGTTTTTCAAATAGATGTTATTTTCTTTGACATAGGCAATCATTTTACTATTCTTAGAAAAGGTAGGTTCTTGTATTGGTGCGTCATCAACCAATATTGCCTTTTTTGTAGCCACGTCGTAAACATAATAGACACTTTTAGAGGAGTGTCTATAAATGGATTCTGAATTGGTGCTTAAAAGGATTTTACTTTCATCTTCGTTGAACGCGTAGTCGTCAAAATAAGCTAGGTCTTCTAAGTTTTTGCTATCTATAAGCGTTTCTGTTTTTTCTAAAGTGGCATAATTATAAACATCAATTGCTGTGCTTTTTGAATCATAATTGAAACTTAGTAAACTGTATTTGTCATTGTTCATAGGTTGGTAAGACTGAAGATAGTCTTCTCTAAATTCACCTTTCCAAATAGCTTCTAGTGTAAGTTGTTGTGTTTGTGAAAATAAAACAGATGGGATTCCTACGAATAGGTACAATAATTTATGCATGAATGCGTTTTTGATTAAAGTCACAATTTAGCTAAAAAAAAGGAAAAAAGAACGAAGATTTTTAGATTATATTTTTGTGTACTCGGTAAATAAGTTCTGTAAAAAATTAATATAAAACAATTAAATTTCTATATTTGAAACTTGCTAGTTTACTATATAGACTAGGCTATTACTTTATGAAAATACTAAAAAAACTGTTACCCCTTAGTTTTGTGTGTTTGTTGAATTTTTGTGTTAGTGCACAAGAGACACTACCTATTTATTCAGATTATTTATCTGATAATGTGTATTTGTTACACCCGGCAGCTGCAGGAATTGGAGATTCAGGGAAAATTCGACTGACAAGCCGCACGCAATGGAAGGATGTAGACAATGCACCTTCGTTACAAACCTTAAGTTTTCACAATAGAGTTGGATCGGTGTCTGGACTAGGGTTAATTCTCTTTAATAACGAAAATGGATACCATTCGCAAAAAGGTTTTCAAACCACCTATGCTTATCATATAAATTTATCGAATAGTTATAGAACGTTTGAGCAGTTATCTTTTGGTTTGTCTTTGACATTGGTTCAAAATCAGTTCGATACAAGTATCTTACCTCCAACGGGTATCGACCCTTCCTTAATAGATATTGCAAATAGCGATGGTTATTTTAATGGAGATTTTGGAATGGCGTACCATCGAGATAAATTTTTTAGTTATTTGACCATAAAGAATATGTTTTTAACGACTAAGACAGATGATGTTTTGGAACCAATTGATTTAAGCAAGTTTATTTTAAGTGCAGGTTACTTTTTTGGTGAAGAGAAATCTTTGCAATTCGAACCTTCTGTAATGGCTTTGTATGAGCCTCATTTTGGAAGAACTCAGGTCGATTTGAACTGTAAGGTGTATAAGGTAATCAACGGAACCCAACTTTGGGGAGCCTTGTCTTATAGAACAAGTTTTGGAGGAGAACAGATTGAAAACACCAATTTTATTACACCTATTATCGGAATTAACTACGAGAAGTTTTTATTTTCTTATACCTATTCAGAACAGTTAGGAGATTTGGGGCTGGTTGTAAAAGGTGGGTATCATCAGTTGACTCTAGGTTTGGATGTTTTTGTGAGAAAGTCGAGACTGGCCGCTTGTCCAAACATCAACTCGAGTTACTTTTACTAAAAAAGAGAATGTTTAATCATTTTTACCTAACTGAATTATTTTGTCTTAATTTTACGATATGATATTGAAAGAAGTTAGAGGCCATAAACCTCAATTTGGAAAAGATTGTTTTCTTGCTGAAAATTCGGTCATTGTGGGGGAAGTAAGTATGGGAAATCAATGCAGTATATGGTACAATGCAGTGCTGCGAGGTGATGTACATTATATAAAAATGGGGAATAAGGTGAATATTCAGGACGGTGCCGTCGTTCATGCAACTTTTGAGAAATCACCTACCACCATAGGTAATAATGTTTCTGTGGGGCACAATGCGATAGTACATGGATGTACTATAAAAGATAATGTACTGGTAGGAATGGGGGCCATTGTAATGGATGATTGTGTTGTTGAGAGCAATAGTATTATTGCGGCTGGAGCTGTGGTTGCTAAAGGAACTCATATTAAATCTGGTTCGGTATATGCTGGTGTTCCCGCAAAAAAAATTAAAGATATTAGTGAAGAACTTCTTACAGGAGAAATCCACAGAATAGCGGAAAATTACATCAAATATGCAGGATGGTTTAAGGAAGAATAGACGACTTAAATCTATGTTGAAATCATTAAAAATAAATTCTTAAAAATAATTTTCAAACGTTCGCTCATTTATGAATTAAGTTTTATTTTTGCGCATGCAACAAAAAGTACTTATTCTAGATTTCGGATCGCAATTCACGCAACTTATTGCACGTAGAGTTAGAGAACTCAACATCTATTGCGAAATACATCCCTATAACAGTGAAAAGTTTTCAGTGGATGATTACAAAGCAGTTATTCTTTCAGGTAGCCCTCATTCGGTAAGAAGCGAGGAAGCACCACAACCAGATCTTTCAAAGATTAAAGGATTAAAACCTTTATTGGGAGTGTGTTATGGCGCACAATACCTAGCGCATTTCTACGGAGGTGAGGTAGGAGCTTCTAAAACAAGAGAATACGGAAGAGCAAATCTTTCTTTTGTAGATCACTCTAATGAACTGTTCGAAGGTATAGAAAAAGACAGTCAGGTATGGATGAGTCATTCGGATACAATTTTACACTTACCAGATACCTATAAGCGTATTGCAAGTACCCACGATGTGGAAAATGCAGCTTATAAGATTGAAGGAGAAGACACCTATGCAATTCAATTCCATCCTGAAGTATATCATTCTACAGATGGTTTGACTTTGTTAGAGAATTTTTTGGTTAAAATTGCAGATGTTGCACAAACTTGGACACCAGATAGTTTTGTAGATTCAACCGTTGACGCCATAAAAGCGAAAGTAGGAAACGACAAAGTGGTTTTAGGTTTGTCTGGTGGAGTAGATTCTACGGTAGCTGCCGTGTTGTTGGATAAAGCAATAGGGAAGAACCTTCATTGTATTTTTGTAAACAATGGATTGCTGAGAAAGAATGAATTTCAAAACGTTTTGAACCAATATGAAGGTATGGGATTAAACGTAAAAGGCGTAGATGCTTCGGCACGCTTTTTGGAAGCTTTGAAAGGAGAATCTGATCCAGAGAAAAAAAGAAAAATTATTGGACGTTGTTTTATTGAGGTGTTTGATGAAGAATCTCATTTGTTGACAGATGTAAAATGGTTGGCACAAGGAACAATATATCCAGATGTTATTGAATCTGTCTCTGCGACAGGAGGGCCTTCTGCAACTATAAAATCACATCACAATGTTGGTGGACTGCCAGATTTTATGAAATTGAAAATCGTGGAGCCGCTTCGAATGATATTTAAAGATGAGGTGCGTCGTGTAGGAAAATCTTTAGGAATTGATCCTGAACTGCTAGGAAGACATCCTTTTCCTGGACCAGGCATGGGAATACGTATCTTAGGTGATATCACCGCAGAGAAAGTGAGAATATTGCAAGAAGTAGATGCTGTTTTTATAGATGGTTTGAAAGCTTGGGGATTATATGATGGTGTGTGGCAAGCAGGTGCTATGTTGTTACCGGTGAATTCTGTTGGTGTGATGGGAGATGAACGAACTTATGAAAAGGTTGTGGCTTTGCGAGCTGTAGAGTCAACAGACGGTATGACGGCAGACTGGGTGGATTTACCTTATAAGTTTCTACAAGAAACATCTAACAAAATCATCAACAATGTAAAAGGTGTCAATAGAGTTGTTTACGACATTAGTTCTAAACCACCTGCTACAATTGAGTGGGAATAATAATACTTGTACAGTACAACTATTTTAATTAATTTGTGAGAACCATTCTGAAGGAAATGAACATCTTTGGAATGGTTCTTTTATACAATGTGAATATGAAGAAAATAATATTTTTGTTAATTGTTTTTTTAGTTTCAACGTTTTCTGTTTCTGCACAGCAAAAGAAATATATCACATATAAAGTTAAAGAAGGGGAGAGTGTTCGTAATATTGCGAAGGACTTTGATGTAAAGTCAAAAGAAATATTGCGGTTGAACCCTGGTTTACGAAAACGACCTGCAACAAACACAGTGATATTAATTCCGAATGTAAATTATGATCCAAATACGATTGTAGCTATTTCCAAAGAAAATCATATTGTGCACCCCAAAGAAACCTTGTACGGTATTTCAAAGTTGTACAATGTAAGTATTGAATCGTTGTATGCAACGAACCCAGCACTAGCTCTTGATGGTTTAAAGATTGGAATGGTCTTAGAAATTCCATCGGAAAAATTATTGTCTAAAGAAGAACTCTTACAACAAGAAATTGATTCGTGGGCAGAACATTTTGTGCTGCATACGGTGGTTAAAGATGATACCTATTATAGTTTGACTCGCTTTTATAACGTTTCTGAGGAAAGTTTAAAAACCATGAACCCAAAACTGTCGGAAGGACTTCAGTTAGGGATGGTAATTAAAATAAAAGAAAAAGTAGACCCAATTGTCTTAGATTCTATCGCTTCAATTGCGTTTAAAGATAGTATTGTTTGGAACAAGCCACTGAATATAGCAATGGTATTGCCGTTTAAGTTTACTAAAAATGATACCTTGACGAAAGAGCTATTGTTTTCGACGAAAAACAATCTTGTGAATATTATTACGGATTTTTATTTAGGAGCAGAAATTGCTATAGATTCTCTTAAAAAGCAAGGAATACCAATTAATGTATCTGTATATGATTCTGAAAATAATAAAGATACCATTCAGCAATTGGTGACTTCAAAAGCTTTTGAAACTACAGATGTTGTTTTTGGTCCTGTGTTTAGTAAGCACGTAGATATGTTGGCATCTCAGTTGGATAGTATTCCTGTGATATATCCATTCTATTCTAGTAAGCAAAAGGACTTTAAGAGTGAAAATATCGTGCAAACAGCTACGGGTAGAAGGATTTTAAAACGCACAGTTTTGGACTACTTTAATGATATATACACCAATGAGCATGTGGTTATTGTAAGTGATGAGAAAATTGAGTCTAAAAAAGAAATGATTGAGATTTCAGAGTTTCTCAAAGAAAATGACTCGATCGACAAGGTGCATTATTTACAGCCAGAGAATGGTTATATCAGCAATGAACGCTTTGTGGCAGCTGTGGATACTTTAGGTGTAAATTGGGTGTTGTTAACCACAAACAACAAAGTGGTTACGGCCGATGTTATCAATAACTTGAAAGCGTTGCCTAACAATCCAGAAGTGCGTTTGTTTGCCTTTGAAAAGGCGAATAATTTCGATAAAGTAAGTAACAACCAATTGGCTAAAATGCGTTTTGTCTATGCCAGTTCAGGTGTGCTACATGATTCTTTACAGCCGGTATCAGATTTTTATGAAAAATACCAACGTAAGAACAATGCATTTCCTTCAACACATGCGTTAAGAGGATTTGATGTAGTGTATGATGTGCTTATGAGGATGGCATCTGATGAGTCATTGTCATTGCAAACTACTTTCGAAAAAGGGGCGTCCAAGCGCTTGAGAAGTACTTTTGATTATAATTTTAAAATGTATGGAAGCCCAGTGTATAATGAAGCCGTTTATTTAAGAGCTTATAAAGACGATTTAACCATTGAGGTAATTGAACATGAGAAAATCGAAGAAATAAAAACTTCAGAGCCATTAATTGATTCTGAAAACGTTGAAGATATCAATACAATTCAGGTTAAAGACTCCTTACCATAAAGAGCGTATACTCAATTATAAAAATTGAAGATTGTTTTTTAAGATTGGATCCAATAGTTTTAAATTGGCTTTTGTACCTAGTTTTTGCAAAGCACTAACATGTTTTTCGTGATGCACGTCTGATCCGGCAAAATCTATCATGTTGTTTTCAATTAACTTTATAGCTGTCTTCTTAACAGCAGGGCCGTAGTATCCTGTCAAAGAAAGTAAATTGATTTGAAAACGACAGCCAGCATTTTTTAATTTTTCATACATGTCAAACTTTTGATGATAGAAGTTATAACGCTCTGGATGCGCTAAGATGGGGTTGTAGCCAGCCAATTGAATGTCAAATAACATTTCGAATAGATTTACTGGGGCACTGAAATAAGACATTTCAACAAGAAGGTTGTCTTCTTTAATGGTGAGCAGATCTCTTTCCTTTAATAATTTGCAAAACTGTTCGTCTAGCATGTATTCTGCTGCAGCGTCAATTTTTATATAACCCAAGTCGTTTTTTTCCAAGGCTTCTTGAACCAACTCGAGTTTGTCTAAAATTGTGTCACTACTGTTTTGCCATACACTTCCTAAAACATGAGGTGTAGTAATGAAATTTTGAACCCCCATAGTATCTAATTTTGAAATGAGCGCAATAGTATCTTCCATCGATTTCGCTCCGTCATCTATTCCCGGAAGTAAGTGGGAGTGGATATCTACGAAATCCATTGGGAATATTTCGGAACTGATCTTTTCTTTCTTGAAAAAGTTTAACACGTCTTAGTATTTAATTCAAAACAAGTGCAAATTTAGCAAAATATCTGCGAAAAGCGTTCTTCTAAATAGATAACATTTAATAATCCTTAAAGTGAATTTACTTAAAATATTTTGAAGAAAATCCTATGAATTTGTTCTAATCTCAAATAGGCATACATGACCGATAACTTCTAGCTTGTAATCAGTGTATTTTGATGCGATAATTGATTCAAATGCTTCATATGAGTCGTGGTGGTTTGAGAAAATTCCTTTTCGATTGTAAATTTTCATTAGTTTTTTGGCGAAATAATTTCCTTGATTCGCTGTATTCAATATGGTGGATCCGAAAAGAACACCGCCAGGATTTAGTTTTTCAGTAAAATGTTTGAATAAAATCGTTTTTTGCGGTAGTGTTCCTGGCAGACAGTGCAGTAGATAATTGATAGAGATAGAATCAAACTTATCAATCGAAATAGAAATAGGGTCGAGCACATTATGAACCATTAATTGTGGAGAAATGTTTTTCAAGGCATTATTACATGAATGTAGACTGTTTGCGTTTAAATCCATAAGTACCAATCTTGTGTTTTTGGCTAAAGATTGCTTCTTTAAAAAATAGCCTGTACCAACACCTGCATCTAAATGATTCGAACTGGTGTTTTTAAGAAACATGTCTAAAATGTTTTTACTCCTACATTTCCAAAAATAGGTATTGGAAAGTTTCAGTACATAAAAGTCATATATGTGCAATAATAATTTTGAATAAACAGCTTGTCCCTTTTTAATATTCTCCGTTGTGATTTCATTTGTTTTCATAATTCAAATACTTCTCTATAGGAACGAAATTACTCAATGAAGATGTAATAACAAGGTTGTTTGTTATTTATAAACATGTGTAGACAAACATAAACTGTTAATAGTACGTTTGTAACCTTGTTTTATGGGTGTTCGGTGGTTTTTTTAAGAAAATTGAAAAATTTTAATTTTCGCAATCGATATAGTTTCGATAGTTATTGTTTATTCAAAATTGATATGATATCTTTGGATGAAATTAAACCGAAATATGATATTAATAGCAGATGGAGGTTCTACCAAAGTGGATTGGATTGCCTTAGATGACGATAAAAATGAATTGTTTAAAGTAAGAACCGGCGGCTTAAATCCGGCGGTAGTTCCTGTAGAAGTACTGAGAGAACGTATTTTAGCAGCAGAAGAATTTTCAACTAATTTGAATACCGTTTCTAAAATATTTTTTTACGGAGCAGGTTGTGGAACAGAAAAAGCAACAGCTATCTTAAAAGAGTTGTTTGAGGAATTATTTTCAAATGCAGCTGTAGTCATTGGAGAAGACACTTTGGCAGCTGTGTATGCATCTTCTGGTACAGAACCAGCTATAGTATGTATTTTAGGAACAGGATCTAACAGTAGTTATTTCGATGGGGAGACCATTACTTCTAATTCTGTTTCTCTTGGGTATATAGTAATGGATGAAGCTAGTGGGAACTATTTCGGAAAACGTTTGTTGCGCAATTATTTTTACAAGGTAATGCCAGATTATATAGCAAGAGAGTTTGAGAAGGCATATAATTTAGAACCAGATCATATCAAGTACAATCTATATCGTCAGCCAAACCCAAATACCTATTTGGCCGATTTTGCTAGTTTTATGTTTCAATTTAAAGAAGATCCATATGTGTTAGCATTGATGGAAGATGGTTTTGATGCTTTTTTTAGGTCAAGAGTATTGCCATATGGAAAAGACAAGTCAACGCCTATTTATTTTATAGGTTCCATTGCACATTACTTCTCAGATATTCTTGAGAAAGTAGCGGCAAAACACGAGTTGTCTATCACAGGGGTTATTCAACGACCTATTGGTAATTTGATTGAATACCACAAGAAACATTTAATTGATTAATTGTTTTATAAAAAATCTAAGATCTTTTCCAACGCCATACCTCTCGAACCTTTGATTAGGTAGGTTGAAGGAAACTTGATAAAATTATCTTTAAAAGCTTCAAAACTGTTACAAATAACAGCTTTTGGGGCTTTTACTTTTGAGAAATGTTCTCCAATCAGATAAATGGTGTTAAAATTTAATTGCAGCGCTAAATCTGCTATCAATTGGTGCTCTGCTATGCTTGTTATTCCTAATTCAAACATGTCCCCAAGAATTAAGGTTTTATGAGGTGCCGTCATTTGATGAAAGTTTTCTAGCGCAACTTTCATACTACTTGGGTTTGCATTGTATGCGTCCATAACAATTTTTACCCCTTTTTTTTCAATGATCTGAGAGCGGTTATTTGTGGGAGTATAGGCTTCCAGCGCTTGCTTTATGTCTGTTTTTTCAATTTCAAAATGCAAGCCAATAGTTATGGCAGCAACAATATTGTACAAATTATAAACACCAATTAAATTGGTTTGAATTCGTGCGTTTTTAAATTGAATGGCTACAAAAGGTTCAGCGGATTCTAATGCAATGTCCGTATTAAGATGTATTGTTGTAAACTCCTTAGTTTTTGCAATTTGAATTGGGTCTTTGGTGTTTATTATGGCCGTACCATTTGATTTTTTTAAATATTGATACAGTTCACTTTTTCCTTTTATCACCCCTTCAATACCTCCAAACCCTTCGAGGTGTGCTTTTCCAAAATTTGTAATGTATCCAAAGTTTGGTTCAGCGATTTCTGAAAGTAATTCAATTTCTTTCTGGTGGTTTGCACCCATTTCAACGATACCAATTTCGGTATATGAGTCCATAGAAAGTAAGGTGAGAGGTACTCCAATATGATTGTTAAGGTTGCCAATGGTTGCTGTTGTTTTATACTTTTTACTAAGCACGGCATGGATGAGTTCCTTCGTTGTTGTTTTTCCATTGCTACCCGTAAGAGCGATGATAGGAATAGCTAATTCTTTTCTGTGGAATGTTGCCAACTCTTGTAGGGTGCTCAATGCGTCTTCAACCTGAATAATACGTTTGTCATTTGAGCTTGTGACTTCATCAACAATGGCGTAGGAGGCTCCATTATCAAGCGCTGTTTGCGCAAATAGGTTGCCGTTGAAGTTAGCACCTTTAAGAGCGAAGTACAACTGGTTTTTAGCAATCTTTCTCGTGTCGGTTGCAATACCATCGCTATTCTTGAACAGGGCGTAAATTTCTGAAATACTCATAAAGTTCGTTTTGCTTAGAATAAAGAACCTCACTAAATAATTAGTGAGGTTTGTTGTTTATGTTTTGAACCGTAAATTTTAGTTATAAGGTCTCTTTTTTGAGTTTGTCATATTTCCTACTTTGTCTAAGGCACATCTAAAGCCAATAAAGTCGGTCGCCATATATTGAGGCAAATATCTACGTTGGGCAGGGTCGAGCCAAAACTCACGATCTTTCCATGAACCTCCTTTGTATACTCTTGTTTTGTCGCCAATTAAAGTAGTCCTTGTTTTGTCGTCGAACTTGGTTTCATATTCTCCTGTCTCGTAATTATAGGTTGTTTTTGGATCTAAAGGAGAATTGTACATTCTTGGTGTTGTCTCACTTTCAGAAGGGTCAATGTCGTAGTATCTTGAATTTGTCAAATCACCATCATTGATACTAGAATTATCAGATTGTGTATAATTTGATCGAAGCTGTGCGTCATCCTTTGTAATAGGTTCATACATAGTTCTACCAGGGATATTTCGAGGAACAACTTTTCCATTTGGAAGGGTGTCGTACATGATGTCCTCGTAATCGGCAATGACCACGCGTCCATTTTCATCTACTGATTTTTTCATAAACAGGTTCCCTCTTACATAGTTGAAATCATTCATTTCTGTATCGATATGAGGTCTATAAACATCATATACCCATTCAGCCACATTTCCTGCCATATCGTACAATCCAAAGGCATTTGGTGGGTATGATTTGATTCTGTTGGTAATATCAGCACCGTCATTACTCCATCCTGCCAATCCACTGTAATCACCGCGTCCTTGTTTAAAGTTCGCCAATTGGTCACCCTTTTCTCTAGAGGACTTATTACGTGTATATCTACCGTTCCAAGGGTATTTTTTACGACCTCTTAAGGTGTTGTACTCTCTGTTTTCAATCAATGCTTTGGCAGCGTATTCCCATTCTGCCTCCGTAGGCAATCTGAAATCTGGGTATAGAATTCCATCATAAGGTTTAACATGTCTTCCTTTAAAGCCACTATTTCCTTCGATACTATCTCTATTTATATCGGAACGTTTGATACTTTTTAATCCTTTTTTGTAAATACGAGAATCTCCGTCAAACAGTAAGTTAGGATTTGAGTAATAGGTCTCTGTGTTGAAATGGTTTTTACCTTGAACTACAATAGAGTCTTCGTTGAACAAGTTTTTAATAATACCTAATTCCATCAAAATATTTTCATTTACCCTGTCTGTTCTCCATTCACAGTAGTCATTGGCCTGTGACCAACTTACGCCTACAACCGGATAGTTTGCATAGGCCGGGTGTCTTAGGTAGGTTTCACTCAAAGATTCATTACTACCTAATGCGTTTCTCCAAACTAAAGTATCAGGAAGCGCCGCTTCATAAATATGGCTATAATCATCAATTCTTGGAGGAAATACAGCTTCTAACCAGAGAAGATAGAACAAGTATTCAGAATTTGTTACTTCCGCTTCATCTAAATAAAACGATCTGAGTTGCATTCTTCTGGGCGTGGTATTCCAATCCGCCATAATATCATCTTGAACGGCACCCATGGTAAAAGTTCCACCTTCAACCAAAACCATAGAGGGTGGTGTCTTGTGTTCTTTATACTTGTTGTTAATTGCAAAACCGCCATAATTAGGGTCGTTGAATTTCCAACCTGTCAGGGTAGATGTTGTTGAGTTGTCGTTAGAAGAGGTAGAGAACATACTACAGCTTGCTATGGATAAACTCAAGCAAATTACTGCAATAAACTTTATTTGAAACACGTGGTGCATAGGGTATTTTTGTTATTCGGTATTATAAAGATGTCGCAATTTACACTAATTATGCTTTTTTACAATAAATTCAGTATAAAATAGTTTTAACTTTAAGAAATATTTTTGATTGTTGTCTTGTAATAACGATTGGTTTATTTCTTTATTATGTCTTATCTTGCACAACTTAATAGTTTGTTTGCAATAGTAAACGATAAATCGACTTATGATATTAAAAAAACTTACCTTATTGTTAATACTGTTGCTTTCGGTACCTTGTTTTTCCCAAGTAAGCACAACGAAATCTTTTACGTTAGAATGGGGACTAGAAACGGTCTTAAGAGCCTCTAATGGAGCAGAAGTGGTATTGCCATTAGTTGAAGGTCAAACTGTCAATCAAGATGGTTTGCCAATTTTTGGAACCAATTGGGAGGTGACTACAGGAACGCGTGTTGCAAATTATGAACTAATAAATGTTGTTTATGAGAATTTGAGCGCGAAATATTTAAAAAATATTTCATTAGATAAATTGAATACAACTTTGCAGAGTACCTTTGTAATTTCTAACTACAAATCTAATAAATCAGCTTCATTAACGATTATTCCTTTAGTAAAGGACGGGCAAACTGTTAAAAGAGTCGTTTCGTTTGATATCTCATACCGGCTTTCAAATGTTTTTGCTAGAAATGCAGCAACAAATGTAATAGAAGACTCTCCGTTGAGTGCTGGCACTTGGTATAAGTTTTCTGTCTCGAAAACAGGGGTTTTTAAAATAGATGCAAATTTTTTAAATGAATTAGGGATTTCCACCGCAGGTTTGGATCCTAGAAATATTCGAATATTTGGAAATGGTGGAGCCATGTTGCCAAATTTAAACAGCGAGTTTAGATATGCTAATTTGCAAGAAAACGACATCTATGTTCAAGGTGAAGGTGACGGTAGTTTTGATGGCGGTGATTATATTTTATTCTATGCGCAAGGACCGCATAATTGGGAAACCCCTGATGAAAATAATATTAGCCACAAATTCAATATATTTTCAGATAAAGCCTATTACTTTATAACTGTGAATAATGGAGTTGGGGCTAGAGTTTCTAATAAAGCACCAGTGGAATCTGCTGCAACGGATCAAGTAGCTACCTTCACGGATTATTTATTTTTTGAAGAAGATAAAGTGAATTTATACGGAACAGGTCAGCAATGGTTTGGAGATTCATTTGCCAATACGAACATCAGAACCTATAATTTTAATTTTCCCAATTTAGACACTTCTAAAGAGGTGGCTGTAAAGGTACGAGGTGTTGCGGAGTCCTCTGTGTCTACTTCAATGCAAGTTCAAGTCAACAGTACGAATGCCACAACCTTGAATTTTTCTGCGATATCAGGTGTGAGTTTTATAATGGCTGATGATGCGGAAGGAAGTGGTAATGTCTCTGTTTCTTCTAGTAATTTAGAGGTGAAATTAACATATAACAATAGTGGGAATCCTTCAGCGGATGCTCATTTAGATTATATTGATGTTATTGCAGATCGATTTTTGGTGGCTAATGGGGCGCAATTTCAATTTAGAAATTTTGTATCTAATGAACCAGCTAAGGTTTTAGAGTATACCATCACCAATAAATCAAATATATCGATGCTTTGGGATGTTACAGACCCTATCCATCCTGAGGCGATTGAAGATCAAGCTGACGGTGGTACAGATTATAGCTTTAAAGCGAATTCTGGTGTCTTAGGTGAATATGTTGTCTTGAATACATCAGATTATTATACTCCGCAAATTCTTTCAAATAGTTCCATTAGTAATCAAAATCTACATGGATTAAGAGATGTGGAATATGTGGTGGTTGCAAGAGATGAGTTTGCAAGTCAAGCACAGCGATTGGTGGATTATCACAGTGCAAATTCTGGATTAAACTCTGAATTGGTTCTTTTGAATGAAATTTACAATGAATTTGGTTCTGGTGCACCAGACATTACAGCTATTAGAGACTTTGTGAAGTTTTTATATGACAATGCTAGCAATGATGACACTAAAATAAAGTATTTATGTTTATTCGGAGATTCTAGTTATGATTATAAGGATAGAGTACCAAACAATAATAACATTGTACCCGTCTACCAATCCTATAAAAGTTATAGTTTGGTGTATTCCTTTGCAACGGATGATTACTACGGAATGATGGATTCTAATGAAGGATTGATGACGAGTAGTGATAAACAGGATGTAGCTACTGGACGAATTCTGGTTTCTACGAATCAGCAAGCAGAAGATGTGGTGAATAAAATATTGAATTACTACAGTGAAGAAGGTTTGGGGGGGTGGAAAAATGATCTTACCTTGTTTACGGATGACTTGGAAAACGCTTCTGAATATGTCTTTCAACTAGATATGGAAATCATTGCTGACTTGATAGTGGCGAACAAACCCCAATTCAATATCAATAAAATTTATGCTGATTCATATGTACAAGAGGAAACACCTTCTGGAGGAAGATATCCCGATGTGAATTTGGCATTGTCGAATACCGTAGAAAAAGGGAGTTTAGTTATTGATTATTTTGGACATGGAGGAGAATCTGGATTAGGACATGAATATTTTTTAACAATCCCAGATATTCAATCATGGGTGAATTTTGATAAATTACCGCTTTTTATTACAGTGACTTGTGATTTTTCTAGATTTGATAACCCGGCTCGTTTTACAGCGGGAGAAGAAATGATAGCAAATAGAAATGGTGGTTCAGCATCACTTATATCTACCACGAGAGAGGTGCTTGTGAATTATGGTAGAGGTTTTAACAACAATCTAATTCAGAAAATATTGGATTTTGGAGATGAGGACTATACCATTGCGGAAGCCTTGATGCATGCAAAGAATGAAACCCCTTCGTTTGGAGGACAACATTTTTTTATATTTTCTTTGGGAGATCCTGCTATGAAACTAGGAATTCCAAAACCCTCGATTAACGTTACAGAAATTAACGATCAGGATGTAACCGTTTATCGCGATACTCTTAAAGCGTTGACAAAAATGAAAATTTCTGGACAGGTAACAGATGCCATGGGGACTGTCTTAACCAATTACAATGGCGTATTGTCTACTTCAATTTTCGATAAGAAAACAGAAAAACAAACCTTAAATAATGATGGTTTTACGGACAATAATGGAAATCCGTTGATCATGACATTTGATGTTCAAAACAGTTCAGTTTTTAAAGGAGATGTAGCCGTGTCTAACGGATTGTTTAGTTATGAGTTTGTTGTGCCAAAGGATATAAAAACGGCATATGGTAAAGCCAAAATTAGTCTGTATGCCCATGATAATATCGGGAGTAAAGGAGGTTATGATGTGGAAACAGTAATTGGAGGTATCAATGACAACGCACCAGAAGATACAGAAGGTCCAGAAGTTTCCTTGTTTATGAATGATCTTTCATTTTTGGACGGTGGTAATACCAGCGCAGTGCCAAATTTAATTGCCAGATTTTCAGATGAAAATGGAATCAATACTTCCGTAGGGTCCATTGGTCACGATATCGTCGCTATTATTGATGGAGATGAAACCAATCAGATAAAGCTGAATGATTTTTACGAGACAGAGCTTAACGATTATACTTCTGGTCAAGTAGTGTATAGCTTGAGGGAACTAGAGGCAGGGCCACATACCATTACAGTGAAAGTTTGGGATACATACAATAATTCCTCGGAAGCTACGTTAAATTTTACTGTGGTGGCAGAAACTGAGTTTATTCTTGAAAATGTATTGAATTATCCCAATCCGTTTGTCAATTATACCGAGTTTTGGTTCAATCACAATCAGCCAAATGCCGCTTTAGATGTGAAGATTTATATCTATACAGTATCTGGGAAATTGGTAAAAGCAATCAACCAACAAGTGCAAACTTCAGGTGGGCTTTCTAGATCGATTACTTGGGATGGAATGGATGATTTTGGAGAAAAAGTGGGTAAAGGGGTCTATGTCTATAGTGTTATAGTTACAAATACTGATACTGGTGTAACAGCCGAGAAATACGAGAAGTTAGTAATACTTCAATAAATAAGGGGAATTTAATAATAACAAATACATGAAAAGAATACGAAAATTCAGTCTATTAGCAATACTAATAGTAGGAGGTGTTTTGAAAATAAATGCGCAGGCAACTTCGCCAAATCCAATATCAACCGTAGCACCTCTGTTGTTGATAAATTCAGACGCACGTTCGGCAGGTATGGGAGATGTTGGTGTGGCAACTTCTGCAGATGCAAGCTCTATTTATCACAATGCTGCAAAAATGGCGTTTAGTACTTCAGAATATAAGGTAGGAATCAATTATACACCTTGGTTGCAAAATTTAGTGGATGGATTATTTGTTGGAGGAGGATCCGTTATCAATAGAATTGATGATCGTTCTGCTTGGGGAGCCAACTTAAGATATTTCTCATTGGGTACTATTGAATTGTATGATGAAATAGCTGTGCCTATTGGTATTGAAAATCCATCAGAATTAACAGCGGCGGTTTCCTATGCATTGAAATTGAATGATTATTTTTCTATGGGAGTGGCCTTGCGATATATTCGTTCCGATTTGTCTATCAATTCTCAAAATACAGACATCTCTCCAATCAATGGATTTGGGGTAGATGTAAATGGTTTTTATCAATCGCAAGAGAGAAATTATGGAAGTTTTAACGGTCGAATTAGAGCAGGTTTTAATATTTCGAATCTAGGACCTAAAGTATCTTATACCTCTGGTGAAGAAAACTTTATTCCAACGCGTATGCGCTTAGGGGCTGGATTTGATTTTATAATGGACGACTATAATATGATTGGTGTAACCTTTGAAACTTCAAAGTTATTAGTACCAACACCACCAATTTATGGTGACCATGACGATGATCCAAGTACTCCTGACGAAATCGTAAAAGGTAAAGACGACAATGTAGGATGGGTGGAAGGAATCTTTCAATCGTTTTCTGATGCTCCCTATGGATTTCAAGAAGAGTTACAAGAATTTACCATAGGAATTGGTGCCGAGTATTTATACAATAACTCGTTTGCTTTGCGAACAGGGTATTTCCATGAGAATGAATTCAAAGGAAATAGACAATACGCTACAATCGGTGCCGGCCTTCAAGCGAATTCATTTAATATCGACTTGTCGTATTTAATAAATACGGCTTCGGTGAACAATCCGTTGGAAAGTACTTTGCGTTTTTCTCTCTCTTTTGATTTAGGAGATATTTACGAGAATTTTTAGGCAGGTATTACGGCGTAGCTTTTTAGTTTGACTAAGACTAAGACTTGGTTTGTTTAGTGGCATAACAGCTACGAAGTATAATAAGAATATATCTCAAAACAAGGAGTTATGGATTCAAAAGATACCGATATTCAGAACCGAGAAGATTTGTATGCCATTGTGTGTTTGTTTTATGAAAAGTTGTTTTCAGATACGCAGATGGCTCCTTTTTTTAAAGCATTCAGACAGCCGGAGTCACTAGAAAAGCATTTGCAAATATTGGTGGACTTTTGGGATAATATTTTGTTTTATTCTGGAAGCTATACCAAAAACGCAATGCTTCCTCATATTGAAATGAATAAAAAGATTCCTTTTAAGAGCGAGCATTTTAAGTTGTGGATGCATTATTTTACAGAGGCAGTAGATTCGCTATATTCAGGAGAACATAGCGAAATTATAAAATCTAGAGCACAATCAATAGCTACAGTGATGCAAATTAAAATAGTTCATTGATGTTGGTGTATTCCAACGTTTTTGTATTTTTAGCCAGCTAAAAACAAATAAACGTATGTCAGACAATACTTATATAAATGATGAGGTAAAAGAATACCTTCTAGAAATTGCTAAATGGACTAAACTTATAGGAATTGTAGGTTATATAGGAATCGGACTCATGATCGTAATCGCTTTCTTTACATCTGCTTTTTTTGCAATGTTACCGGTTGCAGGAGCAGAGGATATTCCGATGAGTGTATTTTCAATAGTTTATTTCTTAATGGCGGGATTGTATTTTTTTCCTGTCAATTACCTATTTCAATTTAGCAAGCGACTTTCTAATTCTTTGGAGCGTGATGATACTACTTCTTTTACAGACGCATTTAGAAATTTAAAATCTCATTATAAATTTGTGGGTGTTTTTATAATTGTTGTTATGAGTATGTATGCCATTATGTTTTTAGGTTTACTATTTTTTTAAGCGAATATTAATTATCTTTTCCCATGTCAATTTATTCCGTAATAAAAGGTACAGGAAGTTGTATCCCTGATCATATTGTTAAAAACTCTGATTTTCTTCAACATAACTTCTTAAACGAGGATGGAACTCCCTTTCCCAATGAAAACAAAGTTATAATTGAGAAGTTCAAACAAATAACAGGAATAGAGGAACGTCGATATGCTGACTCAAGCCAGAATGCATCGGATTTGGCTTCTATTGCGGCAGAGAAGGCGTTGAAAGATGCTAATATAGATAAGAATACTATTGACTATATTATTGTAGCGCATAATTTTGGAGATGTATCTGAAGGAAGTGTACAAGGAGATACATTGCCGAGTTTGGCTTCTAAAGTCAAAAATAAATTGGAAATATCTAATCCGAGTTGTGTTGCTTACGATTTGATTTTTGGTTGTCCAGGTTGGGTTCAAGGTGTTATTCAGGCAGAAGCATTTATAAAATCAGGACTAGCTAAAAAAGTATTAGTTATTGGAACAGAAACCCTTTCAAGAGTTGTAGATGATTTCGATAGAGATTCTATGATTTATGCAGACGGGGCAGGAGCAGTCGTCCTCGAAGCCGATGAAAATACAATAGGTAGAGGTGTGCTAAGTCACGCAGCGCAAACATTTACTGAAGAACAGGTAAACTATTTGTTTTATGGGCCTTCTTATAAGAAAAGTGATAAAAGTGGTTTGCGTTTTATTAAAATGCATGGAAGAAAAATATATGAATTTGCCTTAAACCACGTGCCATTAGCTATGAAACAAGCATTGGATCAAAGTGGTATTGGTATTGCTGAGGTGAAAAAAATATGTATTCATCAGGCAAATGAAAAAATGGATGAAGCCATAGTTAAGCGGTTTTTTAGACTTTACAAACAACCTCTTCTCGAAGGAGTGATGCCTATGTGTATAGATAAACTAGGGAATAGTTCAGTAGCAACGGTACCAACACTTTTGGATCTTATTTTAAAGGGTAATTTACCTTCGCATGAAATAAAAAAGGGAGATGTAGTTATTTTTGCCTCCGTAGGTGCCGGAATGAATATCAACGCAGTAGTCTATAGGTTTTAATACGGTTAAGCATAAACAAAAACTTAATCGATAGAAACCATAATACAGTTCAAAATCTTTGTTGTGGGCTGTTTTCTTCGAATTAATCGTATACAAACTCAATCTCAAACAACTGCGCGAGGTGCTTTGCTATTTTTTGTTTCACTTCCTTCTCAGGTATTTTTCTTCCTAGTTCAGCCTCCATAGAAGTTACCGCTTTACCTTTGATACCACAGGGAATAATATTGTCGAAATACCCTAGGTCTACATTTACATTCAATGCAAAACCGTGCATGCTTACCCAGCGACTACAACGAACCCCTAAAGCACATATCTTTCGTGCAAATGGAGTCCCAACGTCGAACCAAACACCCGTTTCGCCAGGACTTCGTTCAGCTTTCAGCCCATAATCTTTTAGTGTTAACACAATAGCCTCTTCAAGGAAACGAAGGTATTTATGTATGTCGGTAAAAAAATTCTCTAAATCAAAAATAGGGTACCCCACAATTTGACCGGGGCCATGATAGGTAATGTCTCCACCACGATTACTTTTATAAAAGGTAGCTCCTTTTTCTTTGAGTTGATTTTCATTCAGTAGCAAATTACTTAAATCACCACTTTTACCCAGCGTATACACATGAGGATGTTCCACAAAAAGCAGGTAGTTTTCTGTGGCGAAAGAAGTATCGTTGTTTCGATTCGCCATTTTAGCAGCGACAATAGTGTCAAAAATGGAAACTTGAGTATCCCATGCTTCTTGGTATCCGATGGACCCTAGGTCTTGTATAAACACTTTTTTGTTCATGGTACGTTTCTTGAAAAACAGTAATGTATTAAGAATGCAAATGTCCGAAAAATAACTGAATTTAGTGAGGTCTTATTCAGAAGAGATTTCTATAGTACTTTCAGATATTAATGTATTTTTGTTTTTAAATAGTAGGTATGTCGGTAAAAGTTTCAAATATTTCAAAAGTATACAAAGAGCAAAGAGCATTAAACGATGTTTCTTTTGAAATTCAACAAGGGGAAATAGTTGGTCTTTTAGGTCCAAACGGTGCAGGAAAATCAACGTTGATGAAAATTCTTACGGGGTATCTCTTACCTTCGTCGGGAGACTTGACTGTGTTTGAAAGCTCTGTAATTAATACACCTATCGAAGTACAGAAAGAAATTGGGTATTTACCAGAGCACAATCCGCTTTATGATGATATGTATGTGCGTGAATATTTACAATTTGTTTGTGAGTTACATAAGATTTCTAAGAAATTGGTGGAGAAAGTTATTCTCAAGGTAGGCTTGCAGTTGGAAGCGCATAAAAAAATTCATGAACTTTCAAAAGGCTATCAGCAACGGGTTGGTTTAGCTGCAGCCATTGTACACGATCCACAAGTATTGGTGTTAGACGAACCTACTACTGGGTTAGATCCAAATCAACTACTAGAAATACGGTCCTTAATCAAAGAACTAGGTGCTGAAAAAATTGTATTGTTTTCAACGCATATACTTCAAGAAGTGGAAGCCGTCTGTGAGCGAGTTTTAGTACTTAAAAAAGGTGTAATTGTGGCTGATGAAAAATTGGCGGACTTGAAAGCCCAACAAGTACAAATCATAGAGGTTGGATTTGACTTTCAAATTGAAGAACGCGTTTTTCAATCAATTCCCAACATAGAAAGTGTTTTGAATGTGGGACAAAACAACTGGGAACTCAGTTTTTCGACACAAGAAGATATGCGTTCTGAAGTTTTCGATTTTGCAACAAAAAACGGTTTGAAAATAGTTCAGCTAAACAGTAAAAACAAAAACTTAGAAAGCTTGTTTCGAGAATTGACACTATAATTTAACCAGCAACTTCATCTACCTTAAGTCTCGGGTTGGCGGCAACCCCTGCATGGCTGTATTGTGCTTCCAGATATTTATAATAACCTGCAATTGCAATCATACCAGCATTGTCTGTCGTGTATTCAAATTTTGGAATATAAGTGGTCCAATTGTATTTGTTTTCCGTTTCTTTTAAACGTTTTCTAATTTCTGAGTTTGCAGAAACACCGCCAGCAATTGCCACATGTTTGATGCCTGTCTCTTTTACAGCATTTTTTAATTTGTCCATCAAAATAGAAACAATGGTGTCTTGGATGGAGGCACAAATATCAAAGAGGTTTTCTTCAATAAACTTTGGGTTTTCTTTTTCTTGCTTTTGTATAAAGTATAAGAATGCTGTTTTCAATCCGCTAAAACTAAAATCTAAAGGTCCAACCCTAGGTTTTGTGAATTGAAATGCCTTGGGGTTTCCTTGTTTTGCATATTTATCAATAAGTGGTCCTCCTGGATAGGGGAGATTCAATATTTTTGCCGATTTGTCGAAAGCCTCTCCAACAGCATCATCGATAGTTTCGCCTAACACGGTCATTTTAAAATAATCTTCAACTTTTACAATTTGCGTATGTCCACCACTAATGGTCAAACATAAAAATGGAAAAGGAGGTTTTTCGCAACCTTCTTCCTTGATAAAATGCGCCAAAACATGTCCTTGCATATGATTGATGTCTAATAAAGGAATGTTTAAAGACAAGGCAAGAGACTTTGCAAATGAAGTTCCAACAAGCAACGAACCCATAAGACCAGGTCCGCGTGTAAAAGCTATGGCATTTAAGTCTTTTTTGTCGATATTTGCCTTTTGAATAGCTTGTTGCACCACAGGAACAATATTTTGTTGATGTGCTCTTGAAGCCAATTCAGGAACAACCCCTCCATATTCAGCATGGATTTTTTGATTAGCGATACAGTTAGAGCGTATTTCGTCATTGCAGATTACTGCGGCACTAGTATCGTCACATGAAGATTCAATAGCTAGAATATAAATAGGTTTTTCCATCATTTTACAATAAATTAGGCATCTTATTTGCTAATAGAACACAAAGTTACAGCATATCAAACGAATTAGGAAAATACTCATCAAAATTTTAGCAATACTTTTGCTATTTCTGGTTACTGCAAGTTTTCTCTTATCAAGACCTACAGTGCAAACCTATTTGGGAGAAAAAGTGACGGCCATCTTGAAAGATACCTATGATGTCCATATTGCTGTAGAGAAGATGGAAATTTCTTTTTTAGGGGAACTTAATTTGGATGGAATCTTGATAAAAGACCATCACAATGATACTTTGATCACCGTACGACGTTTAGAGAGTTCGTTAAATGATATTCGGTCACTTTTAAATAATAAATTAGCGCTTAATGATGTAGTGTTATATGATGGAATTTTAACCATGAAAACCTATAAAGGTGAAGACACAAATAGTCTAACCGTATTTTCTAGAAAATTTGCTAGAGATAAAAAAACAAAGAAAAAACCATTTCTGTTAGATGCAAATAACATTCGATTGAATGGGATTACTTATGAATTGCTGGATGAAAATAGAAAAACAGAACAACTAGTCGTGTATTATAAAAATATAATAGGTGACATTAACGATTTCTCACTTGTTGGTTCTTCTGTCTCGGCTGCAGTCAGTAATATTGAATTAATCGATAATAATGGATTGGTCGCGAATAACTTGACAGTCGATTTTTCATATACACCCTCCCAAATGAAATTTAAGAAGGTTGTGTTGGAAACCGACTATTCGCAACTTAATTTCGATATGGTATTTGATTATACCAGCGATGACTTAAAAGATTTTAACAATAAGGTACTAATAGACGCCAATGTACATGATTCGTTTATTTCATTGATAGACCTTAAAAAATTATACAAAGAATTTGGAGGTGAAGAACAATTGTTTTTTTCTTCTGGATTTAAAGGAAGTCTAAATGATTTTAAATTGACACATTTAGACTTGTATTCCAATACAAACCTAAAAGTAAAAGGGAATTATCACTTTGTCAATGCGATAGATAGAAAGAAAGGTTTTGTATTAAATGGTATGAGCGATGAATTGACATCGAATTATGCTCAGGTAAAAAAACTCTTGCCTAACCTTATAGGAAAAAATTTACCTTCTGAATTTAAAAAAATAGGGAACTTTACAATCAATGGAGCCACACTTATCACAAATACAAAACTAGAAATAGATATAGCCATAAAGTCTATGATAGGGAAAGCCAAAGTCGATTTGGAACTTACAAATATTGACAATATTGACGAAGCCGCTTATGAAGGAAATGTACGTGTTTCAAATTTAGAATTTGGCAAGTTGCTCAATGATGCAAATGTTGGGAAACTCTCATTTGAAGGAAAAGTAAAAGGTGAGGGATTTAAACTTGAAAACATCAATACGACCTTGATTGGAACCGTATATAAACATCAATACAAAGGGTATACTTATAAAAATATTGAAGTAAATGGGGTATTGAAAAATAAACTGTTTAATGGAGATTTAAAGGTAAACGACCCTAATTTTAAATTTGATTTTAACGGTTTGGCAGATTTGTCTTCCGATGTAAACAAGTTTGATTTTAAAGCGAAAGTAGCCTATGCAGATTTTAAACAATTAAACTTATTTGAAAGAGATAGCATTGCGATTGTGCGTGGGGAAATAGCAATTGACCTAACGGGTAATACCATTGATGACATTGTGGGGACTGCAAACTTTAAGAACGCTAGTTATACGAATGAACGCCAAGAAATAGTCTTTGATGAGTTCACATTGAGTTCTTCTATAGAAAATAAAGTAAAAAGTATTCAAATTGATTCAAAAGATATTGTCAATGGGGGTGTGAAAGGGGAGTTTAAGTTGACAGATGTGCATAAGTTGGTGCGGAATGCAATGGGAAGTATGATGACCAATTACAAACCCCTAAAAGTGGCTGAAAATCAATATTTGGAGTTTGATTTTCACATATATAATCAAGTCGTTTCAGCGCTTTTGCCCAATGTGCAACTAGCATCTAGTGCCCTTTTAAAAGGAAAAGTAATTGAGTCGAACAACGAAGTGAAACTGTTGTTCAAAACACCAAAAATGAAATACAATCGAACCTATATAGATAGTATTCATTTACAATTAGACAATAAAAACCCAGTGTTGAATACAAACTTTTCAATCCGTAAAATTAAATCACCTGCTTACACCTTAAATGATATCAATATTTATAATAAAACATTGAACGATACACTGTTTTTTAGATCCGATTTTACAGGAGGTGCTGAAAATAAGGAACGCTTTGGAATGTCACTCTATTATACGATAGACACATTGAATAATTCCGTCTTAGGTGTTCAAAAATCAAAAGTAGAATTCAAAAACAAAGAATGGTATTTTAACCCCTTAAATGATAAAAACAATAAAGTTGTATTCGATTTGCGAAAGGATGAATTCTCATTTGAGAAATTTGTTTTTGTGACCGGGGACCAAGAGATTCAATTTGAAGGCGTACTGAGAGATTCTACCTATAAAGATTTGTCATTGAGTTTTGAACGCGTAAACCTAGATGCCATAATGCCAAAAATTGATAGCTTATCATTAGACGGTGAATTAAATGGAGCGTTTCGTTTCAAACAAGAGAAGGGAGAATACAACCCTTTTGGAAAGGCAAATATTGCCAACTTTAGTATCAATGACGCGCTGCAAGGTGATATGAATATGGCTGTAGAAGCTGAAGATTCCTATGAGAAATACAAAGTAGACTTTCAATTACACAGTGAATCCTATAGAAGTTTACACGCCCATGGAATTGTAGATTTAGAACCAAAACAACCACTTATTGATTTAATTGTACAACTAAAAGATTTTAAACTGAATGCATTTAGCCCCTTAGGAAAAAATGTACTTTCAAAACTGAGAGGGGTCGCTACAGGGAATTTTGAAGTAATAGGTGCACTATTGAACCCTCAAATGAATGGGCAAGTGACCTTGTTCGATGCCGGATTTAATTTTCCGTATTTAAATGTAGACTATGGTATTGAAAATGGTACCAATGTGCTATTAAAAGAACAATCATTTGTTTTTGAAAATTTAGAAATTGAAGACTCACAATTCAAAACCAAAGGACTTATGAATGGGCAAATAAGTCACAGTGCTTTTAAAGATTGGCAGTTGAATTTGCAATTGAAATCTGATAAATTGTTGGTATTGAATACAGAAGATGGAGAAGATGTTGATTACTATGGCACAGGTTTTATTCAAGGATTAGCAAATTTCAAGGGACCGACAAATGATTTAAGGATTGATGTAAAGGCCAAAACCTTAGCAGGAACAAAATTTGTGATTCCTTTAAGTGATGTAAAGGCTGTTGAGAATTCTAAGCTAATTCATTTTAAAGTGGATACAAAGGAAACCCTTGAGGATAGCTTTTTCGATACAGAAGTTCTCATAGAAAAATTGCAAGGAATCTCATTGAATTTTGATCTAGATGTAACTACAGATGCAGAAGCTGAAGTGGTAATTGATAGAGTTTCTGGAAGTTCATTAAAAGGAACCGGAACAGGGAATTTGCTTATTGAGATAGACACAAAAGGTACATTTAATATGTATGGAGATTACAAAATTGAAAAAGGAATCTATAACTTTATATATGGAGGTATAATCAACAAACCTTTTGAAGTAAAAAAGGGGGGCATGGTATCGTGGGAAGGAGACCCAATGAATGCCAACCTAAACCTACAAGCCGTACACCGCGTAAAGGCAAATCCAAAAGTACTATTGAACGATTTGAATACGAATCGTAAAATTGCTGTGGATCTTATTACGGATATCAAAGGAACCTTGTTTAATTCAACAGAAGAATTTAGTATTGAAATCCCAAATTCGAGTTCAACTGTGGCAACCGAATTGGCATTTGTTCTAAATGACAATGATGAAAACACCACACTGAGACAGTTTTTTTCTTTGTTGATTTCTAAAAGCTTTTTTAACGAAGATAATTTAGCTTCCAATGGAAATTCAGCGATTACAGGAACAACGTCCGATATTATTTCTGGTGCCTTGTCTGATATATTTAATGAAGAAGGGGATAAGTTTCAAATAGATCTTGGATACACATCTGGAGAGAAAAATGACGTAGAAACGTTAAATATTGACAACCAAGTAGATATTTCGTTAAAAACACAGATCAATGACAAGATATTGATTGATGGGAATTTAGGAGTGCCCGTAGGAACCAAAACCCAGTCAAGTGTTATAGGTGAAGTTAAAGTTGAGTTTTTGGTAGATGATGATGGGAATTTAAGGTATACCGTTTTTAATAGACAAAATGAAATTCAATATTCAGAAGAAGAAGGGTACACACAAGGCGTCGGCTTAATTTATCAAATTGATTTTGGAAACCTTAAAGAAATGTTCTCCAAATTTGGCTTAAAGAGAAAAAAAAGAAATACTTTTGGCGAATCTGAAGACGGTACAACAGACGATGAATTGATTTTGGTAGTACCTTCAATTTTATAAATGAGTACATATTAATATTGAGCATTAACATATGAAGAACAAACACACATTAGTAATATTAGCTGCTGGTATGGGCAGTAGATACGGAGGTTTAAAACAATTAGACACCATGTCTGATGAAGGCGATACGATTATAGACTTTTCATTATACGATGCTATTGAAGCTGGATTTAAAAAGGTGGTGTTTATTGTTCGTAAGTCATTTTTAGATGAGTTTAAGAGTATTTATGACACAAAACTCAAAGGAAAAATCGAAGTTGCATATGTATGTCAAGAACTCGACAAAATTCCCGCAGGTTATGAGGTAAGTACTGAAAGAGTAAAACCATGGGGAACAGGACATGCTACCTTGATGGTAAAAGGAGAAGTAGAAGGAAATTTTATAGTGATTAACGGTGATGACTTTTACAGTAAAGGAGCTTTTAAAACAATTATAAAGGAACTAGATTCTCTAGACCAGAATTCAAATGACATGTGTATGGTTGGCTACAACCTAAAAAACACAATTTCGGAAAATGGCTTTGTTTCTCGTGGCGAATGTTTTGTAAATGACCAACAAGAGCTAACACATATTATAGAACGTACACATATCGAGAGAATTGATGGAAGAATTCAAAGAAAAAACGATGCAGGTGAATTCGTTGAAATGTCTGAAGATGCCAAAGTTTCGATGAACTTCTGGGGCTTTACACCAAAGTATTTAGATGCATTAGAAGAAGATTTTAAAGCATTTTTAAAAGAGAGGTCTACAGAGTTAAAAAGTGAATTTTTTATCCCTACAGTTGTAAATAATCTATTGGCGGCTAAGAAAGGAGTAGTGAAGGTACTTACATCAGATGCAAAATGGATGGGGGTAACCTATGCAGAAGATCGTCCAACGGTGGTAGAAGCGATTGCAAAATTGAAAAGTGACAATATTTATCCACGGAATCTATGGGCGTAATAAAATAAGGGATCCAAAAAGGCGGTGGTTATTTTGTTAGTAGACAGCTTGTTATAGCTAACATTTGCTAAGTAGAAACCTAATAATTTTTCTTATTTTTGAAATCCCTTGATTTGAATGAAAAGGCTTGTGTCTAGTGAAAATATCCATACGAAAGTCGAAAACGTTTTCGTATAAAAGTGTCTAAATTTCAAGGCACAGACTAAAATAGCAGTACTTTTATACATTATAATTAGACCATGAATATACAACTAAAAAAAGTAGCGGTAATGACCTCTGGAGGGGATTCTCCAGGAATGAATGCTGCCATAAGAGCCGTAGTGAGAACCTGCGCATATTATAAAGTAACCTGTATTGGAATCTACCAAGGATACCAAGGAATGATTGAAGGGGATTTTGTTGAAATGGGTGCACGAAGTGTGAACAATATCATCAACAAAGGTGGTACGATGTTACAGTCTGCAAGATCACAGGAATTTAGAACTAAAGAAGGAAGAGCGAAAGCTTATGAGAACCTAATAGCTGAAGGTATTGAAGGCTTGATTGTCATTGGAGGAGACGGTACCTTTACAGGAGGTATGATTTTTAACCAAGAACACAATTTTCCTATTATTGGAATACCTTGTACCATTGATAACGATATTTTTGGAACACAATTTACGCTAGGATATGATACAGCTTTGAATACTGCTGTAGAAGCTATCGATAAAATTAGAGATACAGCATCTTCTCACAACAGATTGTTCTTTGTTGAAGTTATGGGTAGAGATGCAGGATTTATCGCTTTGAATGCAGGTGTAGGAGCTGGTGCAGAAGAAATTCTAATTCCTGAAGAAAACATCGGACTTGATAAATTACTTCAGTCTTTAATCAAAAGTAAGGAGTCTGGAAAGACCTCTAGTATCGTTGTAGTCGCAGAAGGAGAAAAAATTGGTAAGAATATTTTTCAGTTAGCAGAATATGTTGAAGAAAACTTACCAGAGTACGATGTGAGAGTATCTGTACTTGGACATATGCAGCGTGGAGGAGCTCCAAGTTGTTTTGATAGAGTATTGGCGAGTAGATTTGGTGTAAGTGCTGCCGAATTGTTGTTATCTGGATCATCAAATCTAATGGTAGGTTTTGTGAACAACGAGGTAAAATATACGCCACTTGAAAAAGCAGTAAAAGAACATCATAAAATTGATGAAGAACTCCTAAGAGTTTCTGAAATCATGACAGTATAAATAAATAGAAATTAAAATTAATTAAATTTAAATAAGATGATTAAAATTGGGATTAATGGATTCGGTAGAATTGGAAGATTTGCTTTCAGATCTGCAGTAGCACGTGAAAATGTACAAGTAGTTGGTATCAACGATTTGTTAGATGTAGATTACTTAGCGTATATGTTAAAATACGATTCAGTGCACGGTCCTTTTGACGGAACTGTTGAAGTTGCTGACGGTAAGTTAATTGTAAATGGTAATGAAATCAGAATTACAGCTGAACGTAACCCTGCAGATTTAAAATGGGACGAAATCGGTGCTGAATATATTATTGAATCAACAGGATTCTTTTTAACAAAAGAAACTGCTGGATTGCACTTACAAGCTGGTGCTAAGAAAGTTGTATTGTCTGCACCTTCTAAAGACGATACGCCTATGTTTGTAATGGGTGTAAATAATACTGAGTTGAAAGCTGGTGAAGCAATTTTCTCAAATGCATCTTGTACAACGAACTGTTTGTCTCCTATCGCGAAAGTATTGAACGATAACTTTGGAATTACGGAAGGATTGATGACAACAGTACACGCTGCAACAGCAACTCAAAAAACAGTTGACGGACCTTCTATGAAAGACTGGAGAGGTGGACGTTCTGCTATTCACAATATTATTCCTTCATCTACTGGAGCTGCAAAAGCTGTAGGTAAAGTAATTCCTTCATTGAATGGAAAATTAACAGGTATGGCATTCCGTGTACCAACTATGGATGTTTCTGTTGTAGATTTGACTGTGAAATTAGAAAAACCAGCTACATATGCTGAGATTTGTGCAGCAATGAAATCTGCTTCTGAAAATGAAATGAAAGGTGTTTTAGGATATACTGAAGACTTAGTGGTTTCTCAAGACTTTGTAGGAGAGACTCGTACTTCTGTTTTTGATGCAAATGCAGGTATCGCATTGACAGATAACTTTGTGAAAGTTGTTTCTTGGTACGATAACGAAATTGGATACTCAACAAAAATTGTTGACCTAATCGAATATTCAGCTACTTTATAAGAAAGCTTAATTAGTTCATAATAAATCCCGTTTTGTTGATTCAGAACGGGATTTTACTTTTGTA
>Ga0206125_10001000_pt1 | contig 35157 bp, 30 predicted proteins | sample Helgoland_Spring_4_FD_148598 | JGI IMG/M metagenome (GOLD analysis project Ga0206125, IMG submission 148598) | Pelagic subsurface seawater microbial communities from Kabeltonne, Helgoland, North Sea - Helgoland_Spring_Bloom_20160331_1 | ecosystem: Environmental > Aquatic > Marine > Epipelagic ... | reverse complement strand
ATCTGGGTGTTCTAATAATAATTCAACCATGTATATATTTCCATAAATAATTGCGTGTATAAGTGGTGTATCACCCTTGTTATTCTCTTTGTTTATATTAGCGCCTTTTTCAAGTAATAATTCAACGACATCATATTTTGCATTTATCACTGCTGTTGAAAGAGCCGTATTATTATTATAATCGTAATCGTCTGTTATATTTACATCAATACCTTTTTCAAGCAATAAATTAACCGTTCTTGCATTTCCATGTCCTGAAGCAACTAATAAAAACCACACTCCATTGTCGTTTTTCATATTTACATCAGCACCTTCCTTAAATGCTTCTTCAACCTTTTTATAATTATTTTTATAAACGCCGTCCCATAATTTCGCGCTGGGGTTTTCATAATAAGGTCCTACATAAGGCAATTTTGCGCCTCCTTGTTTTTTTGAACGAGTTTTTCTAATTCTTTTCTTGGATTTATCGGGTTTGGATTTCTTGGTTTTTCTATGATATTTTCGTGTTGCCATCTACTATATTAGTTAGTGATATAAAAATAGAAAATGTTATTTAATAGGTTACAGGAATAATAATTTATTTTTGTTTTTTGTGTTTTATTTTTTGTTAAGCGTGTAATATGTTTGTTACACCATGGAGTAGTCACAATCAGGAATACTGACCTCGACGTTAGGGTTTTCCATGTCTGTTGCGAAGCCGCGAAGATTGTGATCAAGCCCTGGAGGAGTGGTGATTGGGGATGGCGGGCGATGAAGTTGATCGAATACGTCGTTCATCATGTTTTCGTTTGCGACAGGGTTAGATGGTCTGTTGGCATTTGAGTTGGGCATGCACGACAATACGTTTGTATTTTGGTTAAGAACTTCATTATCTCTTCGAAGACGGTCAATCTCACGACAGACCATTTGATCATACTCAGGTGAAGACCCCTCGTAATCGGAAACCTGATAGAGAACAGGGCGACATAGCTCATCATCAAATGGAAGTTTAACGCGACATAATTCGTCGTATCTGTAGCGCATGTTGAAGTTTTCGCTGCGCAACTCAACCAAATGTTCCTCCATTGGTGACATGGGAGGACGGTTGTGTAGCGCTTCGTCGCACTGCATGCGCATGCGTGCGAGTTCTATTTCAAGCGAACGCACATAATCGACTGACACTAGACCAAATGCATCATCGTCCTCATCGTCTTCATCGTCTAAGTTGACTATTTCCAACTTATCGTGAAGGGGCATGACCGAACTGCGTGATTTTTTAATAGGTTCCGTGCTAGGTTCCTGTTCCATGCAGTAGCCCCATGGAGTTGAGGTGGGATCACAAGACATAATTTCTGCACAATACCCCATGGTGTCTATTTCACGAACTACCTCGTCATGCTTGCGGTTCTGGTTACGGTGTGCGGCTTGTAGGTAAGCCCCCTTTTCTTTGACTTCGCTTTCTTTTTTGTTGTCTTCTTGTTCAGGGTCATACCATCCATCAGTGCTGAACCCATCATACTGGCGATGTAAGTTCTTCGTGAGAATCCAGAACACATGTTGGTTTCTGGAATACTGCAGTTTCACTGTTTCACCATTGGCGATTTTTTCCATTTGTTCGGCGCCCTGACCGAAAGGATACATGCTCTCAAAGAACACATGTGCGCGATTATACTTTTCATTGTGTGGAACAAGTTCAACGTGACGGACGCTTCCAATCTTCTTACGATAGAAGGTTTGAGCGATCATCTCTTGAGTGATGTTTTTGTAAACACATGGGATGTAAATTGCGAATGCGGACATGGTTGTAGTAATCTGATTACTGGTAACTATTGTTATATGCAATAACATATCGCATTCAATCTGTTTCAATTCTTATTAGCTGATAAGAATAATGATTTGTGTAAAATAAAATGTTACCAGTGTTGGATAACATTTTATAAATGTAATTGAACCTGTATTAGATATGTGCGGTTATCACATTACTTTGCTGTCCCAGAACAGGTCATACATTTCTTCAATATCTGTGGCAAGTCATGTCCAAACATCAGCATATAAAGTAGAACAATTGCACCAAACATCAAACTCCTTGTTTCGGCCAATTGACTATTGAACCCCATTGCATATACCATAACAATATAGATGATTGCGCTTATTATGGCAGAATGCAAAAGCATCATAAGTCCGCGTTCCATAGTTATACAGTATACGGCTAAAAATCTTCAGTGGTTTAAAAGATAGCCTTGCGCATAGTATCAGGTTCAATCGTGGATTGTGACCATGGTCCAGTGTTTTGACGTGGATTAGGTTCCTCTGAACGAAGCTGTAAGTTGGCGTTTCTTAAAGGAGCAGCGTTCTCGGATGCACCAGTGTGGTATCCAGCGCTTAATAGACCGTCGTTATTAACATTGGCTGCGTTAGGAGAAAACTCAGTAGGGGCACTCTTGGGAAGTAAATCAGCAGGGTTCTGGTCAGACTGTCCTCCTGCAGAAGGAGCAACAGCTGCAAAACTTCCATCATTTCCACCAAGGACATCATTCTGATTGGAACCAGCACCATTACTATATGCCGCGGCCTGTTCAGCCAAGTTGGCATGACCCTCACCACCACCTAAATGTTTGTTGGTAAAATAATCAGAAAATGAGCTAACAGTGTAGGCAACCAATAATAACACTATAATGACGCCTAGGCCATAGTCAGACATGAGTTTCTTGAAACCTTGCATTATATAAATTAACAACAAATAAATTTACATGATGTAGACATAAACTGCGATTACCTCCTATCTCAAACATACACCCTAAATGATTCCAATGTCTTCAATATTGTTTTTAAACTATTGTAAAATTACCCGGTTATAAGGCATTATCTGCGCTTTTAATCAAATCGTCATCGCTCATTAGAGTCTCATCACTCTTTAGAGTCCATCCATCGTCGTTATCTAGTTCATCCTCGACGTCTAGTTCATTATTATCTGGGGTATTGGTAGATTCATTTAAGACTGGGTTGGGGTCTGTATTCTGGGATACTTTCGTTGTATTTTGTGCTAAGATGGGCGGTGTAGGCGGTGTAGAATTAGGATCGCTAAAGATCTCATTAAAATTAACTACCGATGATCCATTTCCGGAAAATAACATATCTTGTAGTTTCGCGTTAGTCTCCATAGTATAAGCCTGTAGGCGGATGAGATGTTTTCGGAGTTCTTCGATATCATTCGTTATGATAGATGATGTAGGTTCTGTAGTTAATGTAGTTGAAGTTTCACCTCCATTTTTCACACTAGTTGTTCTTTCTAAAGTCTCAATCCGAGAAACAATTGATGTAAATACATCCCGATCGACAATGTACTTATCTGATGTATTTGTATGAAAGTTTTGTATTTCATCGACAACTGCGGTAGTCGCTTCTGAAAATAGCTCCAAGTTGTTTAGTCGCTCACTGATTCTGTTAATTGCTTGAGGTAATGATAGTTTTGCAACAGGTTGTTGCATGTTAGAATGTGGTGATTGTTCTGCTACTTCAGGAGCTGTTGGAATTGTTGAGTTTCCGTTAGCGCGTTTTGTCCTTGCTGATGCTAATGATCGCGATGAGCTCATATATATTATTCATATGTATCTATTTATATCCGAATGTGTGAATATAGTCTATTATCATTTTATAACCTCGTTGTCTATGTTTGTAAATAAATATCTATACGTACCACATATATGAGTGATTCTATAGGCGGTTCAGAGACATTTATTGGTGGGTCAAAAGAAGGATTCGTTAGCCATGTGTTTAACTTCGACGAAGATTCCAAGATGGAAATGATGAATATTGTTCAATATACTCTGATTGGAGTGGTACCAGTGATCCTCCTTAATAAGACCATGCAGAAGTACGTTCCTGAAGCGGATGACGAAAAGGGTAGTGCAGAACTTTTAGCAGAGGTGGTCATTCAACTGATCGCCATGTTCATCGGTATATTGATGACGCATCGCATAATTACATTTGTACCTACGTATAGTACTGTCAAGTACGAGAAGATATCCATCGTCCAGATTGTTTTAGCAGTACTCATGATCACTCTAAGCCTTCAAACGAAATTAGGAGAGAAAGCAAGCATCTTGTTTGACCGCGTATCCGAAACGATCATGGGTAAATCTCGGGAGGGAATGGAGAACGAGGAGAAGAAGAAGGAGGCCATGTCGAAACAGCAACAGGGCACACAGAATATGCGGACTGCTCCGGGTATGGACGGGTTTAGTTTGCCTCAACAACCTGGAACAACAAGCATAAATAATTTGCCATCCCAGGGCATGCAGAACATGCGTGAAAACATGGAGACACAACCCCAAGTCGGCGGCATGACCGATAACCTTGTTGGAGGAGGAATTGAGGCGTTCAATGGTTTCTAAATGTTCAACCATTACACATTCAAATGTGTATAGATGTATCCATGTATTTCATGTATACATCTCTCTATTGAGTACATATATATACGTATTATCCAATGAGCGATGATGAAGATGACCTAAACATCGATCTACTCACCAGAGCTGCAGAAAATGAGGATAATGCACATATTCTCAACTTAACAGCTGGTGCGGTATCTGCGGCCAAATCAACCATTCTACAGGATATGATAAGCGATGACAACACACGTCAAGACATTCTAAGCAAACTCGATGGCTATATATACATTGACGAGATCCATGAGGTACGTAGTGGAACCTATATAAGGTGGTTAAATATGGATGACGATATTACGCTAGCAAAAGGTGGTATCTTCTGTGACGTTCGCTTCTCTGACTACGGAACGGTGCTTCGGTGCAAGACCTTTCGAAACCGTTATTATGAAGTAAAAATGGATAATGTTGTATTATTTCGAAAGCTAACTCCGCAGGAGAGAATCCTGATGTGTGCGCTCACGTACTTAAATAGCTAAATCTTGAGCAACTACACTGGCTGCTTCTTTCATCCGCCTTTTCCGAGATTTCCTAGCCTTTCTATGCTTCTTTTTTTTCCGCATAGAAACAGTTTGTGTCCGTTTTCTACATTTGAATGTTCCACGCTTAATATTCTTTCGGTTAAATATAGTCCGAGTACATATGCCGATTGCACGACCCTCTGATTGATTATTTTTCCCACCTACCTTTTTTATACATCCACATAGTTTGCTAGCCATCAACACTTCTGCATTACGTCTTATCTCCTTGTGTGATCTAGGTATAGGTTCATCATAGTACTTTAGGATATTTTTGTGGTCGTCTAAAGAGAGATCAGTATATTCCATATTTAGGAGATATTCAAAATGTATAGTCGGTAATAGTTACTATACAGTACTATTTTATACCTTCGGACATTTAAAATGGGACATTTTTAAGTGAGTATCAAGTATAATAAAACGACCACTATTTGTATATTTTCCACCAAAAGCGGTGCCGTTATAAAAATTATATATATATATAATATGCCTTTAGGAAAAACTCGTTCAAAAAGACAGAGAGGTAGTGGAGCCTCTATTCCAACGATGAATGATGTGAATGTGGGGGATTATAGGGGTCAAACCGCTCTCATGCACGCTGTAGTTCGTGAAAATACAGATAAAGTGAAAACGCTAATAGATAATGGTGCTGATGTGAATGTGAAGGATATGGACGGCTATACGGCTCTCGTGAGAGCAATCACGATTGGAAATACAGAAATCATAGAACTTCTACTAAAACGTCCAGAAATTGATGTGAATGTGAAGGATAGGCACGGCTATACGGCTCTCATGCGCGCTGTAGTTGATGGAAATACAGAACAAATGAAAAAGATACTAGAAAATACAAGAATTGATGTGAATGAGACAAATAATTATGGTAACACGGCTTTCATGGAAGCAGTCAGAAAGATTAGCATAGAAAAAATTGAAGAACTACTAGAACATCCAAAAATTGATGTGAATGCGAAGAATAATGAGGGTAACACGCCTCTCATAGAAGCAAGCAGGACTGGTTGCATAAAAATCGTACAAAAACTACTAGAACATCCAAAAATTGATGTGAATGCGAAGAATAATGAGGGTAACACGCCTCTCATAGAAGCAAGCAGGACTGGTCGCATAAAAATCATACAAAAACTACTAAAACATCCAAAAGTTGATGTGAATGCGAAGAATAATAAGAGTAACACGGCTCTCATGGAAGCACACCAATTTGGTAACACAGATATAGTCACACTAATAAAACCGAGAGCAAACTATGTGCTTCTCCCCGGTTCGGAGTATTCAGGCGGAAAACGAAAAACCAAAAGAAAAACGAGAAAAACCAAGAAATCTAATAAAAGACCAAAGAAACATGGAAGAAAAACTCGTAAAAAGAATAGTGGAGGGAGAAAACTGCTATAAATATGAGTTATTTTGTCCTATTTTAAATGTCCGAAGGTGTATATCACATATAGTTGATAAATGTGTGTATTGAATAATCTGTACACATATTATGCTAAAATCATATAAAACTCCGCAAAATATATTACACTCTCCAGATGAACAGAGGGTTGTTGTATTTGATTTAGACGAAACATTAGGACATTTTCACTTAATCAGACTCGTATGGGAATCCATAAACGAGTTTATCAATTATAATAATATTCCATACATGATGAATCAGACAGATTTTAATGATTTATTTGATACATTCCCAGAAATGCTTCGTCCAGAAGTGATCTCTATTCTTCAGTTTATAAAAGGTGAAAAAGACCGAGGAGCATGTAGTGGTGTAATGGTCTATACAAATAACAAATATTCTAAAGAATGGGTATATCTGATCATTCAGTATATTCAATATAAGATAGGATGCAAGTTATTTGACAATATTATTCTAGCATTCAAGATGAACGGACGAGTACAGCAGATGGGACGCACAACTAATGCTAAAAAAATAGAGGATTTTGTATCATGTTGTAGACTGCCGGAAAACGTGGAAATATGCTATTTTGACAATTTTGAATATTCTGGTATGACTGCAGAAAATAATGTATATTATTTGAAGGTGCGTGCATACAATTACCCATTTTCCAAAGAATCTATTATTAAAGGGGTTTCATCGCATCCTGTATGGCGCCGTGTTCTATGCGCATTACATGACCATCAGATACAAACATTCATCCAGTTTTTTATCAAAAACCTTAGTCTGAAAGGATATCAGTTTGGGATAAAACAAACTCTAGACTATGAGATGGACAAGATAACCTCTAAACGCATCATGACACATTTAAGAGTTTTTTTTGGATATATTAGTTGTTGAAAATTGTCATAAAACATATATACGGATAATTTGTATCTATATATAGCAAATGCAAGATGTAGTATGTGGAGTTATGATGGATTCAACTGGTGATGAAAGCCGCATTCTTATGGGGAGGCGCCGTGATGAAAACAATGTATGGGAGTTTCCTGGAGGAAAAAGAGAAGCAGGAGAGACTCTAGAGGAATGCTTAAAACGTGAATGGTTCGAAGAGTTGAACCTTGATATTGCCGTTGGGCGTCTCATCCACACTAGGAACTTTCATGGTTTCAGGTGTTATTTTTTCATAGGTTCCATTCACAATTTGAACACGATGCGCGCACTAGTACATGATCAGGTTGGGCTATTTTCCGTAGCGGATGCCCGCAGTCTTCACCTGTTTGAAGGCGATGATGCGGTACTTGACGCTCTACAACCGAAAGATATATCCGCGAATTTGTTATCTTCTACTAAAGTACAAACAATCAGAAAGGCATCATGAGTGAAATACCTGTATCTGAGATAAACCACCTTACCAACGACCGTATATACGATCGTACACAACCATCTGCACCATTGCGACCATATTACCAACCACGCGCACAGCATACCAAGTATACCAAATTTGCGACACACACTGAACCAGTAATTAGCGCAATTCCGGTTATAGTTCCTCCGGCATACTCGCCATCAAAGGTATTCTATCCAGCGAACCGATCCGCACCATGGAGCGGATTCGCGAACAACATTGATATTGAATCAGACATGCGAAATCAGTTTTATGGACTACAACGGTGTGCACAACCAACATATGTACCTGACAGCGGAAGCGATCTTTATACATTACAATCGTTTACACTCCCCGAACGCACCAACGTACAAAAACACGCACTGTTATTCAAAAAACCTGAGCACGCATTGTTTAACCCCAATACAGCCAATAATTCCAATGCTACTTTCAATAATTCTACACGTCATGAGATGTTAGGTGTAGATACACGCGATTAAGCACTATAATATTTTGTATGTGTACTATAATGAATACATACAAAACCCAATATATCATATTTAATTTGATTACGATATCAATATATATACTGACTGCATTAACAATGGTTGGAGTATATGCATCTGCACCCGAATACTTAAGCATTCTGCGGTCAACCATTCACCTGTATGTAGGGGTTTTCCTACTATATAGATTCCACCCATTTAGAACGAATACAGATACATTTTCAGAACTCGATAGAAAGGTAGTTTTCACTGCAGGAGCATTCATCGCCATGACAACCATATTAGGGACATCCCTAAACCGATACATAAATAAAGCAAAGCGAAGAACCTGGAAATAAGTATATAATAATCTAATACTATATCGAATCATTGAAGTAGATCTTACGAAATCGCTCTACACACTTATCAGTGATACGATTTGTTTTAAAATATTCCTCTTTGTGAGTGTCTTCTAATAGACTGATGATGAAAAACAAGGAATATATACCGCATTCGGTATCCTCATACTGGTGTTCAAAAGGATAGTTCTCTTCAAACCTGAACTTAATAGGTTTATGTACCCCTGACAACTGACTACCCTGGAGAGTCACCTCCTTTACGAACTCCTTAATTTTCCCGGGAATGCGATCTCCTACACTGTCAAAGTAGAAGATGAGACCTCTTTCCATATTGATAAAGAGAGAAACCCAATGCGAACCATTCTTATAATGCGGATCAAGATTAAATACTACTCCTATCTTCTTCTTCTTATTATCAAGCTCGTTTTCCAAACTAAAATGACAAAGTTCTTCCCATACGCATTCGCCATATCTTTTGTGTGTATCATAATCGATGGGTGATGGACCGATAAATGTAAAACACTTGTACTTCTTTTCGTACTGTTTCATCACTGCAGTGATGTCTCGACTACTGAGCCATTGATTTGGATTTTTTTTCCATGTAGAAGGTGCTTCCGGTGCGAATGCAGTGCGCAACTCGCTCTTCATATCGTTATTTGAAAACTGTTGCGTCAACCAACACGACTCTTTGTCACATACATCACTCATTCGCTCTTTTAAACTCGTCCAGGTATTGTGTATAGTTGTGTTATCGATCTTGTCATCAGGGTGCCGTTGATTCCAAAGTGTTTTTAATTTACATATAGATTTATCACGGATGCAGGTGTATCCTCGTTTGTTTCCTTCAGGGCCACATTGCATCTTTTTTAATTTGCGAGTGTGCTTTGGGTTAGACCTCTTGTTTTTTACCTTCTTTGCATGCTTTTTTGTACGCACAGTCTGCTTTCGGGATAGCTTCTTTTTTCGCGATGCAGTCGTCATACTATTTATAAAGATTATCTTTTACAACAACAATATAATAGGGAAAGAAAGCGGTGCGCAACTTTACTCTTAATTAGTATAAAAATATTTGATAATAGTATATACTAATTGATGACAACAGTTGAACCATTAATCAATGCAGGATTCTTAGTTGGCGTTCCAATTGAACGCCCAGTCAAGTTCACAATTACTGTCGATAGTGTGGGTTCTTTTTCATCCGATAACACCTGGCAAATTAGAGAAAGTAATGATACTACATTAGACTTAACACAGACATATCCCATTGCTGCTAGCACGATCACCGCGGGAAATGATTGGACCGGGTGGGGAACTGGAGATGTTAGTATAATCAATAACGTATCTCCTACAATAAATTATACTGGGACATATGTTTTTGATACAATAGACCAGTTTGGTGATGGATGGAATGGTAATTGGAAAATAACTATATATAGCACCGACGTAAATGGGATATCTTCATTCAGATTATCCACAATGGGTCCAAGCACAGGTCAAAGCCTATTGTCAGAGTTTCTTGAAGTCTCAAGATATGTATTATCAGAACCTCTTACAAAAACTACCTTAAAAGGTATCCTTGAAACAGGCACTGGTTATACCATTCAGCAGCTAATAGAGATTGATTTATTTACAAGTAATGATATACATGCATTATTCACAACGACTTCTGATATACGCCTACTATCGACCACATCGTATGGATCACAAAATGTGTCACAACTTATTAGTCTGGGATATTCTAGAGATGAAATACATAAAGCAGGCTTTCCAATATGGCTTGCGAATGGACTACCGGTCACCGGTACTTCCGAAGGAGGTAATGCAGGACATTCTACCGCAACAAACATGTATGGAAATATTATTGCAGTTGGGGCTCCATTACATACCAGCATAAATGGAACCAATGTTGGACAAGTACAAGTACATGCATATAATGATAACACATGGACCCAAATGGGACAAACCATTGAAGGCGAAATGGATGGAGATAATTTGGGAACATCTGTTGCATTATCTAGTGATGGAACTATTCTTGTCATTGGAACACCGTTTAGTATTGGAACAAATGGGGACGACAGTGGTAGGGTACAAGTATACGAATATGGAATGGTGAATGATCAAATGGAGTGGATCATGCGAGGCAATCCCATTGATGGAGAAACTGTAGGCGATGAATCGGGAAGATCCGTTTCAATAACTAGCAATGGAAACATTATCGCGATTGGATCACCAATTAATAGTGGTAATGGGGCTGGTAGCGGACATACACGCGTATATGAATTCATAAATAACAGTTGGGTGCAGCGCGGTAGCACTATTGTTGGAGAGGATGCTGGGGACTTTTCAGGAGGATCTGTATCGTTGAACGACGTCGGAAATATTCTCGCAATAGGTGCATATGGAGATATATTTAATAGTGGATCTGTTCGTGTATATGAATATATAGGTGCTGATTGGGTACAGAGAGGTGGAACTATCATTGGTGAAACTGCAAATAACTTTTCGGGAAACGCTGTTTCGTTAAACGCATCAGGAAACTTTATCGCGATTGGAGCATACGGCAATTCAAATCAACGTGGAGCAAGCGGACATGTACGCATATATGGATACGATAGTTTCAAAACACAAGCGGAGTTCTCACAAAATAGCAGCAGGTTTGGACCTGTTGGATGGACACGAATAGGAGATGACATTGATGGTGAAAGCACTGGAGATTATTCAGGATTTTCTGTTTCATTATACAGTGAGAGTACTAGTATTATAGGGGGAATTGTTGCTATCGGAGCATTCGGCAATGATGGTAATGGTATTGATAGCGGACATGTACGCATATATAAGTTACAATATACACAATTGGACGGAACACGATGGGTTCAGATTGGAATAGATATTGATGGTAGCGCCACTGGAGATAATTCAGGAAAATCTGTTTCGTTGAGTGGAGATGGATCCGTTGTTATCATAGGAGAACCATCGAGTGATCCGAATAATATAGATCAAGCAGGACAGGTTAGGGTATTTAATTATGCGATAGATACTGTTCCTCCAGTGATACAGCTGATTGGCGATCACACCATCACGATTGTGAAGGGAGACACCTATATAGATGCAGGGGCCACGGCAACAGACGCTACAAACGGATCACTCACTTCATATATTACTACATCTGGAACAGTCAATGTCGATATTGCGGGAACATATATAGTAGTTTATAATGTTTCTGACTTTTCAGGAAATGTCGCTATTCCGGTAACTAGAACTATTCTCGTAGTAACAGATGCTACTCCTCCAGTGATATACTTGAATGGAGACGCATCCATCACAATCATGAAGGGAGATACTTATATCGACGCAGGTGCTACAGCAACCGACAATATAGATGGAACGATAACAGAAAATATTATTACAAGTGGAACAGTAAATGTCAACGTAGCGGGAACATACACCATAACATACACAGTATCTGATACTGAAGGGAATACGGCAGTTCCTGTTATCAGAACCATTATTGTATTAGCAGATATCATATCCCCTTCATTAACGTTGATCGGCAACGCAGTGATTAATCTTATTGTGGGAGATACATATACCGAGGCTGGAGCTACAGCGTTGGATAATATAGACGGAATAATAACCAATAATATAACTACGACCGGATCAGTTGATACATCTATAGCAGGAACTTACGTTATAACATATTCTGTTTCTGATTCAGCAGGGAATCACGCAACTCCTCTAGTCAGAACTATTATTGTATCGGTTCCACCACCAACTACAAAAACAATAGAAGATATTATTACTGCAACTAATACAGTTACAACATCATCCACATTTATAAACTATCTAACACAAATAGGCATTTCAGACTCTACTGGTATATATTCTCAACATGACACTATGGGTAATGATCCACATAAAGCATATACAGCAACAACTACTATTCCACAAGGAACTTTTCATACACTCACATATGCACATAAAGTAGGACTAATCGGAAACATTAGAACCTTATATGCTAATCATCTTGATGTGCCTGAAAATAATGTTGGGATTATGATAAACAGTGGATCTATTGTCATAGAAGTTACTATTCTCAATGATGATATAGAAAACACAGAACTACCAAATGTACCCATATGTTTCCCAAAGGGAACACTGGTAACATTAGATCAAGGAAAAATAGCGATCGACACAATAAACCCGGATATTCATACTATTCGTGGCAAAAAAATTATCGCAATATCCCAAACACGACCTCTACAAAAAGACATCATATGCTTTCAACAAGACAGTCTCGGTAAGGGAATCCCATCGTTAAAAACCCTATGCAGCAAGGAACACCGGATTTTTTATAAAGGCGAAATGAAAACAGCAGCGGAAATATCCAAAGTATGTGAAAATGTAACACATGTTTTGTATCATGGTAACCCACTATATAACGTTCTATTAGAAAAAAAGGACAATATGATCATCAACAATATGATATGCGAAACACTTGACCCATACAACATTATGGCAAAAATAGCTACTATGAAGGATGGACCAGATAAGAGACTTGCAGTGAGAAAGCTTAATCATCGTATTGAAGTATCGAGCTAAAATGAAACCATCTGACAAATATATAATAATACATTATTACTTAAATGCATTATTATATACCAATATATAACATGAACACACATTATTTTAACACCACATATGATGAGGACTATAATTATAATATAGAACCACTTTATGGACAACGTCGTGACAATGAGATCGATGCAACTCTCCTTTTACAAAACAACAACCAACTACCCCACGCGTACTCTGTTGAGAAAGGCCGAGTAGATTTTACGATGCGCGATACATACAGTATTGATCCACCGGGATGTGAGGATGCAGATGATGCGTTTAGTATTTTTACGAATGACGAAGGCCTTTTTCTGGCTATCCATATCGCTGACCCCACTGAATGGATCTCTCTCGATACATCTCTCTGGAATGATATCAGAGAACGAGTGGTTACACGATATCCATCGAACCGGATTCCGATTCATCTCATGCCCAAGGACATTGTAGATCGAGCGAGTCTCATGGCGAATCAATATGGAAATACCAAAAATGCAATCACAGTACTTACAAGGATTTGTACCGATACATTTGTTCCGATCGGACATATTAAACTACTATTCTCAACGGTACGCGTAACCGAACATAACGCATTTACATATGCAAACGCTAACATCATATTGAACAACTCCGACGATACGCACGTCGCGGCACGCAACGCTATATCTACTGGACTCAAAATAGCAACGGCACTCAACGCACAACGCGCAGAAAAAACAGTGGGAGCCAGACTAGGAGAACTAACACCATCGAGTGTAGTATTTTCATCAAACACTGGACAGGGACCAACACTTGCACGCGCGGATATTGATGTATCTAATATGCAGAAGATGATCGCAGAGTTTGCCATATTCGCCAACGCATTCGTGGGGGAACACCTGAAGATCCACATGCGCGGAACAGGCATATTCAGAACATGTGTAACGGACGGATGGATTGACACGATTGCAACAGACATAGGGAGCGAAGAACTGATGAACGCGATTATCGTTAATGGAATACAGGCTGACTACATAGCAACGAACGCGTCACATGATTTGGTGGGAATGCCTGAGTATTGTCACTTCACATCACCCATTCGGCGATTGGCAGATTGTGTATGTCACTATCTCATTAAGTATATTTATTTATCTACTATGAACACAGGATTACCCGAACCGTTCTCAAAAGAATCACTGACAGAACTATCCGATACATGCTTCAAAGTATCTAAAAACATTAAAAACATTCAGTATCGCGATACCAAGTTCCGATTGCTACAAACTATGAACCATATGTTAGCTATATCACCAGGTAACCCAATTACTGTCACATTCTTCATCACAGGCTACAAGGCTCCATTTCTTAATCTGATTATATGCAATATAAGTGATCACCAAGTGAGAATGTCTTACACACTACGCATCAAGAAACTCAATAATGATAATATTACATTACGTGAAAAATATGTAGTTGATGTCAGAAGTGTAGGGCGTGTGGGAAAATTCGACGAGGGAACCCTACCAGATATAGACGCATTTGTCACGCACCATTTCACATGATTTATGTAAAGTATATTTTATCACATTACATTTCGTAATAAAATATACAGAGATTGAAAAATTATATGGTAAATTAGGCATCTGATTGATCGCTATTTGGGACTTCTTCTACATCGACAACATTTGAAACAGTTGGCACTAACTTAGATATCATTGCATGCATTTCCTCCAGTTTCTGCTCCATTGATGTCATACGGGTTTGTAATACGATTAACGGAGAGACAGGTGCAACTGCAGGAACCTGTGATATAGATTCTTTTATTGGAGTTTCACTCGGAACGACCTGCTGGGGCTGGGGCTGGGGCTGGAACACTTGGGCAATGGGGGGAACTGAAGATTCGGTAGAAAACGATACTGACTTCTTCTCGGGATGTGGCTGAACCATCTCACTTGTATTCACCTTTGTGTTGTTCAAATTCAACCAATCCCGAGCACGTTGTGTCTCATTCATATTTCGTGGAACGGATGCATTCTCTTGCTCCGTACGACTTTGAACCGTACGCGATAACATATCATCCATGTCCTGACTTTTCAACGGCTCTACCACCGTATTATCGGTGAACTTAGTATCCGACACTGCCTCAGTAACCCTATATTGATCAAAATCCGTTTTCATTTTATCATACTGGTTGTCAAAATTGGATAATCTATCCGCCTTGATTTCCTCTATGGTAATCATACCGTTCCCAACAGATGCTGTATTACTTAGATCCAGTCTTTGTACTGGAGCAGGAGTCTCTTTAAACCCTCGAATAAACTCTGCGATAAAACCCTTGTTCAGTTCAATGAGAGAGGTCTTTGTATTCGCGCGTACAGACATCTCTACATACTGTTTCAAATGAGTAATATAGTGCTGCCGCAGCTTGGAACGCGTATCGGTCGCCGACGCAGCCATTTGAAACGCCGCATTTTGTACAATAATATTCCACAACATCTCCACATTGGGAGAAGCCACGAACTGAGACACTTCTTTATGGGATCCAATCTGACTGAACACATCACCGGATTGTGATTGGATTGGTGGCGGGTCGGAATACGATTTGAGAGACTGAATGGAAGTTGACATCTTTACTCTATATAATTTACAACATCTAAGTTATACTCCTTAGACTGTTTGATGAATAATTGAGGTACATATGTGGGTCAGAGTTCCCACCTCCCAAAAAACATCAAATTCCAAAGTACCTCAGGGAAATTGAAAAACGACATTTATTTTTGTCGAATTCCATTTTGCTCAACCGGTTTTGAATTTTGATGTTTTTTTGGAAATTAAAAAATTATGGTAACAAACTTTGATGTTTTTTTCAAGTTTGTTACCATAAAATAAATTTCTTGGAATTTGTGTCTGTCTCATCCTTTTTTATCTGTACGTACTTTAGAAGAAACGAGTTACAAATGAGTTACATACAAAACGAGAAAAACGAGAAAAACAAGTATTGTGAAAAATGTGACTTTACATGCAGGTATATCAGTGATTATCGTCGGCATTTATTGACTGCAAAACATAAAATGATTACAAATGTGATTACAAATGATGTCAAATCTGACGATAAAACGAGTACACACCATAACACAGCATATACATGTGATTGTGGAAAAGAGTATAAGCATCGCCAAGGCTTATATGCACACAAAAAGAAGTGTTCTAAGAAAACGCTAGAGAACGCTGATATCTCGCATCCTCCTCCAGAAAATAGGATAGTCCATGAACCCATAAGCGAGTCCATGGTCATAAAGTGTTTTCAGATGATGATGGAGACGCAGGCGGTGCGCGACGCGCAGACGGCGGAGGCGCAGGCGGTGCGCGACGCGGCGCACGCGGAACGTGATGAAGCACGCGACGCGGCGCATGCGGCAGCAGCGGCTGAGCAGACCCGTTTGCTGATCGAAGCGATAAGTTTAAAGGGTCCGCAATATATCACGAACAACAATAATACGACGAATAACAATCAGTTCAATCTGAATGTGTTTCTCAACGAGGACTGCAAAGATGCGTATACGTTGAAAGAGGTGATGGATTCCATCGTGTGTACAGTATCCGATCTGGATCGCATGGATAACGATGGGTACGTGGCTACGATAACCCGTAAGATTTTGGAATCGATCCAGAACATGTCTATTACAGAGAGACCTATCCACTGTACGGATGCGCGTCGCAATACGGTATGTGCGAAAGATGAATCTGGATGGGAGCGAAATGAGAAGGCTATGAAAATGCTAGCCGATTCAGTATTCAAGGTAGGTCAGAAACTAGGTAGGATGGTAGATGACTGGCGTTTAGCATATCCAGACCATTTTCGAGGTACTGCTACCCGACGCGATCAGTACCATCGATTGGTTACAAATATTATGAGGGTTCATGATTTGGATGTAGAGGCTCGCATCGTGAGCAAGGTGTGCAAGGGTGTTATTTTGGATCGTAAGACGGTGATGGAGAAATAATAAAGGTGTGGTTCTGTATCAAGAATTTCGTCTTAATATTCGCTCCATTTTTTTTCGTTAAATGGCGAAACGATGATTTCATCAAGTCGTCCGCTCCATTCTGCGACCTTGTTGTCTAGTGCGATGTCTTCCTTTGTCTGTGGGTAAGGAACTGTGTTCATCATGCGTTCTTCATCTTCAGTGGTTATGGTTGGTTTTTGTCCGTAGCAGTTAGCACCGAAACGAACGTCAGGGTTTGCGATGTACCCTCCATTGATGCCTATGCGTCCGCGGTCATGTTCGTGTCCTGGTATTTTTTGAAGAGTATCGTATGTTTCCTTTTGTGTAGGAAAGAACGCCATTTGGTCTGCACTCCAACCATAGTTTCCCCATTCCGCTCCATTTTGGTATGCATTTTCTATTTGGTCGTATGTTGCAAGTTCAGACCCAAATGCCTTACATACTGCATCTGCGTTGGTGTAGTCGAATACGTTATCTGGTATATTGAAAACCTGATCTGTAGATACTGGTGGTGGAGGTGTTGGTGTAGGTGTTGGTGTCAGGTTTTGATTGAAATCTAGGTCGATTTCTGGTCCGGTTTGCATGTTTCCTCCAAATATTTTGGTGGTGATGTCGTATCCATAGTATGTCTCCAATACATAATATACTGCATATAGGCTTGCAGCTACGATTACGATACTGAGAAACATGTATGTAGTAGTGCTCACATCGCCTGTAGATGATCCTGATACGGATGTAGTGTCGAACGAACTGACCGGATTGGATCCGTTTCCTAAAGACGCATAATACACAATACCAATTACGGCTGCGAGACATATCACAAAAACCGAAACGAACATTGGATCGGTGAATACATTGGGGGGTAGTGTCGCAGTAGAATCAGCAGTGGTCATACCTGGTAGTGATGGGGGTGCAGACGCAGAGGTAGAAACAGAGGTAGAATCAGCAGTGGTCATACCTGGTAGTGATGGGGGTGCAGACGCCATTATATATCTAGGGCTGTTAGTACACTATCTTGATAGAATAATGTACGTGAGTCGACGAGTAACATTTCGCATGTATATCTAATATACCCCTTTTTTTCGGTAGAAGAGACAGTATGCCATGGAGGTGACTATGGTTTTTGGGTCTGGTATGACTGTTATGTTTGAATCATCGTATTCATACCACTTTCCATTGGCATTTTTCACGGATGCGGTGTAGTGTCCTCCATGTGCTGATCCCGAATGATGATTAGATACAGCATACAGATCATATACACATGTCTCTTTTTGGTATCCAATGACATATTTTCGCATATCAAGATTGGTTATTGGAAACGAAACCAAACTTTGACTTTTTCGTCCGAATGCATCGAATCGTTTTAGGTCTATTGACATGATAGTAGGTAAGCTCCAGTATGTAAGATTTTTGATAACGTCCTCTGGTTCTCCTGTTTCGTCATTTTTCAACCCATTTTCACCTTCTAATCGTTCTCCTGCTACATAGTGGTCAAAACACGTGTATAAAGGTGTTACTATCTTTCCAATGTGTGGTATAGGGAGATTTATTGTAAAAAACGGCTCTGGCGTATGAGAAATTACTTCACCTGTTTTACATGATACTATCTGCGATATATGCATTCCATAGAAGAGGTTCCATATTTCAGAGTACTCAGTAGAATACATGTTTTTTATCTGTGTGAAAACCTTAACAGCAATCTTATCAATATCTGTAGTGGTTTTTCCATCAATGTTCATATTCACTGGACGACATACACTGTTATGAAAGCAGTCAATGATGAAGAGCATGAACTCTGATATGTCATTCTGACTGAACCCAGTAAAAATATCAATACCCTTTACTTTAGCAACTTTCTGCATAGAGTTGATAAACTTTCCTGGTTCAACTACACAGTTTTGTTTCCACATGATGCGTCTCAGAATATTCCATTCATTCATAAGAACCGCTTCAGCATTACGATTGATACGATCCATGAAGCCTTTTGTATCCAATATATCATTAAGTTCGTACGTATGCGAGAGTATTTGTAAACAACTATTTATAAAGCATGTATTGCCCATATTTACAAGTCCTGTTAGGCCTTTTCCTGCATAAATGGTAGGAGATGGATTAGATATACTTGTCATGATTAATATGAAATGATAGTGTTTTAGTTGGATATATATGTATGATGAAATAGCATTTAAACTGTTTAACGTGTCAAAATGGCAATAATTTCATTGTATTATATGTATGTGATATATCATTTTCCCACCTCTACATGGTGTTTGAAATATGTGTAGAAATACCATGAAGGGTATAAACATATATTCAATATATATATATATTGAACGATGACTGATTCTGAAAGATGGCGAATAGTCGACCATTATTTATTCATGATTCAAAGTCTCAACACACAATCTCGAAATATTTATACATCTCAACACGAATTATATGAAAGGTTGTCAGAGCTTATCCAGAGTATCCGAACTCCTGAAATACCGCGACGGAACCGCGTAAGTCCGCATGTGGTCAATCAACCGACATATCGTTCTGGCCATCGTATGAGTTCTACTTCTATGCCTTTGCATCGTCGTGCGCGTGAACCAGATAATAATAGACAAGGAGTATCCTCTACGACAACTCGATTACCTTCTCGAGAATCCCATCCACGTTCCCAGACTGAACCACTTTCTAACACATCGTCTCCAAATGTGAATGGCGAAGAAGATATAGGAGTAAATGAAGAGAGTCGTGCAAGAATACCGAGAACACCTGCGTCTTCAGGAATAAGAACACATCTGAATATGAGACAACCTATTCTTACTGAAATAGAATCCACCTTCCCAGCTGTAAGCTTTACAGGTGTTAATACTAGTAGTCCATTTTCTAATATTATCAACAGCGGGATCCGACTGCCCCAACCACCAATACATGATCAGATGGAACATATGACGACCCCGTTTAATTTTTTCAGCAACGTTCCAGTATTCCCTACCCCCGAAGAGATTTCTGACGCGACACGTATTATTTCTTTTGATACTATTGAAGACCCCATTAATGATCAATGTCCTATTACGATGGCTCCATTTAACCATTCAGATATTGTGACACAGATTGTACATTGTGGTCATATATTTGACGTCGTGCATTTGAATGGATGGTTTCGTACCAATGTGCGATGTCCAGTATGTCGTCACGATATACGTGATGTAGGTGTGGCTGGGGTGGGAGTGAATACGGATGACCTTCTTTCTACACTAGCCCCTGAAAGTTTTGTGGCTGATGGATATGAAACTGACCCAGATATGCCGCCATTAGTGCCATCCGATCCAGCCGATCCAGTCGATCCAGAACAAAATCTTGAACCAGTCACCAACGGACACACATTGTCTGAACCTAACAATGCGTCTAATATGGATACTCATATATTAAATGGGACTATTGAGAGTATCAATATCACCGATCCAATCTGGAGAGTTCATCAGTTTCATCAGTCATCAGATACTTCATCCAATCAGTTCGTATCAGATATACAAAATGCGATAACAACGCAAGGACTAGACCTTATTGCAAATGTAATCACTCAATCCATACGTGGGTCATTTCAGACTCCTTCCACCCCAGAGCCAGCGCCAACTCCTGACGCCGAAGATACTGAACTAAACCATTAACCCTTTTTACTACATAATCGTTATTTTATGAATTATGTAGTATGTATTCGTATTTGGATACACTATGCCACGCGTTGAATTATATAGTTGTCTCCCTCTTTTTTTTCAATTGCCATGAGTCGTGGTTCTGCGATCTCTCCATTGAGTGATTGATAATAACTTTCTACATCGTACATATTTGCAGTGTTGACGTCCATTTGGCGACGAATATATCTGTTACCCATGTCATCTGAATATAATTCTCCTTTCCATTTAATCTTTTCTTGATTTTGTGATTGAATATCATCGGGTGGTTGATTTGCAATGTTGGGTACAAACGATATCTCTGTATCTCGTGGTTCACCATATTGTACACAATGTATTTGTTCTGCATTTCCGCGTTTTGTGTATGTTGCGCAGTCGATAGAAGCTTCTTTGATAAGACGTGTAAATCCAGAGATAATACGCTCCTTGATGTTTGATATTTCGAATAATGCCTCATCACTTGTAACTACTCGAAAGTCTGTATCAGGTTTGTCTGGATGTATTTGGTATTTTTCTTTGCTCTTGTCGCGCAGTTTCATGTCCTTGGTTGCAATAGTGTTTAATTGTTCGTCCGTGGTGGTCATGAGATACATAAAGACCCGTACATCCTGCATGTCTTCAGGTAGCGCTTTGTGACTACATATACGTCGAGCCCTTCCTATAATTTGGTCTTTTCGTGTTGGGTGCCAATATGGTTCCATGATATGAACGAACCGCGTGCTGCGCAAATTAATACCCTCCGACCCTGATGCAGTGATCATGAGTATTTTAATAATTTCACCCATATGATTGTTATTTGCGATGTCGCGCAACGTCTGTGTGATAGGAATGTTTGGGTTCCAGTCACTATTGTATATGTTACGTATCATTTCTTTTTCTTCGTCGCTTTCGGTTCCAGTGTATAGCGCATATGTTGGCTTGCCTCGGTCTGCCTCCGCAATGTTGAGAGACCATACACCATCTAATCCTTTTTTGATTTTGAATTGAGTGAACCCCTTATAATCCAACATGAGTTTGAATAATCCAATTCCTTCAAGAGTACGAAATTGCGAATAAACCAGATGTAGTCCAACATGGGTTGGATCCACGATGTTGTCATACATATGTAAGAATTTGGGTGAATATTTCTGAAGTCCCTCTGTGGAAAATACATCTTTTCCATTATCAGTCACCTCCTTAAGTGCTCTCGCAATGCGCTCTGTATAAGTTGTGTCTGCTCCCTTTTCCATGAGTTCGTCTCCTTCCACCTCGTCTCCTGCGCTGCCGCGAAGTTCGTTGGTTCCCTTTTTATTTCCCTCCCCTACTGTTTTTGTGTATGAATCGTCTACGCTGTTGTCACTAGGTAATGGGCGTCCAGGTGGTAACGGCATGACAAAGTTGCAATATAGACGTGAGAATATGCGATACGTGGATGATGGTTCGTCATACAACCCTTCTGTTCCTGTATTCTTTGTTGGTTTTCTCTTTCTGAGTTCTTCTTTGCGTTCTGCCGATCTGACTATTTCGTATAATCCTAATTGATAATCACTCATGGGAATTTTCACTACGATGTAATCAGTAAGCGGGTTATATCTAGGTAAAAGACCCTCCTGAGCACTACGAAAGTACGAGGTGAGACCTAATATACGTTTTTTAAAGAGACCTGGATTGTTTACTTGATCGTTTTCACCAAGAAACATCTGGTTGAATGTATCAAGTTCGTCAGGGAATGACTTGAACAGTTTCACAGTGGTTTTTGCGCGGTTCACAGGCACGCCACCCTTCTCTAGGGTATTGACAATGCGATCTCTAAAATCAATATCATTGAGCGGTGGTAGATCGGTGTCTGGGCGCACACTGGTAGTATCACCTGATATAAACCCAAATGGATTGCGTGTGACAGTGAGAACCTCATTTCTTGCATACTCAAAATAGTCCATGTGTTTCTCTCTTGAAAACAAACTAGTAATCTTATCTGCAGTCGTTTTGTATCCGTATTCAGGTTTTAGTTGAAAGTTCCAAGTTTTGATATATCCACGTAGTATATTGAAGAGAATACCAAGTTCGTTAGGATAGTTGATCATAGGTGTACCTGTAAGCATTACTATTCGTACGTCTTGTGCAGAGAGAAGCATCTCGTATAAAACGAGTGATAGCGCAATGGGATGCGCATCGACTTTTCCATCAGCATCATGCGTTACACCTTTTTCCTTCTTGTATTTATTTGCGATACGACTAATAAAATTATGCACCTCATCAATCACCACTACAGAATGGCTGAATATATTGGTTTCAAAATCATTACTAATTGCGCGCATATGATCACGCGTAAGACCATTGTAGTTGATGAAGTTGTATTTGCTACGAATCATATCGTCGATTTGTTCGTCCAATAGCATAGTCTGTTTGGGTGTTAATGAATCAATATTGGATGGTTTTGTAGCATCGACAAGCCATACCCCCTTACGCTTTTTAACATATGCTGTAGATACACCAATTGCAGCAGCACCGGTCTCGACTTCCTGTGCATGACTCTTATTAAGCGGTGTCCATGTCCAATGTTGTTCGCGCTTAAAAATAATATCGCCACACTTCTTGATCTCTTCAATATAATTACGCTGGAGAGATGCGGGAGTCATGATAATAATTCGTTTTGTGCTCTTCATACCCTCTGCAATAGCAATGGATGAACATGTTTTTCCTGAACCAAGTCCGTGAAAAAGAAGAAGCCCTCGGTATGGAGTATGTAAATTAAGATAGTCTCTAACCACCTTCTGATGAATGAGTAGTTTGAACTCTGGACCTTCACTTTTAGAACTGTCCATATCATCGCATGTAAGGGTTACTGCTTCGTTGATCACTTCGTCACGATATTCAGAAAAATATGAGTTTACAAAATTTACAAACTTTGATCGATTGTTCATAAAGTATCCTGGTGCGCGCATAAGATGAGTGTCTGTTTTGGGCGCAGGAACAAATGTGGTGGGCGATTTTTCTAGATTTTCCCAAGCATGGCGTTTGGATCGAACCGATCCAGCAGGTGGTTTTTCTGTTACCCGTTCTTCTATACCTCCATCTTTTTCACCCTCGTCGCTCTCTAGACGAGACACTTGACTAACTTTTATTTTCATAGCCTTTTTCTTGGGCATTTCGGACGGCCATCCTACTGATTCTGCAACGATGGCGCGCGTACGATCTGGTAGGTCGTCCTCTTGAAACACCCTAACGATGCCGGCTCGGCGCAGTTTTTCCATAACTTCGTCGCGATCAATATCCATTAGTTCGAGTGCCCCCTTGGTCTGTAGTGTAATACTATGACCCTCTGTCGAAAATGCATTTGTTACTGGAATACTCACTACCATAGCCGGACGTTCAGCACGTGAAAGAATAGTAGGTTTTGCCCGTAGTTGATCTTTTATGGCATTTAATAACATATCTGGTTCCGATCTATAGACTCCTGTACACTTTGCATATATAATGTTTTGCCAGGCGTGCCGCCAACTTCATTTTCGCCAAGAGCTAAATCATCGAGTGCGCGGCTAAAGAACTAAACAACTAAAGAAGAATCAATTACATACCAAAAAAACAATATTGTGGATGATAATCTATTCCTCCAATCGCTGAATAACGGTCTGACATGCAAGTTGTTCCGCCTTCTTCTTGATCTTGTGAGTGGCCTCACCCAAGAAGACTAGTAATCGACGTTGTGAGGTATCCATTGAGTTTAGTTGTTTGGTTATCGTTGCAAAACTCCCGAACATATCATACGGATCGGCCTTGGTTATATCCATATTATAGATATGGTCACCTATACAGAGGAATACTCCCATGCGATACCCTTCCTCCTCAGTAACAGACAACTCTACATAATGAGGTGTCACTTTGAACTCTTTCTGGATCTTCACTTGTAAAATATTTTTATAGTTGTCGTCGTTCTTAATAAGACCTACCCAATCAACATGTCGTTCGAATACAGCCTCTATGAACTTTTGGGCTATTTGGAAACCAGGTCCAGTCGTGAATACGTTCTGGAACCAGCCATCCTCATCCGATATAGATATTTTGTTGAAATCCAAGAAGAGGGCACCAACGAATGATTCGAATAAGCATCCTAATTTTTTCAGGTTTGTTCGGGTTTTTTTCTCTTCTGCATTTCGCGATAGAATCAGCCATCGGTGCAGTCGCATATCATATGCGATGCGTCCAATAGCCTCATTCTTAACCATTGCAATCTTCTTCTCTGTCATAAACCCCTCGTTCTCTTTGGGGAACCGCTTGTAAAGGGCATATTTGGCCACCAACTCAAGCACACCATCCCCGAGAAATTCTTGCCGTTCATTGGACTTGGTCTTAAGTGGGAGACAATCAGGCGGACGATCGACTACCACGACGTTTTGTTCAGCATTTTCAATGTGTGGGCGACGAGTATAAGAGCGATGAACGAAAGCGCGCTTGTAGAGTTCCAAGTTATTCACGATACCTGGAACACCATAATCAATGAGTATGGATTGAACCTCTTTAAGAGTAATTTCTTTATTTAGCGAATTGTATGGATTGAATATCAAGGTGTCTCCTTGGCGATCAACATCATCATCGTTGATAATTTGTTTCATCTCTTCGGGTGTTTTTATAGAAGATCCATGTGTAAGCGCACCAACAAAGTCCATAATTATATCTACTATAAGGTTCAGGAATGTTATGGATAAGAATAACGCTATAATACCGAATCAATTTTTATGAGTTTCCAGTATATATATGTCCAAGCGTGCGGCATCACATAAAAGTTCCCTTATAAATAGAACTGGAGAAGGAGGTGGGTCGATTGGCGGTAACTTTAAGCAGGGAATTGTTCAATTTAGCAAATATCCTAATATCAATATAGGACATTTAACGTCCCGTACTACTACCGGAAAATGCTGTATCGATGCAGATTATACACAAGACAATAATGACTCTATTGGAGATCCTGCAAACCCTACAAATCCTGTAGGTTCTACAGATCCTGTAGAACCAGTGATTCCAGTGATTCCAGTGGTTCCCATATTCAATGGTCCTGCTCCCACATGGGAGCATACCGTTACAGATGTTCATGGGTCATCCGTCACGTATCGTAGTGATGGCTCGATTACTTTTCAAGGTGATGTTACTGATCTTCTCTTGTCACATCCATCCCCAGCGTCATTCATGCCAAGTTAAAATGTATGTAAAATGTATACGAACATGTCCATTATTTATAGTCAGATCGTTGTATACATTTTACTAGTGATCGTTACTAGCGCTATTGTAGGGTTCTTAAGCGAACGTCCAACCACTCCGCAAAACATCGAAGGATTCATAGGGACAGACGATAACATTGAAGCGCTTAATGCTGAAATGAGCGAAAAAGTAACTAATATGGAGGACAGCTTACATGTAACCAAGTACAAGAAAGACTATGAAAATACAGTGACATACGGAAAGGATTACTTCGATACTATGAAATTGTCAGCACTCTTTGATTTTAGTTCAATTGTGAAACATCAAACAGACAAGGAGAACACGGAACAATCAGTTATTGCTCTTGCCAAGAAACTTGGAGCACTAAATGAAGGTGCGAAAGCATTACAAAATACACAATTATAGAATATATATTTTAGTTATTTCATGCTTAACAGATACGATGTTATCCAAAAAATATAATGGCTGGATAATATATCACACATCATATGCAAACTATTCTTAAAATATCATTGATATTTATCGCTGTAATGCTGGTTTTGTATCTTGTATTTTCCTATTTAGACTTGGAGGCGGTATACGTAAACGATATTCTCAATAATAGCACATTAGGAGTTGAGGGATTCGCTGGAATGGGAGGCGAAGGCACTAGTGCAAGTGACGTTCCTAAATTAGCCAGTAATGTAGAGACATTGACGAACAAAGTAGAAGACTCGTTGCAGGTCTCCAAGTATCGCAAGGACTATGAGAAACTCATTATAAAATCGGATGAATTGTTTGAACTGCTAAAACTAGATGCGCTGGCAGAGATGAAAAATGTGAAAATGGACGACGACAAGCGAATTGTAGAAACTGCAGAGAAGATCCGCCTATTTGAAGAGGCACGTAAGTCACTTGAATCCGCACTGAATTATATTGACACCAAATAGGGATCATATGTCTCGTAAAATATGTACATTGTTGCACATATTCTATATACTGTTTGCTATGCTTACTACATGTTCTGTCGTGTGCGACCCGCGTACGCACCTGCATCGATAAGGGAGTTGGTATAATCCTTTCCACCCCATGACGCATCCATGGCACTAGGACTTTTATCTAATGCCTTTTGTTTAGCAAGCTGATCGTCCATTGGCGTAATGGTACCTTGATAGAATGCAGATTGTGTCATGCCTTGAAGTTCATCTTTATTGGCAGGTGGTCCTGCATTCACATATCCCATTGCTTCTGGTCCAGTATTTAGGGCGCGCTCACCCGTGATAGAACCACCTCCTTCTTTAAAATAAGGCGCGTCATTCACACCGTTCATCTGTGTTAGATCAGGAGGATTGTTTCCGGGAAGACTTGGTGCTAAACCGCCTTGAGGGTTTTCTATATCGGGACGTACTCGGTATTCTGTACCTCCTTGGGTGTTATGAGTGTTTTGTAGATACAACACAGGACAGGTTATGCCTTTACTGCGTTGCCACTTCGTAAACTCTACATAATCCTCCAAGTTATCGAATACAAGAGGATTCACTCCAGGTACCGTTTCTAATTTAGATGCAAATAATACAATCTTTCCGTCTTTTTGGATAAGCACATCAGGACAAGTAGGTTCTCTGGAGGTTCCTTCAAACGTTTCTGTTATTTTTTGGCTGGTCATTGTCATACAATAATAGGCGCCGAGCATGATGATGATAACTACCGAGAGTATTCGTAGTATAGGGCTCATGATATATTCCTGTCTATATTATCGAGGTATAATATTTTTTAGAGACGTACAATATATAGGTAACTGAAGATTATGTCATCTCATAATGATAACTTTATTGATTCAGAGAATACTATTCATATGAATAATGATCTAGATAAGATCGCGAACCTAAAGGCCACATTCGCTGCGAATAACCACGTGTTTGTCTTCATTTACATGGACGGATGCGGACACTGTGTGGCAGCTGAGGCCGCGTGGATCGAGTTTTCAAAGAAGGTCAACAACCGCTCAAATGCGGCCGCGTTCGCGGTATCAAACGCTATGATGGAACAATTTGGAACCGCATTGGGTGATAACGCAACTGCATTTCCTACGTTCCGATATATTCATAACAACAAGGCAATCGAATACAATGGTGAGCGTTCTTATAAAAAACTCATTGAATGGATGGACTCTGTGATACCTTCACAACTAGGTGGAACAAACAAAACATTCAAGATACGTCCATCGAAGAAAAATGCGAGGACGATCAAATCCCGTAGATCACTGATGGACCAAGACTATTTCGTGGACGAACCCGAAAAGACGGACGAAGTCACGGGCGAAGTGCCGGACGAAGTCACGGACGGCGGGGGTCGTCGAAAAAAGAGTAGTCGCAGAAAACAGCGCAATACACGCAAATCCCGGAAGACACGTAAGACTCGTAAGACGCGTAAGACGCGTAAGACGCGCAAGGGTCGTAGGACAAAACGGCGCAAGTAATACCGCCAAAATTGAATAGAGCCAGCCCATTATGTACCTACATATCAATCAACTATTGCTATAGCAAACAGATACATCATGGACTACGATTTTAGAATCTTCGACTTTCACCTGTACAACAAGGCTGCGGATCAAGAGAGCAGCGACGACGAATCGTCAGGTGATGGTACTAAATACAAAAAAAAGAACCCAATCAAAAACTTATTTACGGTGCAGATGTTCGGTAAGAACGAGGCAGGGGAATCATGCTCTATCACCGTAGGCGACTTCAAACCCTTCTTCTACGTGAAGGTTGGCGACAATTGGGGTGAGGGTGAAAAGATCGCTTTCATCTCTGCAATGAGGTATAAACTAGGATCATACCACCAAGACAACTTGATTTCATGTGACATCGTGCGTCATAAAAAATTATACGAGTTTGACGACGGTAAAAAGAATACATTCCTTTTATGCAAGTTTGAAAATCTGCAGGCTCTCAACAAGATGAAGAACCTATGGTACGACTCAGATCGTCGTCTATTAGTAAATGGATTTTATATATCTATTCGCGGGCGTCCCGCGAAGACCGAAATATACGAATCATTCATCCCACCCCTTCTTCGGTTCTTTCACATTCGCAACATCAGCCCATCTGGATGGATACGCATGCCGTTCAATAAAACGCGCAAGATTCTCGAATGCTCACATGAAACCACATGCGATCACGAGTTTGAGATTATGTATGAAGACATTCAACCACTACATGAGAAGGAGGACAGAGTCCCACTCAAGATATTGAGTTTTGATATTGAGGCGAGCAGCAGTCATGGAGACTTTCCTGTTCCTGTCAAGGGCTACAAAAAATTAGCCACTAATGTGGTGGATCTATATGGAGAACCTGGTGCGTTATCCTTGTTCAGTGCAACAGATGTTATACGCTGTGCGACACGAACTGCATTTGGATTCTCAACAGAATCAGGCGACGATGCAGCCGATAATGCATTTAAGTATGGAGTCGATATCATCTATTCCAAGGGAAAAAAGCCTACTATCAAAAAAATAACAACCGCTCTCGAAAAGTTGCTTGCACACCATATTGAAGACGTTGGTCGCGCAGATAAAATACAGGCGAATAGTATTGAAGCCGCGTTCGGTCGCGGCGATGGTAATGGGGATGACACCGGAGCGGCAATGGGCGACAACGGAGACGAATGGTCGGCGACATCACACAGCTTCGCCGTAAAGAGAGGCAAAGCCAAAAGCGGCGACAATCCTAGTTCGCTAGCCGACCTACTGGCCTCCGCTGTCGCGCGCGAGACGAAACTGTCCAATCTTATCGTATTATTCGATAAGTATCTACCATCAGTCGAAGGCGATAAGGTAACCTTCATCGGCTCCACACTTCAAGAATACGGCGATGCTGCACCCTATTACAACCACTGTATCGCCCTCGACACGTGCGATGACCTAGATATGGAAGATACCGAGATTGAATGTTATAAAACAGAGCGCGAAGTATTGATGGCATGGCGCGACTTTGTTATACGAGAAGACCCAGATATCATCATTGGATACAATATATTTGGATTTGATTACAACTTCATGTTCTTGCGCGCACGCGATCTAGGTTGCGCACCAGAGTTTCTGGAAATGTCAAAAATCAAAGACCATCTGTGCGGCACATTCGACAAGGAGACAGGACAGTACGATATCGAACACAGCAACATCACCATCGCGAGCGGAACACACGAACTGGGGTATATCAAAATGCCTGGACGTATTCAGTTGGATTTATATAACCACTTCCGTCGTGAGGAGAACCTTGTCTCTTACAAACTGGACTACGTTGCTGGTCACTTCATCGGCGACTACGTATCCGACGTGGCGCATTCGACCTCAATGGACGAGACCACGGTCAAAACCAAGAACATGGCAGGCCTTCTGGTGGGAAGTTACGTGCATTTCGAGGAGATTGGTCACTCTACCGACTACTACGATGGCGGGGCAAAATTTCAAGTAACACATATTGACAATGATGCTAAAAGTTTCACCGTTTCGGCGCACGTGACACCCGACCAATCAAAGAAGGTACGATGGGCATTGGCTAAGGATGATGTAACCCCCAAAGACATCTTCCGTCTTACTAATGAGGGTTCTGCCGAGCGAGCAATCGTCGCGAAGTATTGTATTCAAGATTGCAACCTGGTTCAGTATCTACTGACCAAGGTGGACGCGCTCACGGGCATGATCGAGATGGCAAACATCTGCAGCGTTCCCATCAACTTCCTGATCCTGCGCGGACAGGGCATCAAACTCACGAGTTACGTGGGCAAGAAATGCAGGGAGAAAGACACGCTCATTCCTGACATCGAGAAGAAGGAGAACGACGGTGGTTACGAGGGCGCTATTGTATTGGATCCCAAAAGCGACCTTTACATGGACAACCCAGTTGCTTGTGTGGATTACGCATCTCTATACCCATCATCGATGATTAGCGAAAATCTATCGCACGACAGCAAGGTATGGACGCGTGAATACAACTTGGATGGAAAACTCATTGCAGAGACAGGCGAGACAGACGGCAATGGCGAGTTCATTTACGATAATCTTCCAGGCTATTCCTATGTGGATATTGACTACGACACCTACAAGTACGATCGTAAATCCCCAAGTGCAGCAGCAACCAAAACCAAATGTGGAAGAAAAACATGCCGCTTCGCACAGTTCCCCGAGGGACGGCGTGCTATCATGCCATCTATCCTGGAGGAGTTGCTCAAAGCACGTAAGGCCACCAGAAAACTCATTCCACAACAAACAGACGACTTCATGAAGAGCGTTCTCGACAAACGTCAGTTGGCATACAAACTAACAGCCAACTCGCTATATGGTCAATGTGGCGCACGCACAAGCACGTTTTACGAGAAGGATGTCGCAGCATCGACCACCGCCACGGGGCGCAAGTTGCTCACCTATGCGAAACGGGTGATTGAAGAGGTGTATGGGGATGCGGTGATGGATACACTCAATCACGGCAAAGTTCGCACCAAGGCAGAGTATGTGTATGGAGATAGCGTCGCGAATTACACGCCTGTTCAAATACGTGTTAGAGGCGAGATGGTTATTTGTACAATATCTGACCTAGTTGAACTATATGGTGATGAAAATGGATGGTCGGTATGTAGAGAAGAAGGGAAGCAAGATAAGGAGTTTTGCGAACTAGTCGATGTAGAGTCTTGGACAGAGACAGGTTGGACGACATTGCATCGTGTCATACGTCATCGACTTGCTCCACACAAGAAAATGATGCGAGTTTTGACACATACTGGTTTGGTAGATGTAACTGATGATCACTCCCTGCTGTTAAACGATGGAACTGAAGTATCTCCGAAAGACATTGAGATTGGAACTAAGTGTTTGCATCGTACAGTGGATATGGCTGCAGATGATGACATTCATATGGGTGCCGATGTAACAGTGGAAGAGGCGATGATCTATGGGTTCTTCTTCGGAGACGGTAGTTGTGGTGCATACGACTGTCCGTCCGGTAAAAAGGCGTCATGGGCATTGAATAACGCGAATGAAACCCTGCTAGAAAAATATATGGATTTATGTCGTCGAGTATATCCAACCTACACATGGACTACTTATAACACCATTGCATCTTCTGGAGTATACAAGATTAGTTTCAATACACATGAGTATGGTGAGAAGAAAAGGTTTGTAGATGCTTATCGAAAAGCCATGTACAATGGAAAATCCAAGATTGTCCCAACCTTCATCATGAATGGGAGACAAGAAATCAGAGAAGCATTCTGGAAGGGTCTGTATGACGCGGATGGAGATAAAGATCCAGGGGGGTATACTCGTATCGATCAGAAATCACAGTTGAGTTCTGCACACATCTGTTGGTTAGCAAATAGTATTGGGTATAAAACGTCACTGAATACACGCCCTGACAAACTTGACATATATCGCATCACCGCGACAAGAGGGAAACAACGAAAATGTCCCGACGCAGTGAAAAAGATACATGATTTACCCGACTATGGAGATGAGTATGTGTATGATCTAACAACAGACAATCATCACTTTGCGGCTGGTATTGGAAACATGATTGTGCATAACACGGACAGTGTATTCTTCACTTTCAACTTAGAAAATCTAGACGGAAAACCCATCCGCGGCAAGCAGGCGTTGGAGATCACCATCGAACTTTCCCAGGAGGCGGGCGCGTTGGCGTCCAAGTTCCTGAAAAAGCCTCACGACCTGGAGTATGAGAAGACGTTCATGCCCTTCTGTCTGTTGTCCAAGAAGCGGTATGTGGGCATGTTATACGAACACGACCCGAACAAGGGCAATCGCAAAGAGATGGGTATTGTCTTGAAGCGTCGCGACAACGCGCCGATCGTGAAGGACATATATGGCGGCATCATCGATATTCTGATGAAGGAAGGTGATAATCTCAAGCCAGCCATCGATTTCCTGAAGGAGAGTGTCCAGAACCTGGTGGACGAAAAGTATCCCATGGACAAACTGATCATCAGCAAATCGATACGGTCGGACTACAAGAACCCGAAGCAGATCGCACACAAGGTGCTTGCGGACAGGATGACGGCACGCGACCCCGGCAACAAACCCGCATCTGGGGATCGTATTCCTTATGTATATATTCACAACCCAGCGCGCGGGGCGCTGCAAGGCGACAAGATAGAAAATCCCACCTATATTGTCGAGAACAATCTGAAGATTGATTATGCGCACTACATCACGAATCAAGTGATGAAACCTGTGCAACAAGTATTCGCTCTGGTGTTGGAGAAGATATGGATGATGCAAAATAAACGGTCAAAACTGAATCGGTTTCGTGCAGAGGTTGCATCACTCAAACAGAGCGCGCCTCCAGAGAAGTTCCAAGATCGGTTGGATGCGCTCCGATGTCGAGAAATTAAGGCTTTGTTGTTCGATACATATATACATAAAGCGAACAACCAGAAGCAGGGGTTTAATGAGATGACGTCTTATTTTGGGAAGTTGTAAATATTGTAATGCGTGTGGGGTAATTTATATTGTATTTTTTTTAATATTTGTGTACTCTATAATAGGCTTCTTTAAGTATGGTACTCATATCATACACTTCAGGAAGCACCACCTTTACCAAGGCCATGTGGCAGGCCGCGCCTTACAATTCGCCCACCGAGGTTGAACTCGGAGAGGGGTGGCTGCAGATCGGGTTCGCTGCGTTCAATCAGACCGCGATCACCTCCATCACCATCCCCTCATCCGTCACTGAGATCATGGGTCACGCGTTCTATCAGTGTTCCGACCTCACATCAGTGACGTTCGCTGATATTGAAAATAGCGACCTCGGAACCATCGGGACTCAGGCGTTCCGAGACTCCACGCTCACCTCCATCACCATCCCCGCATCTGTCACTTCCATCGAGGATTACGCGTTCTATACCACCAGTCTTACATCCGTCACGTTCATCGCATCAACGGGTACCACCACAGGCGGGGTCATTGGGATTACCATCGGAACATTTGCGTTCGCCAATGCCAATGGTAATCCCAATGACCTCGCGAGCGTGTTTATTAAGGATGGTCAGGTTATCAAGGACAGTTCAGGGACTGTTATAACTACTGACATAGGTACTACTGGAGCATTCTTTGGTTCGGCAACAACAACCGTCATTAGGAGTTACGAGATCGCAGGCACGGGTACTTTTACTACTACCCACTATACGGATGCATTGAGCCCACCGTATGCCGTTTTGACGAACAGTGACTCGACGGGGTGGACGGCGATCGGGGATAACGCGTTCGGAAGTACCAATATCACCTCCATCGAGATCCCCACAACCGTCACAACCATCGGGAATGGCGCGTTCAACAGTACCGCGCTCACCTCCATCATCATCCCCGCATCCGTCACCTCCATCGGGGATTACGCGTTCCAAAACTCTTCCAGCCTTGCAACCGTCACCTTCGCTGCAGACAGCGGGCTCAATACCATCCAACGGCAGGCGTTTCAAGGAACCGCCCTCACAACCATCATCATCCCCGCATCTGTCATCTCCATCGGGAAGTGGGTGTTCTTCGAGGTTACCAGTCTTACAACCGTCACCTTCATCGCATCAACGGACTCGGCTACTGGGATTACTATCGATGCCGCCGCGTTCTCCAGTACTACTGCGCTCACCACGATATACATCGTCAACGGACAGAAAATCAACGGAACAGATATTTCATCGCCTGGTACCATGCCCAACTTTTACGGACACTCGGATTCAGTCGACTTGGTTGTTCCCACACAATCATCCGCACCACCCACACAATCATCCGCACCACCCGCACCAATCTGTTTCCCAGCAGGCACACCCGTCCTCACGGATCAGGGCGAGGTAGCAATCGACAAGATTGATCCTAAGAAGCATACGATTCGTGCAAACAAGATTGAAGGTATAACAGAAACAACCAGCATTGAAAACTATCTAGTCATGATCAAGAAAGATGCGTTTTCTAGAAACGTTCCTTGTCGCGACACGACTATATCAGCAAATCATAAAATTATGTTTAATAATCAGATGATTCAGGCTCGCGAATTCGTGGATAAGAAAGAGTTTATCGACACTATTTATAAGGTAGATTACACTGGAGAGACATTGTACA
>Ga0206125_10000997_pt1 | contig 35211 bp, 33 predicted proteins | sample Helgoland_Spring_4_FD_148598 | JGI IMG/M metagenome (GOLD analysis project Ga0206125, IMG submission 148598) | Pelagic subsurface seawater microbial communities from Kabeltonne, Helgoland, North Sea - Helgoland_Spring_Bloom_20160331_1 | ecosystem: Environmental > Aquatic > Marine > Epipelagic ... | reverse complement strand
GTTATTAGTGAAATTACCTGAAAGGGTAAGGTCTGAATTAGCAGCAATAGTTAAACTACCTCCACTGTCAATAGTTAGATTGTTTACAACAGCTGCAGTTGAGTTTCCAGAACCTGAAGGGCCGTTACTGGCAGTAAATGTTGGACCATTGTGACCTGTTACAGTATAACCATTTGAACTTGTGTCTGTTAAGTATGTTGAGGAGCTATTGACATTCATTAAAAATGTAGTGTTTGTAATATTTGAGACAGTTGCTGGAGGAGTGAAAGTTGAAGTGTATACGGCTGTGCCGTCAACATATCTGATGTTTTTCATATAGCCGTGGAAATAACCGCTCCACCAGATGTTTTTACCTATGTACATTGTTCCTCCATCATCGAACCAAGGGCCTGAGCAGGGATCAGAAGATGTAACAACACCTATTCCATCTGTATACCAAGTGACTGTGGAACCAGATCGGACAACTGCTATATGATGCCACTCGTTGGTTGTAATAGTACTTGAAGAACCAAAGTTTCTATCTCCACTACATTGGCCATTAGAATCAAGTCTAATTGCTTTACTTCCATTATATAATGAAACATATGCATGTTGTTGTCCTCCAAAAATTGGGGACATTTGACCAGTGTATAAAGTAGACCACTTTACCCATGCCTCGAATGTAAAATCACCAGTAGCTTCAAATTGCCCAGATGTATTTGAAAATGATAAATAATCATCTACTCCATCAAAATAAATACTATTCCCTAGTGATGCGCCAGCACTTATAGTTTGACCAGAAGAAATTGTAACGTTATCACCCGAAGTAGGTACACTTCCTGAAGTCCAGTTTGAAGCCGTATCCCACTGGCCGTCTCCACTAGCATTTGTAAATGTATCTACATAATAATTTGAAGAGGTGTTATCATAAGAATACAAATTTGAGATTTCAGAACTGCTTAAAGCAAGATTCCAAATTCTTAACTCATCTACACTACCAGTGTAAGTTCCAAAATAAGGTCCAGGATCATCAGCATTTCCATCATTTTCATATCTTTCTCTTCCAATTGATAAGGCTTTATCTCGAATATTAAATCTTCTCCTAATTATGTTATTTTCAACTTGTTGATATTCTCCAGCCAAAACACCGTCAATATATGCCTGTCTATATCCGGTATCGTAATTCCAAACAAGCACATAGTGGTGCCAATTACCATCATAAGTTCTACCTGAAGTAGGAAAACCAGAATTGTTAGAATAAGTAGGCCAGTTGTTTGAATTCATCTTTATGGTTGTACCAAAACGGGTTATCATTCCTTTATATAAGGAATTAGATCCATACAAATCACCATTGTTATGGACTCCAAAACTAATTATTGGTTCTTCTGAACTCACAGAAGATTTAGCCCAAAAACTAATCGTAAAACTTTCTTCAATCCAACCACTAGCGTTTACATTCCATTCGCTTAACATGTTATCATCAAAATGAATGTAGTCATCAGTGCCATCTAATGAATACGCAGAGTTGCTATTCCCAAATCGATCTTGGATGAGTGTTGGACCACCAAAGGTTTGTCCATCATAAGCGTTACCGCTAGAATCATTTGCATTGCTGTTGAACTTATATTCTCCAACAAGATTAGAACTTTGAGGAATTTGAGACATCGAGGTAAAACCGATGACACAAAAAATGAGTGTAAGTATAGTTTTCATTTATATGAATTTTATGTAAATTTTTAGTGAATTTAATTAAAAATCTAATAATTAGATTTCAAAACATAAAAAAAGCTATATCATTTTTATATTAAGACAACAAAACATCTTTGAAAACAAAAAGGAACAGCTTAATTAGAAAAGTTTTTCTGTTGTTCTGTTTTGGAAGACACGATCTTTTTAAGATATGCGCCCTTGATTGGTCAGGTAATCTGCATCTCTTAAATCTTGTTTTTCAACAAAGGATTTGAGACTTTTACAACTTATTTATAGGCAATAAAAAAAGCCTTCATTTGATGTGAAGGCTTTCATTTTTTCTCCCTAATAGAGAAAAATATGACAAATGGTTTTGACACTAATTTATCAGGCGGGTGTAGTTTGGCAGTACAACTATTTAAAACCTAACTGAGTTAATTTTTCTTTATGTCAGTTTCTATCTGTTACTCTTTTAAATAACCAAACTCGATATTCTTTGTAAATGATAGATTTATAAATAATATTTAATCTATGTTTTAAAAAGAGATAGATTTGAATTATTTTGTGTTTTCTATGTGTAGCTTTTGGATTGGCAAACTGACTATTAAAATCACTTAAATAGGAAGCTACCTGTTTTGTATTGTTATATTCTAAACTAGCTACAGAATTAAAAACTTCATAACAGGATGCTAAAAAACAATTTAAGGGATGATTTAGGGTATCTAATGAAATCACTGCTTCTTTTGCATTAGTTTTTTTAGACAATAAAAAAACATCGTAGGCATTTCTTAAAGGTATCGATTTATAAAAAAAACCATTGTCGTTTATTTGATTCGAAAGAATGGAAAAGTTTAATTTATTAGCATAACTTAAAACTGAATAAGCACCTATAATCTGAGTATCTTTTGCCACAAAACTGTAATTAAATTCATTATCATATTTTGAAATTAAAAGTTTGCAATGAATTTCAACTGCAGCAATATTATTTTTTTTTATTAATCTTGGAAAATGCCTGTGATCGGGTGGATTATTTAAAAGGGTTTCAGGAGTATAGTAATTATCATTTTCTAAAATTCTAAATGCCCTGTAAGAATCTTTTTTGGATAATAAAAAATCTATATCCCCAACCATTCTCTCCCCAATATCTTCATATAATCCCTCTAAAAGGTTTCCAGTACCTTTTAGAAATATGGGGGTAATGTTATTTTTTAACAGTAGCGTATTTAATTCTTTTGCTTGGCTAATTATTTGCTGGTTTCGTTCTCTATTTAAATTGGTAATGTGCTCCATAAAGTTTACCAACTCTTGAGGTAAATAGCTTAAAAACCCTACACGCTTTAAATTACAATAGAGTGCTGGAAACACATAATGAGCAGTGCTTACTTCAACAACTGATTCCCAATTTATTGTTTTTGATTGTAATCGTTTTTCTATTTCTAGCCTGTTTTTATCTTCCAAAGAAATGGTCAAGCATTTAGAAATAAAATAAAGTATTTCTTTATAATTCAAATAAACATTATTTTTCGGTGTCGTCTTCAGATTCAAATGATATCAAATCTTTTAATTTTAATGAGATGCTTTCTTCTGTGTGTTTTTTGACAGGTTTGTTTTTAGTGAATAAATACCCCAAGAGCGTTACAAATAGCTCTAACCGCTCTGTTTTGGTAAGTTTATCTTGGTTTAAGAGCAGGTTATCCAGCACTTTTTCATAGAGTAGTTCCATCTTGTCATTGATAGATGGCTCACCTTTTTTAGCAGGACCTCTTTTAGATTTTTTTCCTGCTTTCTTTGCTGATTTTGGGTCGAATGGCATTATGTAAGATTTATGATTTGATAATTTTATTTATTTTATCAATATAAATTTTATTTACAATTTTTACAGAAAATTCATTAATAACTTTTTCTCTTCCATTAATGCCAAATTCTAGTCTTTCTTTTTCGGTTAAACTTATCGTTCTGTAAATTGCTTTTTCTAAAGAATTTTTTGATTTTGCTTCACATAAAACCCCATTAAACATATCATCAACAACATCCTTACAACCCGGCACATTAGTAGTTATTATTGGCAATTTCATAGATGCAGCTTCAATCAGTGACTTTGATAGTCCTTCTCTGTAAGATGGTAAAACCATGACATCTACAGAATTCAATAACGTAACAATATCATCTGTTTTACCTAAATATTTTATTTGAGAATGCTTTTCAGTGTAGTTTTTTAGTTGATTTGAAGACAAAGCTGTTAAATTATTTGAATCCATCTCTCCAACTAATAAGAATTCTTTACTAGGATATGTTTTTAATACTGACACTGCCGCATCTAGGTATTCAAAGACACCTTTATCAGATAATAACCTTCCAACAAATAAAAATTTACTCCCACTATTTGTGATTCTATCACAATCAAACTTTTCTACATTTACACCAGAACCTGGAATTATGGAGTAAATTTTAGAGTTTATAAGTTTATTCTTAGTGAACAGTTGTTGATCGTCTTTATTTTGAAAAAAAACATGTGCACTAGATGCTAAACTTAATTTGTATAAAAACTTTCCAATATAAGTTGTTAACGAATTCTTTATAAATATAGTACCTAAACCACTTATATTATTAATTGTAGGTATTTTTAATAATCTTGCAGCTATATTTCCATAAATATTAGGTTTTATAGTATATGATAAAATCACATCAGGTTTCAATTCCTTGATTCTTAAATAATATTGTGAAATTAGATATAAATCCTTTACGGGATTTGTACTCGCAGCATTTAATTTGATATTGTAACACCTTATTCCACATTCTTCTAAATTGGAAACATAATTATCTTTAGGAGCTAAAGCTACAACCTCATGACCTGCTGCCAAAAGAGATTTGATTAAATCTAACCTGAAGTTATAGATATTCCAAGTTGTATTTATAGAAATTAAAATTTTCATTTATGTGTTCAAATAAATTTTTGTGTACCATTTCTGAAAACAATAAAAAGACCAGACTCTAAAAGTATTGTCCTCTTTTGAATCCAAATGGTTTTTCACCAATGGAATTATGAAATCAATCTTGAATATATTTTGTCTTAGAAGGAAATTAACATCAATATAGCCATTTAGTTCTTTACTTAAGATAGTTCTTAACCAATCACCAACAGGCACTCCAAAACCCTGTTTCGAACTCTCTAAAAATTTATCAGGGAAATAATCTTGAAATGCTTGTTTCAATATATATTTTTTATTCCATCCGTTAATCAAATAGTTATCTGGTAGCGAATTGGTGAAATTCCAAAGTTCCTTATTTAAAAAAGGAGCTCTACACTCAATTGAGGCTAGCATACTTGCTCTATCCACCTTTACTAACATATCACCTTCTAAAGAAATATTTTTATCTATATTCCTAAAGTCTTTGACCGAAGACTTATCTATCGTACTAAAATATTCATCTAAACTATTTTTGGGCTCCAACAATAAACTCCTTAGCTCCTTATCTTGAAAGGACAATGAAATTATACACTTATAGAAATCACCTTCATAATTTACGGCTTCTAAAAAGCGTTTTAACTTATATCTCTTTCCTCTATTATCACTTTTATTAGATATAATTTTTTTTAAAAATCTTTGGGCTAGTTTGTGGATTGCTATCGGTATATTTTTAGTGTATGTATTATTTAATTTGCCCATATAATACTTATTGTAACCCCCAAAAACCTCATCTCCTCCGTCTCCGGTAAGAGCCACTTTTAAATATTGATTAGTTAACTTAGAAACTAGATATGTTGGTAATGCCGAGGAATCCGCAAAAGGCTCGTCATAATTTAATATAACATGGTCAATATCCTCTTCCATGGATTTAGCATTAACAATAAACTCATGATGATTACTTTTTATTTGTTTTGCTACTAATCGAGATTTATTTGTTTCATCAAATGATTTTTTTTGAAAACCCACAGAAAAGGTGTCAATAGCTGTTGCTCTATCTTTAGATAAACATAACGAAACTATAGAGCTATCAACACCTCCAGATAAAAATGTACCAATAGGCACATCCGATACAGAACGAGATATGACCGACTTTTGAACTAGATCTTGCGTGATTTTTTTAGCCTCTGTAAATGTATGTTTTGATACTTCTAGATGAGGCTCGCTTGATATTGGATTTTCTGTATATGTCGACGATTGTAAATCCAACTCTAGATAATGATTTGGAAGTAATTTTCTTACACCTTTATAGATTGAGTATGGTGCTGGAATATAAGTTAATTGAAAGTATAGATTTAACGCGTCTTTATCAATTTCTAGTTTTTTATCAATATTACTCACTATTGATTTCAATTCAGATCCCCATAAAATTTCATTAGAATTTTGATAATAATACAATGGTTTTTCTCCAAAAAAGTCTCTAGCTATAAATATTTTCCCTAAATTTTTATCTAATATGGAAAAGGCAAACATGCCATCTAGTCTAGAGAAAGATTTTTTTCCGTAGTGTTCATACATTTTCAAAATAACTTCTGTATCAGAAGATGTTTTAAATACCAAATTAAAATTTTCAATGAGCTCTTTTTTTAATACTTTATAATTATAAATTTCTCCATTAAAAACAATAACTAAATTGCCATCTTTTGAGGTGATTGGTTGCTTTCCGGACTTTAGATCAATGATGGACAATCTTCGCATGCCAAATCCAATAAACTTATTCTCTATTTTTTCAAAAAAAACACCATCATTATCAGGACCTCTGTGCTGTATTTTATCATTCATTGTATTAATAAAATCCGAACCTAAATTATTATAACTTAAAAATCCATTTATTCCACACATATATTAAATATTAAAAAAATATGAATTATAGGGCAACCAATATTTTGAGTGATCTGCCAAAAGAATCCAACTGCACAAAACAATTAATCCAAATAAAAAAACAAAACTATTACCTAACTTAAAATTATTAAATTTAATTGGTAATCTATTTAAATTTGAAAAAACAAGCAATTGAATTGGTAAAAGATAAAACGATAATCTATCTACTGCGGTACTTGATGGACTTAAAAAATAAAATAAAAAACATAGTAATGTTAAATAAGAAATATATTTCCATATTTTATACGATTTCATATTTGTTACTATATGATTTTTAAACATTAAAAAGATTAACCCAGAAATGGCATTCATGAGAATTCTAATTAACGCTCCAGACGAATTATATTCCCTTTGTATGTATGATGCATCATAATATTCCACATTAGGCAACAAAAGAGTACTTATAGCAGCATAAATAACAATAGTTGCTATTGGATAAGTTATATATTTTTTTTGTTTTACAAACAAAAAAACTAAGGGAAGAAAAACAATGGCTGATAAATGAAATAGTGAGGCTGTTAGGATTATTAGTATATATTTAACATTGTTACCTTTTAACAATTGAACTAGTCCTAACATAAATAGCCCAATTGCCGCTGACTGTCTGGAAAAACCTAGTGAAATTACAACAATTAAAACTGGAAATGCTATCATTAATAAGCTATAATGATTACTATTTAAAATCTCAGCAAAACGGTATAATCCATAACAAAAAATTATGGCTAAAATTGAATTAACAAAATAGATACCACCAAAAATATTTGAAGCTAACCAAACAATTAAATAATAAATAATTTCTTTATTGTTGAAATTTAATGTCAGATCGGTATTAAATTCTCTTTCTAAATGATACAAATAATTTTGCCAATCAGCTCCAACATCATGTCTAAATCCAATAAATAATGCAAAGAGAAAAATCAAAAATTTAAAACCAAAATCATTTTTAATGGTTTTTTTTTGGTTAAAAATTGATATAATAAAAATTAAAAAATATAATATTATATATATCATCAAATATCAGTTATATAATTAATAAATTTTCTATATACTACATCTGTAGTAAAATTGTTCTTGACAAAATCGAGAGAGTTATTTCCTAAAGAAACTCTTAATTCTTTATCACAAATTAGTAATTCCAGAAAATTAAACCAATCAATGTCTGTCACTGCATGAAAACCATTTTCATTATTTTTTACAACAAACTTATTCATTCCTACAGGTGAGGCCACAGAAGGAATACAACATCCCATATATTGTATTAACTTATAAGCACATTTTCCACGTGCCCAAGGAGTATCTGTAAGAGGCATGACTCCAATATCAAACTTAGATATAATCTCTACCTCTTTTGATTCTTCCCACTCAAAATAAAATATATTTTTAGTAAAACCAATATTTTCAGTTGCTCCTACTATATAAATTTTTACATTATATTTTTCAACTAGAGATTCTAGTACCTTAGAGATAGACTTTAAATACTTTAGCGTGGACGGTGAACCAATCCATCCAATAACCAAACCGTCGTTTTTGGATTGTTTTTTTATATGATGATAATTTTTTAAATTAATAACAGTTGGTAAAATCTTTACTTTATTTGTACCGTTTATACTAGCACGATCAGCGAGATAACTATTTCCTGCTATTGTCGTGTGGCTATATTTGAAAACAATATCCATTTTACTTTTTAAGAAAAAACGAATAAAAATATTTGAATTCAAATCATAATTATGAAAAATAGCGTCATCTATATCTACAATATAATTTTTATAACTAATTAGATATTCAAAAAAAGGAGGTAAATACGGGAATAGTTCTTTTTCTATGACAATAAAATCATATCGGAAAATTGTAAAAAGGTTAACAAACCGCCTCAAATAATATTTAAAAACAAATCTTCTTTTACCTTCATTAAATCTTTTAATATAATCATCATCAAATAAAGGTTTGTATGTAGGCATAATGTTTTCATTTTCCATCAATTCCTTAAATTGATAAAATCTCAATCTACTACTTGCACCTAGACGCGAATATTTTGTAAAAAATAAAACTTTAGTCATTGACTGATTCATAGGCTTGTGCATATTTTCTAACCCCTACATCAACCGAAAATAATTCAAGGGCGACGTTTCGACATTTTTTTGAAATTAATTCTCCTTTAATAAGATCAATAAATTTATCACAACGTGCCGGTATTTCATCTAAACTATCAATCACAATTCCTATCTCATTTTCAGTTACAATATCTGCCACATCACCAACACCACCATTAGTCATTACCGGGACACCACATCCCAGTAATTCTGCCATGCGAGTTGGAGCTGAGCCAAGCTTGGATATGTTTGGTGTAAAAAAAAACAAAGAACCCGAATAATTGGGTAATGTATTTGGCATTTCAGAAAAGGCTAGTGATCTAAAATTTATACGTTCTTCCCATTTGTTTTTTGCATCTATTTTGGCCGCTATTATCTTATGATCGTCGCGAGTTATAAATTCAAAAGTTATTTCACTGTAATTAGTTAAAAGATAATCTATGGATTTTATTAAATAATCTAATTTGAACCATCCACTTAACACAGAGCCAACACAACTTAAAATAATCTTATTCCCAGATTTTGACTCTTCTTTGTCAGGATAATTGAAATCAGTTAAATTTGCACATGTCGGAATCACAGTTGTTTTTGCTTCTATAGCATGATTCGGAAAAGTATCATTAAGATATAAAACAGCAGCATTAGTTAGTGAAACTATAGCAGCAGCGTTTTTTAAACATCTATTTTCTAATCTCTTTACAATTCTCCATGCATATCCATTCTTTTTTATCCTACCTGATTCTGCAAGTTCCTCAGGCCACAATGCTCTCATATCAAATAAAAAAGGGACGTTTGTAATTTTATAGATAAATAATGATATAAACGCTGTGTAATATGATCTTGAGTGAATTAAATTAAACTTGTTTTGTTTACATAAACTGAATGTTTTAAAAAATAATTTAATAAACCCATACAAAATACTAATAACTCGAAACCCTGAATCATATTTTAATACTGTCCATTCAATATTGTTGTTAATACAAATACTTTTTATGGACTCGAAATGTTTTATGTTGATTAAGTCATCTTGTTTTTCAAAACTAACTATATGGAAATTATAATTTTTTGATAAAGGAACCAAATATGATAGAATCTGGCTTTGTCCAAGTGGCTCTAAAAGTCCATCTCTAGTTAGATATAAAATCTTTTTTTTTGACATTGTTAGTTATGATATTATAATTTAAACCATTCTAAATACTCATTTGAAATTTTTTCAATTCCAAAAAATTTAGATCTCAAAATTTGACGCTGAACATAGCTCTTCTTTTTGAAATGAGATAAATTCTTTTGATGTTGCATAATTTGTTCTGAGAGTTCAATATGATTATTAAGACCAATCAATGTGCCATATTTTCCGTTATCGAGTATTTCTCTTGGACCATGTGGACAATCTGTAGTAATTACTGGAAGACCAAATTCAAGAGCTTCAACTATAACATTACCAAATCCTTCCGAAAGCGAGGTATGAACAAATATATCTGCAGAGTTATAGAAAGGATTAACATCTTTAGAAAAACCAAATAATTCAACTATATGGTTGATATTGTTATTATCTATATATTCTAGTAATTGACCTTTAAGCTCTCCTTCACCAACTATAATTAACCTTATATTTTTTTCTTTTAAGGCGTTTATTGCCTTTAACAACATCATGTGATTTTTCACTTCTTTTAATTTTCCTACTGCTAATAATTTTAAACAACTTTCTTTACCCCAGAGCTGCGTGATTTCTTTATCTGTAATTATTGTAGGTTCATGTCCAACAGCAGAAGGGTTATATATGGATTTAAAATAACTTCTATTTAATTTTGATAACTTAGTAAGTTCTGTAATTAGTCCTTTAGAGACAAGGGAATTCCCTCGACTACTTCTGTAAAAAATATTTATTAAAAATGAAGCAATCTTCATTTGTTTTTTACTTAAACTATTGTTTAAGTTGTTGTGATCTGTAAAGAACAGATCTACACTAATAAATAGGGACGCTATGGCAGCTATTATTGTCAATGGATACATATTTACCCATAAAACATCGTAGTCATTCTCTTTAAGCCGTTTTCTTAAAGGAATAATAGCATTTCTGATGTTCCTCGATTTTAAATCAATAATATCAATATTATCGTTAACTGATGATAGGAATTCACCAGTTTTATTTATCAATAATATATCAACATGATAACTATTAATCCAATTATTTGCCAAATCAACAACTAGCTTTTCGGCACCGCCTCCCGTTAAATTTGTAATTAATATTCCTATTTTCTTTTTTTTCATATTAACCTTTAAACAGTTCTATATCAATTAGTTACTTTGAATTCTTATTTGAAGGCAATTTTACTAAAGTTAGTTTGGAGCTTCGTTCTATATATTTTAATGAATTCATACTATCGTTAAAATTTTTAAAATTCTTTAACAATAATTTTTTCTGTGAAGATCTCCACATGTTTGTGTAATAAATTTTACCTTTTCCAATGGATTTTTGACATACTGATGGGCAGTTTTCAAAATTATTTCTAACTACTTCTATACTTCTCAAATACAAATCGTGAGCATGATCCATCACTTTTAAATGGATTTGAAATAGACTCTCATTTCCTCTTAAAGGTGTTTGTTCTGTAGTAATAATATTCCCTGTATCAATACCTTCATCTATCCACATAACTGTATTACCTATAAAATGAAATTTATTTTCGGATATGCACCAATTTGTACAATTAGGACCTCCTTTAATATAGGGTGAAATACCTGTATGCAAATTTAAAACACCCTTTTTGGGCTTAATTTCAAAAAAAGGTGCTTTGATCATCCGAGTTCCTGATACAATTATAGTGTCTGGTTCTAAATGTTTTATAAATGGCACTACACTTTTATCATTTATATTTTCTACAAACTTTATATTTTTATTATTAAATGAAGGATAAATAGATTGGTAATGATTCATTAAATTCTTCCATGCATTATGAATTTTAAAATACTTAAATCGCTCCCAAATACGTATAAACTTGTCTTTAAATGTAAAATACTTATTCTTCTGTTTTTTACTCTCTACTACTATACCTACAACATTAAAATTACTAGAAACTTTATATGCTAAAGCTTTTTGATTACTATTATTACCACAGACAATTACAACTCTCATTTTTTTAATATGCTTTTTATTTTACCTAAAATGCCACTCATTCTTAATATTGATTTATAATAGTTTTCGGTATATACATCTATTCTAGGTATTTCATAATTATCATTAATATTACTATCGTAAATGGTATGATTTACAGCTAAACCATATTTATAACCAACTTTTTGGGCAATCTTTTTAACAACTTCATTGTAGCTACCTATTGGATAACTGATAGATAAAGGTTTACCGATTTCTTTTTCAATAATGTTAAAAGAAGTTTTTAATTCGTGTTCTATTTCTTCTTCTTTCTTTATTGAACCTAATAATGGATGAGTTACAGAATGTGATCCTATAGTAACTCCGTTATTATGCAGATACTTGATTTCTTTCCAGCTTAACATTAAATCTTCGGGAAACTCTATATCATTAAAATCTTTAATAACTTGATTAAAAATCCCTTCTCTATCTCTATTAGATAACTTCTTTAAGAAGGGCTTAAGAGCTTTTCCGTAAGCTATTCTTTCTTTATCTGATTTCCATTCGGTCAATTTTAAATGAGACGGTAATATATCTGTGTCTATATTTAAGGATAAAACTTTGGTATTTGCGAAAGAATAGTCGAACATATAAGTCCATGGTGGCATACCACTATTTACTGAATCTACTACAATATACATGGATGATGGTATGCCCATTTTTTTTAATATGGGATATGCAAAGTCTAAAAAATCTTTATAACCATCATCAAAAACAACTGCTGCCAATGGGAGAGTATTTGTTAAACCCTTTGAGTCATTTTTCAAAGTTTCTTCTAATGAAACTATTTTGTATCTTTTTTTTAAATACTTCAAAGTTCGCTCAAATTGCTTTGGAGACATCGGAGCCCAAAATTCACTTTCTTTTGGGTTTACTCTGTGAAATAAAAAAATATTTATTTTCATGATTGAATCTTTACTTTTTTTGCTGGTACACCAACATAAACAGAATTACAATCTAGTTTGCCACGAACAACGGCATTGGCACCAACCACAGTATTATTTCCTATGACACTTCCTGCTAATATTGTTGACTTTGCTGCCAGCCATACGTTATCTCCAATTTCAATTGGTGAAACTGTAAAGCCTTGTTCTGCTATTGTTAAATGAGAATCATTAAACTTATGGTTCTGATCTCTAATTACAACCATTTCTGCAATTTGGCAATTTGCAGCTATCGTGATTTTTTCGCGAGCTACAATAACACAATTTCTACCAATAAAAGTATCATTAATTTCAATATTACCACCATGATCTGCTACAATACATGTGCCCTTGCTAATTATAGAGTTTTTTATTTTTAATTTAGATTTAGTTGTGCATTTTATATTACAGCCATTCTCTATATAGCTGCTAAAAGTTATTTTACAATTAGGATACCTTAATCTTAAATATAAGATTACAATTTTGTTACGACATCTATCTAGAATAAAAGCTAACTTTCCTAAAAAAAGTGAAATTATTTTTTTCATAACTAATATCTTTTTAAGATTTCCAATGTGATAAATCTACAGTTAGAAATTGTTCTAATTTTTCAACTTCTTTAGAATACTTTTTAATAAGCATCTTTTCAGTCTTTGGAGAAATAAGGTCTTTATTTATATAATTTGTATTTTTATTCTTAATGAACTTTACTATTTTTTTTCTTATGTATTTTGGGAAGATTGCATTGACAAATAAAACGAGTGTTTTTGATGGGTTATTTAATAAACTTCTAACTAAGATAGATCTTATTTTTTTAGAAGAATTGTATTGCTTAAATGACACTTTAGCCTCTTTTTCTAAGGAAAGAAAATTTAATACTCTATTATATTCTTTTTCAGTATCAGTTTTAAAATCCTTGAAAAAAATGATCAGAACATTTTCTTTACCAAATACTTTATAATAGTTTTCTATATATTTCTTATAACAAACAAACCGAGAATAAATAAGGTGAAATGTTTCTGCATGTGATATTTTATCATTTTTGTCTCTATTATTTTCTATACTTAATGCTTCCTCTAAGGTTTTTGCATCTTCAGTTCCATTAAATATATTTTGGTAATAAGCAGAATAAATTAAATCACTAGGCTTTCTAAGCATGATAATAATTTTAGCCTCTTTTGATAATTCTTTTATATTCTTGGCAGCCACATCAGACATTAAATAATGTGTAGAAGCTTCTCCCAAATATTTTTCGTTTTTTGCATTTTTAAAAAGTTCTAAATATGTTTCTAACCCTTCTAAAGATTTTTCATTATTTGTATCAGTGTTAAAAAAATGTGGCTCTTTAACTTCAGATAAGAAAATGTTAGAGTGAGTTTGTAAATAACGGTATAACGAGGTTGTCCCTGCTTTTGGCGCGCCAACTATAAAAAGATTAGGTTTTTTCATTATTATTATAAATCTATTTTACTTTGAATAAAAAAATTATTTATTTATCTAAAATCTGTAATTGAAACAGTCTAATTCATTTGAAAAAACTTCATCTATATGTTTTTTTAAATCATTAGATATTAGTTTTTTGTAAGGTTCTTTATCAACTCTAACACTTCCTTTTGCTTTAATTTTAGATATATTCAATTCTTCATTTAATCCTATTTTTTGTGATATTATATTCAGGGCTTTATTTATATCCTCATACTTAAACACGTCATCTAGTATTATTTTATTTTTTTTATTACTATACATTGAAAAATCTGAAAACAAGTGTGCTTTTTCTAATAAATACTTTTCTAAAGGAATATTATTATTATTTTTCATCCAATAATAACCTGAAATGCATTTGTCGTAAGGGTTTCTCTCAAAACAGAAGGTATAATACTCTGACCAAATTCGTTTTCCTACAAAATTTTTAACTTTTTGAGCTTTTATATGATTAAAATAGCTTCTTTTTTTTCTAGTAACAATATATTTTAGCCAATCAAAAAAGATATAATTTCCAAATGATATTATATAATTTTGTGCTACTCTATATCCAAGATTTCTTCTAATTTGCTCATCTTTTTCTGATATTGGCGTAATAACATCTTCTTCACCACAATACTTTGATAAAGCAATTTCTAAAGATGTTCCTGCAGTTTTATGAGTTTTTATAAAAATAAATTTATGCTTGTGCGAAATAATCATTTAAATTTTCCTTTAATTTGTTTTACTATATAGAATAAAGTTTCTGATTTAAAAATATATGCTAAAAAAAAGAATACGGTAAAATAGAGTAGGCCTAACACTATTATGTTAAGAATATCAATACCTAAATCTATAGATTTAAAACAAAAAAATGCTACCAAACTAGTAACTAATGTAAGTGTAATCTCAAAAGAAAAATCTTTTAATTGTTGTAAGAAAGAATATTGTATGTGTTTACCACCGTAGTGAATAAAAATGATAGTTAAAAAAGTTATATTAAACGCTTCAAAAATAACCAAGTATAGTAATCCAAATTTAATAATTAATAAAACTGTTGCTATAAAATATATTTGAAAGAATGTATTAATTTTTAAAATGATATCAGTTCTCCCATACGAACGTATAATGTTAGTATTATAAAATTGAAGAGGCTGAAACAATCCAAATAAAAATAAAATTTGAAAAATAGGAACACACTCTATCCATTTTTCTGTTAATACAGTTGTTATAATTAATTCTGCATTTATAATTAAAAAAAATGATATTGGTCCAAAAAAGAATAAAATGATTTTATTTAATCTTCTTAATGCGTGTTTTATTTGATCACTATCATGAATTAATTTAGAAAACAATGGGTATGTAACTTTATTTACAGCTGTACCTAAAATTTTACTTGGTATTTTTTGAAAGGTTGATGCTCTATTATATATCCCTAAAGTAGCTGAAGAAAAATTCTTACCAATTATAATATTATTAATATCTAAAGAAATAGATTTTATTATTGTTGTTAACATCTGTTTATAACCAAAGTCAAAATGGTATTTAAATTTTTCTTTATCAAATACAAATTTGGGTCTCCATTTACTGTAGAACCAATATTGAATGGTCGTTAATAACGCCATCATTATTTGCATAATAATTAACGCCCAAACTCCGTAATCAATAAATGCCAATATAATGGCTAGGATACTGCTAATAACTAAAGAAGGGAGTTGAATAAAGAATTGAGTTTTAAAGTCCATTTCAATTGTTAATATAGCATTTTGGACTGCCATAAAAGATTTAATTGGAACTACAAGGGCGAAGCATCTGAGAATATTTATTAACTGAGGTTGATCATAAAATTTGGCTACGGATGGTGCAAAAAAGAAAACAATAATATAAAAAACTACTGAAACTGTAACATTTAAAATAAATATGGTAGAAAAATCCCTTTGGTTTGGCTCTTTTGTTCTAATTAAAGACATACTCATCCCTGAATCCACAATCGCATCTCCAAGACCTATAAAGACAGTTACCATGGCAATTAAACCAAAGTCTTGAGGCATTAATAAGCGTGCGAGAATTATTTGTACAACAAAACTGATTCCTGTTACACTAAATTTCTCAATAAATGTCCAGAATATACCTATTAGTGTTTTATTTTTTAAAGAAGCCATTTAAAGATTTATCACGTTTTTTTATTTATTTCTAAACGCAGAAACTAAAAACCAATTATTCAACAAATCTTTCCTATTATATAGCATCGTTTCCTTTGTCTCCCATTCCATAACTTGAAAACCTGCATGCTCGCAAATAGCCTGTCCGGCAGCCGTGTCCCATTCCATTGTGGGTGCAAAACGTGGATAGCAATCTGCTAGCCCCTCAGCTACCATACATAGTTTTAAAGAACTACCTTTAGATATTAAATTGACTTCTCCATGTAGGTCTCGCATTTCTTTTACATACTTAAGGGTGTCAGCAGAAATGTGAGATCTGCTAGCTACAATAGTAAAGGTGTTTTCTTCTCGTTGTAATGGTAATTTTTGACTATTCTCTATAATGGTGTTGATATTGCAACTGTTTAAATCTAAGTTTATCTTAAAAGCACCCATTTCTTTGGTAGAGAAATACAACTCGCCCGTTACAGGTACAAAAATAACACCTAAAAGAGGCCGTTGATTTTCTATAAGGGCAATGTTTACGGTAAACTCTCCATTACGCTTTATAAACTCTTTGGTGCCATCTATAGGGTCAACAATCCAGAGCTGCTTCCAGTCTTTACGATCTTTATATGGAATATCTCTACCTTCTTCAGAGAGTACAGGAATGTTTGTAGTATCTAAAAAAGACATAATAACGTTATGAGAGGCAGTATCTGCCCGAGTTAAAGGAGAGTTGTCTCCTTTAATTTCTACATTAAACTCACCAGAGTGATAGATTTCTAAGATGGCCTTACCCGCTTCTAAAGCAGCTGTAATGGCTGTGTTTAAGAACTGTTTCATTATTAAATAATCATACCCGCCCCAATGGTTTCATTGGTTTGTTCATCAATAATAATAACGCTACCTGTTTGGCGATTTTTTTTATAAACGTCATAAAAAAGAGGTTTCGAAGTGCGTAAAGAGATGCGCCCAATATCGTTCATCTCAATTTTGTCAATGTTTTCTATGCGGTGTAAAGTATTAATATCTATCTTGTATTTTAATTCTTTGACCATGGCCATACATTCATTTGTAGTATGTTTAATAACTACTTTTGTACGTGCCTGTAATGGAGTGCTACTCATCCAAGTAACCAAAACTTCTATATCTTGGCTTATCTGAGGGACGTTATTTTCTCGTACAAACATATCGCCTCGACTGGTATCAATTTCATCTTCAAGAGTTATTGTCACTGACATAGGTGCAAAAGCTTCTGCAATCTGCTCTCCATTAAGTTCTATGGTTTTAATGGTCGAGATAAAACCTGATGGAAGGGTTTTAACTCTATCTCCAGGTTTAAAAACTCCACCATCAATACGACCTGCAAAGCCTCTAAAATCTTGGTTCTCTATGGTATGTGGACGAATCACCGATTGAATTGGGAAACGACAATCTACGTGGTTGTGATCACTAGAAATATGAACCGTTTCTAGATGGTACATCATGGTACTACCTTTATACCAGTTCATATTCTCAGATTTATTGACTACGTTATCTCCAACCAACGCTGAAATTGGAATGAATTGGATGTCGCTAATATCTAATTTTGAAGAAAAAGCCTTAAAGTCTGCAACAATTTTATTGTAAACATCTTCACTATAATCCACTAAATCCATCTTATTTATACAAACAATCGCGTGCGGTATGCGAAGTAAAGAAGCAATGAATGAATGACGATGTGTTTGCTCCAACATGCCCTTACGCGCATCAATTAGAATAATAGCTAGATTGGCAGTAGAGGCGCCTGTTACCATATTACGGGTATATTGAATGTGCCCTGGAGTATCCGCCACAATAAACTTTCGCTTTGGCGTTGCAAAATAGCGGTAAGCTACATCAATGGTAATGCCTTGCTCACGCTCAGATTTAAGTCCGTCTGTAAGCAATGATAAATCTACATAATCAAATCCTTTGCTTTTACTCGAAGCCTCAACTGCGTCTAGTTGGTCTTGAAAGATTGATTTGCTATCATATAACAGCCTACCAATAAGGGTGCTTTTACCATCATCTACACTACCTGCGGTGGTAAAACGTAATAATTCTATATTTTTATTATCCATATGTATATCTTAAATTTTTAGTCTAAAAATAACCTTGTTTTTTACGATCTTCCATTGCAGTTTCAGCACGCTTATCATCAGCGCGACCGCCACGTTCTGTGGTACGAGTGGTGGCAATTTCTTCAATGATCTTCGTTAGATCATCTGCCTGGGATTCTACAGCACCAGTAATAGGCATATCTCCGCAGGTTCTGTACCGAATGGTCATATTAACTACTTTTTCACCTGGTTTTAATTTGATAAAATCAGAATTAGAAAGAATCACTCCATCGCGAACCACACAATCGCGTTTATGAGAAAAATAGAGTGAGGGTAAATCAATATTTTCTAACTTTATATATTCCCACACATCCATTTCTGTCCAGTTTGATATTGGAAATACTCTAAAATTCTCTCCGTAGTTCATACGGCCATTAAATAAATTCCACAATTCGGGACGTTGGTTTTTTGGATCCCATTGTCCAAATTCGTCACGATGTGAAAAGAAACGCTCTTTAGCACGTGCTTTTTCTTCATCGCGTCGTGCACCTCCCATAGCAGCATCAACTTTATGAGCCTCTAATGTATCTAGCAAAGACACAATTTGTAAGGCATTACGCGATGCATCTGCGCCTGTTTCTTCTTTAGCACGTCCGGTATCTATTGCTTCTTGTACAGAACCAACGATTAATTTAACGCCTAATTCTTCAACCAAAGCATCGCGAAACGCAATGGTCTCTGGGAAATTATGCCCCGTATCTACGTGGATAAGTGGGAATGGTATTTTTGCAGGATAAAAGGCTTTTTTTGCAAGATGCGTTAGTAAAATGGAATCCTTGCCACCAGAAAACAGTAGTACAGGATTCTCAAATTGAGCTGCTATTTCGCGAATCACAAAGATAGCTTCCGATTCTAACTCACGTAAATGATTGATTACATAATTACTCATGTGCTTGGTTTTAACTTTTTGTTTATAAATTTCAAGATGGTTTTTACACTTTCTTCAATGGTATGGCCATATGTAATTACTTCTAAATCTGGATTAATGGGAGCCTCATATGGGGCAGAAATTCCAGTCATATTTTTTATTTCTCCAGATCGTGCTTTTTTATACAATCCCTTCACATCCCTGCGTTCACATTCTTCAAGGGATGTATTGACATATATTTCAATAAAATTATCAGCACCCACAATTTGTTTTACTTCTTCGCGATCTTTAACATAAGGTGATACAAAAGTAGCTAAAGTAATTAGACCAGCATCCAGCATCAAATTACTAATTTCAGCGATACGTCGTATATTTTCTGTTCTATCCTCTGGAGCAAAGCTTAGATCTTTATTAATGCCTTGGCGAATGTTGTCTCCATCTAAAATATAGGTGGATAAACCTTGTTCATGTAATGCTATCTCAACAAAATTGGCTAAGGTAGATTTTCCAGAGCCAGAGAGCCCCGTAAACCATAGCAAATAGGATTTATGCCCTTTCAGCTTTTCGCGCTGGGTTTTGGTAATTTTATAGTTATGTTTTACAGTATGTAAACTCATTGTTTGTTTATTATCCTTTGTGATTCCAATTCTTTTAATCTTCTAGCTTTAATTCTTTTATCTAAACCAAAATTAATTTTATACCATAATTTTTCATGCCCAAAATAGAGAATCATTTTTGAAACCGTTTCAAAAAGACCAATTTTAAGACCCACAAATGGGTTACCTGTGATAATCCAACCAAAAACAACAGTATCTATAGTGCCAACAAAACGCCATGAAAAGGTTTTGATAATATGCCTTTTGTTTGAATCTGCCATGCTTGATTTAAACCAAAACTGTTCATGGATATAATACCAAACAAGTTTTGTGATTGTTGTGATTCCAGAGAGATTAATTCCTTCCGTTACATCTCCAGTTATAAGCCACGCAAAAATAAAGGTATCAATGGTGCCAATAAACCTCCAAGAAAGAGATTTGGCAATGTGTCTTTTAGATAATTTTAAATAAATATTAATTTTAATTTTAATTTTAATTTTTTAAACTTTCTCTCCAATTTGGAATTATAACTCCGTAAATATTTTTTATCTTTTTTTTATCAAGAACTGAATAAAAAGGTCTAAAAGCTAAAGTCTGATAATCTGAAGATTTAATTGAATTGACTTTTACTGGAACTTCTTTTATCTCAAAAATAGCCTTCGCAAAATCATACCAAGAACAAACCCCTTCATTAGAATAGTGTAACAATTCTAGAGTTTCATTACTTATTTTTGGTAGTATTGTTAAAATTGCTTTTGCCAAATCTGCAGCATTGGTGGGAGATCCTATTTGGTCTGCAACTACAGAGATTTCATCTCGAGTTTCAGCCAAACGTATCATAGTCTTCACAAAATTGTTTCCAAATCTAGAATACACCCAAGATGTACGTATAATAATAGAGTTTACAGGGTTAATTTTCTGCATTGCTAATTCTCCATCTAATTTGGTTTGCCCGTAAACACTTTGTGGATTTGGCTTATCTGTCTCTATATAAGGTTTATCGTTGGTACCATCAAATACATAATCTGTAGAAATATGAATTAGCTTAATATTTTTGTCTTTTGCTATTTGCGCAAAATTAGCTACCGCGAGATGGTTAATTGCATCCGCAAGTTCAGGTTCAGACTCTGCTTTATCTACAGCAGTATAGGCAGCACAATTTATAATAATGTTTATCTTATTACTCTCAATAAAACATGCTACAGCACCATGATTTGTAATATCTAGATCTTTAACATCAGTAAAAAAAAAGTTATAATCTTGATAATCTGGAGCGATTTCCTTTAGCTCTGAGCCTAGCTGTCCGTTACCACCAGTTACAAGTATGTTAAGCATATAAATTATTTACATAGTTAAAATAATCTGCGTTTTTAAACAAGGGTTGCTTAAGGTCTTTTGGTGATAATTGTAATTCATCTGGATTAATTTTCCAATCAATTCCTAAACTTTCATCATTGAATGCGATACCTCTATCACACTCTGGCGCGTAATAATTATCTACCTTATAGGCAAAAGTTGCCTCTTTGCTGAGTACCACAAAACCATGTGCAAATCCTCGTGGTACAAGGAGTTGTTTTTTATTTTCGGCGGTGAGCTCTACCACCACATGCTGGCCAAAGGTTGGTGAGCCTTTACGTATATCTACAGCAACGTCTAAAACGCTACCTTGAATTACCCGTACTAATTTAGTTTGTGCATGTGGCGCTAACTGATAATGTAGGCCTCTTAATACACCAAAAGATGATTTAGACTCGTTGTCTTGGCAAAAGTTGATGTTAAAGCCTAAAAAAGCGTCTAACTTATCTTGTCGAAATGTTTCAGCAAAATAGCCGCGATCATCCCCAAAAATTTGTGGTTCACAAACAACAACATCTGGTATTTTTAGTCTACTAAATTTCATTAAATCTCCTTTGCTCTTTCAATTAAATATTGACCATAGCCATTCTTTTTTAGCGGCTCAGCTAATTTTAGAAGCTGGTCATTAGTAATGTAACCCATTTCACATGCAATAACCTCCAAACAAGCTACTTTTAGTCCTTGTCTGCTTTCAATCATCTTTATGTAGTTTGATGCCTCTATTAAAGATTCATGAGTACCAGTGTCTAGCCATGCAAAACCTCTACCCATGAGTTCTACTTTTAAATCACCCGTTTTTAAATACTTTTGATTTACTGTTGTAATTTCAAGCTCTCCTCTCTGACTTGGCTTGATGTTTTTAGCAATCTCTACCACAGAATTAGGATAATAATAAAGACCTACTACGGCATAGTTGCTCTTTGGTTTTTGTGGTTTTTCTTCAATAGATAAGGCTTTTCCTTCTTTGTTAAATTCAACAACTCCATAACGCTCAGGATCACTTACATAATAGCCAAATACAGTCGCTTTTTTTTGATCTTGCACATTAGCTACAGATTTTGATAATAACTCAGAAAAACCATGACCATTAAAAATATTATCTCCAAGAACAAGACATACATCATTATTACCAATAAACTCTTCACCTATAATAAAAGCTTGAGCAAGACCATCTGGAGAAGGCTGTTCTTTATACTGTATGTCAAGTCCTAACTCGTGACCATTACCCAGCAATCTTTCAAAATTAGGAAGATCATTGGGAGTAGAAATAATTAATATCTCCCTGATACCAGACTTCATAAGCACAGATAATGGATAATAAATCATGGGCTTATCGTAAATAGGCAATAATTGCTTTGAGGTTCCACGGGTAATTGGATACAATCTTGTACCTGAACCACCTGCTAGTATAATTCCTTTCATAACTTAGCTATATTGTTTGCTATAATAATTTTGATAATTACCAGAGGTAACATTTTTAAGCCAATCTTCATTGTTTAGATACCAATCAATAGTTTGAGACAAACCCTGCTCAAAAGTAACTGTTGGTTCCCAACCCAATTCTTTATTGATTTTTGATGCGTCAATGGCGTAACGTAAATCATGACCCGGACGGTCTTTCACGTAAGTAATTAGTTTTTCACTTTCCCCTTTTTTTCTATTCAACTTCTCATCCATTTGCTGGCATAATACTTTTATTAAATCAATATTTTGCCACTCATTAAAACCACCAATATTATAGGTAGCTTTATTTTCTCCTTTATGAAAAATCAAATCAATCGCAATGGCATGATCATTTACAAATAACCAATCTCTCGTATATTTTCCATCACCATAAACTGGTAACGGTTTGTTATTCATAATATTATTAATAAATAAAGGGATTAATTTTTCTGGAAATTGATTTGCTCCATAATTATTTGAACAATTACTTATAACATAGGGCATTCCATAAGTTTCTCCATAAGCTCTCACAAAATGATCTGAACTTGCTTTACTTGCAGAGTAAGGTGAATTTGGATCGTAAGAAGTTTTTTCTGTAAACAAACCGGTTTCTCCTAAAGAACCATATACCTCATCAGTACTTACATGATAAAATAATTTATCTTTCCAATTACTTTGCCATAAATTTTTAAAAGCATTTAACAAAATCATAGTTCCTAGAATATTTGTTTTTGCAAATGCTAATGGATCTGTAATAGAGCGATCCACATGAGACTCAGCAGCTAGATGAATTACAGCATCGAATTGATGCTCCTCAAATAAATCATTTATAAAATCTTCATTGGTTATATCCCCTTTTATAAAAGTATAATTAGCACTATTTTCTAAATCTGATAAATTTTCTAAATTTCCCGCATAGGTTAAAAAGTCCAAATTAAAAATATGATAATTCTCATATTTATTTACAAAACGTCTAACTACATGTGACCCAATAAAACCTGCACCTCCAGTTATTAAAATATTTTTCATAGTACTAAATATGTTTTTTAGAGATTACCGTCTACTAAGTCGTTTTTTAGAAAATTCTTAACATCATATATAACGGCATTTTTTTCCTTTATGGTTAAAAAATCTAATTCACTAAACTTATTATGAGATACAGTGAGGACAATTGTATCGAACTTTTCATTGGGTATGTATTTTAAAGATTCTAACCCATATTCATGCATTACTTCATCTTCATCTGCCCAAGGGTCATGAATTGTAATATTAACACCATAATCTTTTAGTGCTTTTATAAGATCCACAGCTTTTGTATTTCGTACATCTGGACAATTTTCCTTAAATGTGATCCCTAAAATAAGTACCCGAGCGCCATTGACTGGGATATTCTTTTTAATCATACATTTCACAATTTGGGAGGCTACATAATCTCCCATTCCATCATTTAATCTTCGGCCTGCTAAAATAATTTCAGGATGATACCCATTCTCTTGGGCTTTCTGCGCTAAATAATAGGGGTCTACCCCAATACAATGCCCTCCTACCAATCCTGGTTTAAAAGGCAAGAAATTCCATTTTGTGCCAGCTGCTTCCAACACATCATGGGTGTTGATATCCATCAAATTAAATATTTTTGCCAATTCATTCACAAAAGCGATATTAATATCACGTTGAGAGTTTTCAATTACTTTTGAAGCTTCCGCTACTTTTATGGTGGGTGCTAAATGCGTTCCTGCAGTAATCACAGATTTGTATAAATCATTCACCTTTTCTCCAACTTCAGGTGTTGATCCTGAAGTTACCTTTAGTATCTTATCTACGGTGTGCTCTTTGTCTCCTGGATTGATTCTTTCTGGCGAATATCCTGCATAAAAATCTTTATTAAATTTAAGTCCAGACACTTTTTCTAGTACTGGCACACAATCTTCTTCGGTAGCTCCTGGATAGACTGTAGATTCATAAATTACAATATCTCCTTTTTTTAATACGTTACCAACGGTTTCACTAGCTTTAATAAGTGGGGTTAAAATGGGTCTGTTGTTTTTATCAACAGGTGTAGGCACTGTAATAATGTAGTAATTACAATCCTTGATTTTATCTAACTCATTGGTGCAAAAAAGTCCAATTTCATCTGAGTTTTCTCCAATAAGTACAGATTGTAATGTTTCGCTGTCGATCTCTAAGGTTGAATCAACACCGGACATTAATTCAGAAATTCTATCTGTATTAATATCAAAACCAACTACTGAATATTTGGTTGCGAAAAGCCTTGCTAAAGGTAAACCTACGTATCCTAAACCAATGATAGCTATTTTATCTTTTTTCATGTTTATTTTATAAATTTTTCCAATACCATTTTACAGCTTCTTTAAGTCCTTGCTGCAAGGTAAACTGTGGGTTATAATTTAAATTCTCTTTTGCTTTAGCTACACTTGCGTGTGAATGAGGAATGTCTCCTGCTCTATTTGGACCGTAAATAACATCAACGTTTAAAATTTTAGAATCAAACTCCGATAAATACTCTTTTAGGTAGCCCATTAAATCGTTTAATGTATTACGGTCTCCATAGGCTACATTGTATACAGTATTTATTGCTTTTTCGTCAGTTGTGACCAAACTTAACAAATTTGCCTGTATCACATTATCAATGTAGGTAAAGTCTCTTGAGTAATTACCGTCTCCATTAATGACTGGAGATTCTCCCCTCATGAGTTGACTGACAAATTTTGGAATCACTGCTGCATAGGCTCCGTTTGGGTCTTGCTTTCTACCAAAAACATTAAAATATCTAAGACCAATGGTCTCTAATCCATACGTTTTCGAAAAAATATCTGCATATAACTCATTTACATATTTAGTGATAGCATATGGGGATAATGGTTTACCGATAATATCCTCAACTTTTGGCATTGATTCTGAATCTCCATAGGTTGATGAGCTAGCTGCAAAAACAAATCTTTTCACGCCATTGTCTCTTGCCGCAACCAGCATATTCAAAAAACCACTCACATTCACATCATTGGATTTAATGGGATCTTTAATAGATCTTGGCACGGATCCAAGTGCTGCTTGATGCAATACATAATCTACACCCTGGCTAGCTTTTAAACAATCCTCAAGTTTTCTGATATCTCCCTCAATTAAAACAAAATTAGGATCTTCAAGAAATTCTTCTATGTTTTCTCTTTTACCTGTAGCAAAATTATCCAGACAAACAACTTTGTTTCCTTTTATAAGTAAAGCCTCGCATAAGTTTGACCCTATAAAACCGGCACCTCCAGTAACTAAAATCGTTTTATTACTTAATTCAATATTCATTGACTTTTTATATTTTTTCTCGACTACCACCGGTAGTCACTTGTTATTTTGTTATTGTTAAATAGCCGCTTTTGATTGTACTAAAAACCAATTATTTAACAGCTCTTCTCTGTTGTATAACATATTTTTCTTGGTCTCCCAATCAATCACCTTAACACCTGTATGCTCACTAGTAATTATTTGTTATAAAAACTCTTATACCACAACACAAAAGCTTTGATTCCTTTATTTACGGTAATTTGGGGCTTGTAACTATAATCTCTCTCTAAAGTGGTGGTATCTGCAAAAGTTTGATGTACATCACCCGCTTGCATGGGTAGCAAATTTTTTATGGCAGTAATATCTAGCACTTTTTCTAAAGCTTCTATAAAATCTAGTAATTGTACTGGGGTGCCGTTACCAATATTATAGAGTTTGTACAAGTTATCATTTTTAGATTCTTTTACAAGCGTATTTACAACACCAGAGATAATATCATCTATATAGGTGAAATCTCTTGAGAGGAGACCCTCGTTAAACACCTTAATGGGTTTGTTATTCATAATTGCGTCTGTAAATAAAAACATGGCCATATCTGGCCTACCCCATGGGCCGTAGACGGTAAAAAAGCGTAAACCTATAGTTTCAAACTTATATAAATGGCTGTAGGTATGTGCCATTAGCTCGTTAGATTTTTTGGTAGCAGCATACAAACTTATAGGTGTATCTACATTTGCAGTTTCCTTAAAAGGAGTATCATCACTATTGCCATACACACTAGAACTGGAGGCATACACTAGGCGTTTAACTTTGTGATGGCGGCAACATTCTAAAATATTTAAAAATCCAGTAACATTACTATCTATATAGGCTTCTGGATTTTCTATGGAGTATCTAACCCCTCCTTGCGCAGCCAGATTACATACCATATCAAATTTAAAGATATTAAATAATTTAGGCAGCTCTTCTCTATCTTCAAGATGAAGCCTTATAAATTGCATGTTAGCGCCGTGTAGTGTACTCTGGGATATTTCTGCAAATACCGCGGCAGCCTCTTTTTGTATACCAAGCTCACTCAGGCGGGCATACTTTAAATTAACATCATAATAATCATTAATGTTATCTAGGCCAATAACTTTGTGGCCTTTTTTTATAAGCGCCTCGCATAAGTGATAGCCAATAAAACCAGCAGCCCCAGTAACAAGTATTGTTTTTGAATCCATTAACTACCTATTGCCGTATAAACAAAACCAATAGACTCCAGTTTTTGTTTGTCTAGAATATTACGCCCGTCAAACACAAAGGCGGGTTTTTGCATGGCATCGTAGATAGCCTGCCAATTATAGCTTTTAAACTCATCCCACTCTGTTAGGACGGCCACTGCGTGAGCTCCTTCTAGTGCTTTGTATGGATCATTTAGTATAAGTAGCAATTCTTTGTTTTGCTTTTCTGAGCGCGTGTTTAAATAATCAAGATCACCTAGCATCTGGTGCTCAGTAACCTTAGGATCATACACTTTAATGGTGGCCTGCTCTTCTATCAGCATGTCTGCCACATAAATGGCGGCAGATTCTCTGGTATCATTGGTGTCTTTTTTAAAAGCCCAACCCAAAAAAGCGATGGTCTTACCAGAAACAGTATTATACATGGTTTTGATCATGTTTTTTACAAAACGCTCTCTTTGGTAATTATTCATCAAAATCACTTGATGCCAGTAATCTGCAACCTCTGTAAGTCCTAATGATTTTGAAATATACACTAAGTTTAAAATATCTTTCTGGAAACAAGATCCTCCAAAGCCAACAGAGGCCTCCAGAAATTTAGGGCCAATTCTAGAGTCCATACCAATGGCCTTTGCTACCTCAGATACGTTTGCCCCCGTTGCCTCACAAAGAGCAGATAAGGAGTTGATAGAAGATATACGCTGCGCTAAAAAGGCATTAGCAGTTAGTTTAGACAGCTCTGATGACCATAAATTGGTGGTTAATATGTTTTCTTTGGCAACCCAAGAGCTGTATACATCTACCAAGGCGGCAATAGCCTCTTTACCTTCTTTGGTTTGGTTACCTCCTATAAGCACCCTATCTGGCATAGCCAAATCTCTCATGGCGGTACCCTCTGCCAAAAACTCTGGGTTGGAGAGAATCTGGAAGTTTACCCCATTACCAGTATTATCTAGTATGCTTTGTATGGCCTCTGCAGTTTTTACAGGAAGGGTAGATTTTTCTACCACAATTTTATCTGTGGTGGCAACGTGCGCTATTTGTCTAGCGCACAGCTCTACGTATTTTAAATCTGCAGCCATACCCTTGCCCGCACCATAGGTTTTTGTAGGGGTGTTTACAGAGATAAAAATCATCTCTGCTTCATCTATAGCGGTATCGACATCTGTAGAGAAAAACAAATTACGCCCACGAGCTTCTGCTACTACAGTATCTAAACCCGGCTCATAAATAGGCAGTTTGTTAAAATCTGGATCATTCCAGTCTTGTATGCGCTGGGTATTTACATCAACAACAGTAACATTAATACCTGGATTTTTTTGTGCAATGACTGCCATGGTAGGGCCTCCTACGTATCCAGCTCCAATACAGCAAATGTTTTTAATTTTCATGTGTGATTTAATTTTTACTCTAAAAACAAATATAACTAAAGATTAGGCTTTACTTGACAACATTTGTTATAGCTAGTATTGTTCTAATACTATTTATAAAATTATTGTCTTGCATAATCATCCTGTAAGCGCACAATATCATCTTCATTAGATGGGTTGTTTGGGTCTGTATGTTGCCAAAATTCTGCAACAACACCCCAGCCCTCCAGCCCAATAAGGCGGTGACGCTCTGCTTTTTGTAAGGTGACCACTGTTTCTTGCTCACATACAACAGGCTGGTTTTGCGTATCATCAAAACTTCTTACAACACCCACGGGCCCCTGTATAACGCGCCAGGTCTCTGCTCTTCTGTGATGGTATTGCCAAGACAATCTTGCTGCGGGCTTAACCAGTAATATTTTTGGGCTCAATTTGCCAGCTTTGCGAAGAGAATCTACATCATGGCCGTCAAAATAAATATCTGCAAAAAGCTGCGCGTCTTTCTCATCAATAACAAAAAAACCACCCCACGGGCGCTCCAAATCTTGCGATGCAATACCCAGACCCTGGGAGAGTATTTGTTTTTTTATGGTGCTAAAAAGTGTAGTCATCTTATTTTTTTAATAGCCAGCTGCTAGATTGTATTTTGTCTCCAAGGCCGTCTAAAAGGGTAATACCCATTTGCTGGCATATTGGTTTTTCTGGTATGGTATCGTTGTTTTGATCTCCACCATTGGCAAAGGCCAAGTCATACTCTTGCCCATAGTCTTTGGCTATTTTAGCAATGGTCTCACAGACTGTTCTGTCTGTATCAATAGATAAAATGGCTTTATCTACCACCCTGAGACTTGATACAATAAGCATGCGCTCCTCCTCTAGCTGGAACTCTTTGCTTTTTTTTAAAGCTCTTTGATGATCGTTATTGACAATAACAAATAGGGTGTCAGCAAGCTTGTTAGCATTAGTAAAATACTCTAAATGCCCTTTATGGATAGGATTAAAATATCCTGAAACGATGATTGCTTTTTTTTTCATTTTAAGATTGTTTGTTTTTTACGAAATAAGTGGAATACAATATGCCTATTTTTTTAAAAGGCTTCGCCGCCTTGACTTACATCAAAGAAGCTAATGTATTAAAAATAAGCCACTTACAAATTAAACAATTATAAACAAAATTATTACAATTATGTGAGCAAAAAAAGTATTTCATACCTTGTTTTTGCTATAAAATGAGCAACACAAAGCCCATAAAATAACTGTAAATAATTGATACGTTTTAATGAATAATATCTCAAGCCTTTTTTCTAAGAGATATGGTGCCGTCTTCATTTTTAATTAAAAAAGAAGGAAGACAAATTATAAGAACAGAAACAAGCAAAAGTAAAACAAATGCTACATTAATATTAAAGCCAGAAGTTAGCAGTGAAATGCTGGTAATAAAAAATGTGTATACTATAACTACCAGAGTTGCCTTGCGATGCGATAAACCCAAACGCAACAAATGATGATGAATATGATTTCTATCTGCAGAGAAAGGACTACTTTTTCTTAAAATTCTAACAACAAAAACACGTAGGGTGTCTACCAGTGGGTAAGAAAATACTGCCATTAGTACAATAATTTTATTACCACCAAAAATTAACTGATCTGAAACATAATCTGTAGCAATATAGTCAAGACATAAAAAGCCCAAAATAACTCCCATAACAAGAGAGCCGTTATCTCCAAGAAATATTTTTCTACCAGAAAACATATTATAATACATAAAAGGAATCAGACAACCTACACCAGCCATACTAACAAGCATGTTAAAATAACTACCGTTTAGGTAGGCAACATAACCGAAAAATGAAAAAGCAACTACAGATATCCCTGATGCCAGACCGTCAATACCATCAATTAGGTTTAACATGTTGACAAAAACAACATACACAAAGACAGATAATAATAAAGAGGGAGCGTAAGAAATGTCAGAAAATCCAAATAGACCTTGCATATCATTTATATAAAAAGGAGCGTTATGGATTAATAGAAAAGAAACTGCAAGCTGGAAAATAAGTTTATGTAGTGGTTTTAATCCAACAATATCATCTAATACGCCAACAAACAGTAAAACCATAGAGCCAACCCCTAATAGGAAAAAATTACTAGTTTGTATTTTTGAGGGAAAAATATAAATAACTATAAGCATTGCGAAGGAAGCCGCTAAGTAAACAGCAACACCTCCCAATACTGGAACTGCTTTTGTATGAGATTTTCTTGCAGATGGGGCATCTGTAAGATTTCTAGCCAAGGCTAATTTACGTATGGTAGGAACAAAATAAAGAGAAAGAGAAGCAGCTAATAGCAGCACTAGAAAACCATATTGAAGTATGTTATTTATTATGTAGCGAAAAAAAAATTCTGACATAAGGATTAAAGTTATAAAATAAATTACTTAACCTAGTTTAAAACGCTTTATCGATAAAAATCAATAAACATGTTGTTTTATTTAATTTTTTATTGCAAATTTAAATCAAAAAAGTTGATTGTTTTGCTAAAGTGAGTTTATTGTTAGACATAAGCTATGACAACTAGTAGAATAAATACCCTACCAAGGGGTTGAAATTAAATGTTACCTATTTCTTTTCTCATTACCATTAAACTAACAATACTGCAAAAATAAATTTATTTAAAGTAATGATTAGTACATACTTGGTACATGTTAAAACTATAAAAAACCGGGTCACACGTTTCAATAATGAAAAACATGTTTAACTAAACGTAAAATTATAGGTACCTACTTAAAGTTTCTAACGCTTTTAAAATAAATAAGAAAATACACCAATATACACCTATTTATTATTAGTATTATTTTAGTATATTCGTGTATGAGAAAGAAAGAATATTATACTTTTATTATACTATTGATGGTTGTTTGTTCATGTTTTTCAAACAACCCTAAAATTATTGATACCTTAAAAATTCATCAACAAATAAAAGCCTTTGGAATAAATGAAAAAATAATAAATTTTAAAGCTAATTTTTTTGAAAGTATTGTTTTTAAAAATGATTCTGTTATTTACTACAACCCTAATGGTTCTTTGCACTTATTTGAAATACTGTTAACAGACTCACCCATAGTATCTAAAATTTCAGAAAGTGTGCATTCTGGTCACAATTTCCAGAGAAACTTATTTTTACACAAAGAAACATTATACAGCCTTGGAGGAAATGGCTTATTTAATACATTTAGTGGGATAATTCATTTTGACCGATCTCTTGGCGGTTGGTTAGAAAATGAGATTAAAAATTATCCATTTGACACAAAAAGGGTTGTCAATTCTTGGAAAAATGGTGATAAATTAATGCTACTTCTCAATTATTATGATGATTCAAAGAAGAATGATAAAGTCAGGTATTCATTTGGAGAAATTAACCTAAATACTTTTGAATATTCTGAGCATTTTAGTTTTGAAGATTTTCCTCCTGAACTAGTTTATCGTAATGGAATAGGAAGTTTTAGAGGAAATTACATCTATGACTCAGAGCTTTATTCTTTGCATGGATATTTTAAAGAAGATGGTAGTTGTGAATATAGAATTTTTGAAAAGTCTTCTGGAATTTTAAAAAGGACATCAAAATCTGACGCTTTAACCCGGGTTGACGGTCTTTCATACCTTTACATTGATGGGTCCACAGTATATTACAGAGATAGTCTTGGAGCTCTAGAATCATTTGATGTAAATTCTGGGACTGTAATCCAAAGCATAAATTACCCTGAACAATACAAATCTAAGGTTGATAATAATCAGAAATATGTTGGATTTGCATTATCATTTTCAGCTATTATTATTGTTTTTGTTGTGAGAATAAGAAAACGAAAAATAAAATCAAATAACACAACACGGGAGCTAGCTGATATTGAGAATAAATTTTTTGACATCAAGTCTACCACTATTACAAAAGAAAAAATAGATGAATTACTTGGTATTTCTCACTATTCATATGAAACTATTAAAACAAAAAGAAGTTCAATGATAAACAATCTAAATCAAAATGGTAGGATTAAAATTGAGCGAATTAGAAAAGAAACAGATAAAAGATTTTATGACTATAAGATTAGCTAATCATTCACTAAAAAAGGTGCACTTAGACTAATACCAGATAAAAACTATATTTTTTGAAACTACAAAAAGAAATCCCACACCAAGCCAAAACGAATTAAGGAATCTCTGTAAGGGTACCCCGGGGCCGAAAAATACTGTTTTGTGTTGGAGAATAAGGCATTAAAATGTTCCCAGGTTACAAAAATTCTTGTTTGACGTATTTTAGCATTAAAAAATAAATCTACCATTGGGAAGTTTCCTATTTCTTGCTCGTTTTGCACATAAAACTCTGCCAAAACGGGATCATAGCCATTGCTATTGTATTTGGTAAAATACTTAAGGTTAACTCCCGTTTGGAAAAACAAAGCATTTTTAAATATATGGTCTTGGTAATATAAAGATTGTCTTGTAATAAATTCTGGAACATTAAAAACAGAATCTCCACTTAATACATTTTGATACATTACCGTATTGTTTAAAGCAAACCCTCTCCAATTAAATTCTCTTTGTGCTTTAATTTTAAGGTAATCTACCCTTTCACTAGATTGCATGGGCGTAGGTCTTAAAAAAGCATCTGCGTCTGTTTGGGAGGCGTTGATGGCAAAGTAAGTATAGTCATCAATACCTGTATATTTAAAGGATATATTGGCTATTTTTTTTGACCACAGATCAAAACCAAGCTCTTGTGTTTTAATGGTATTAAACTGAGTTTTCCAATTATAATTTATATAATCACTTTGATACAGCTGAAAATTAAAATTAGGGACAGCGTTATGAATCTTAAGTGACCCTTGTACTTTGGTGTCCTTATTCAAATAAAGTCCAGCAGCGGCATTTATATAGTTGCCAGTGGTATTACCAATAACATTAATAGCAGCCTCTGCCCGTATATCAAACCCTTTGTACTGTTTTTGATAGCTACCCCCTACCGATACTAAATTATCTTTTATTCTATTAGGGATTTGACCCGTATCTAAATTTAAAACAGAGTTATAACCATAGTTATACTCTGTAAGAGTGGTAAAAACTTTAAAATTTCCAAGCAGGCTATTGGTAAAGTTTGCATACCCCTGGAGGTTAAATTCTTCAAGTGTGGTTTTGGTATACAAATCTGTAGCCTCATAAGAAGCTCCATATTGCTCAAAAGCATTTTGTTGACGATACTCAAAGAGCTTGTCTTCATACCAAATACTATTTCCTAGGGTTAGGGCGGTTGTATTTGTGCTGTCGGCTTTTTTAATAAGGGCATACTCTTGGTTTATATACAATCGTAACCCCTTTAGATTGTTTTCTGCATCTTCAAAGTTTACATCCAGTCTTCCTCGATCGCTAAACTCTGGATCATCATTTACAAAAAGAGCAAGAGAGTTTTGGGTAAGGCCTCCATTTTCTCTGTTTATGATATCATGGGAAGCAACATGAAAACGAACATTGTACCGGTTGTTTTTTGAAAAATAGTTTGATGTGATTAATAAGTTCCCGGTACTAGTAAGACTTTGTTGGTAGTTACCCAAAGAGCGAACTCCTTGATAAGACAAAGAAAAATTAAATTGTTTCCTGGTATTTATGGTGAAAAAAGCATTTAATTGCTGTCCCTGCTCAAAGGCAGTTTTAAAATAAATTTCGGTTAAAGGCGTGGGGACGTTAAAATAACTAACATCTTCAACCTCTTTGTAATTATAATGATGAGATTGCGCTGCAAATAAAGGGACTAGCCTGTTGGATGTGGTGTTTACAGCCAAAGCGTTATAGGTCTGCCCTACGTTAGAAAAAGGTAACAGCTCAAAAGTGTCACTGCGCAGATAGTTAAACTTATAACTTTTTTGGATTGTTAATGTAGTGTCGAGATAGGTAGTATCTCGCTGGTGGGAGATAAACTTATATAGAGATATGGGCGGTTTTTTGTTTTCAATTTTATTTTCATCTAAAGGTGTATCTTGACTTTGAGCGGCTGTGTTACAAACCCAAAGACAAAGAAAAACTAATGAAAAAAATTGTTTCATGTTGCAGTAACGTATTTAACAAAGGTATATTTTTTTTACTTCAGAAATATACACATCCCTTAAAATGAACTTTAATTTATACTACTGTTATATCAACTGTTAGTAAATGTAAAAATACTATCCAAACCAGCCATCTCTATCCAGACTCCTATATTGTATGGCCTCAATACGTGGGGCTTGTTATAATCCTAAGGTAAAGCCTAGTGTTATATTACGTCCGCGGGTTTGATATCTATATAATTCTTGATAATCTTGATTTAATATATTACTAATGTTTAAGAAAATGCGCATATCATCTGTAAAGCTTAGTTCTCTTGCAAGAGAAAGATCTAGAGTAGAAAAGCTATCAAGGGTTATTGTATCTGTTGTAAAAGTATCATTGTTAAAATAAGAATCTTCGCGGTCTCCGACAAACTGGTAATTAAAGCTAACATATCCTCTTTCTGTAGTATATGAAAGTTGTGCGTTTGCCTTGTGCTTTGGTATTCTCATTGCAAAACGCGCATCTGGCTGTGTGTTTGTATAATTAGCGTTGA
>Ga0206125_10000995_pt1 | contig 35236 bp, 33 predicted proteins | sample Helgoland_Spring_4_FD_148598 | JGI IMG/M metagenome (GOLD analysis project Ga0206125, IMG submission 148598) | Pelagic subsurface seawater microbial communities from Kabeltonne, Helgoland, North Sea - Helgoland_Spring_Bloom_20160331_1 | ecosystem: Environmental > Aquatic > Marine > Epipelagic ... | reverse complement strand
TCTCTTTAGGATTTTCTTCCATTGGCACATGACCTGAATTTTCTAATACTTTTAATGTAGAATTAACCAAAATACGATCCATTCGAATACCATTAGCTAAAGGAATCCATAAGTCTTGTGCTCCCCATATTAATAGTGTGGGGGTCATAATAGTCTTTAACTTATTAATATTCACCACAGAATCTAGACCAAAGTCAGTCTTTGCTCTATCTATAAAAGCTTTTCTATTTCCAACTCTTAGTGCCATTTTGTGATAACGATTAACCAATTCTTCTGTAATTTTAGAATCATCTGCATATACTTCCTCGATATTCTTTTTAATCAACATTTTTGGGGTCACATATAAAAAGAGGGTTTTTAATAAAGGATTTTTTGCCATCTTAAAAATTGATGGAGGTTGCTTGTTCGTAGGCAATCCACTTGCGTCAACCAAAATCAACTTTTCAACTTTTTGTGGGTAATCAGCTGCATAATTCCAAGCAATATTACCCCCTAATGAGTTTCCTGCTAAATGAAATTTTTCAAGCTTTAATTTATCTATAAATGAGTTTAAGAAATCTGTGTAAGCTTGTAAAGAATAATCAGCATTTTTATTTGGTCCTGTAATACCAAAAGCGGGTAAATCCATTCGAATAACTCTGTTGGTTTTTTTTAGTTCTTCAGTCCAATCATCCCAAGTATGGAGTGATGCAGCTGTACCGTGAATTAAAACAATTGGAAAGCCCTCACCTTCATCTCTGTAATGCACATCCATCTCATTTACTTCAATAAATTGAGATTGCTCATTTGCATATTCATTTTTTAAGTCTTCAATGGAGATATCAGCATAAATAGCATTTCCAATAGCAAAGGTTGATAGAATGATCAAAGAGTAAATAAAGTACCTAAAAGTTTTTTTCATTTTTTAATCATTTATTTTATATAAGATAGGTTTACTTGGGCTTGCATCATTTTCTATGGGAGCAACCATTAGGTTTAAAAAATATGTACCATCATTAATTGTATTTGGCACATATATAAATTCAGTGATGGTGGCATCTAAACGTAATTTACCTGTTGTATTCCAAAAAGCATTGTGCGAGAGTAATTTCCCTTCATCTTTCTCTTTATCTACAGAGGGCAAGTCTATTAACAAATGGCTAATTCCTTTTTCACGCAAAAATACAGCGCCCTCCTCCATCAAATATGTCGGATTTGTGTTTGAATATTGCATTGTTTTTTTATCTGATAAATTGGGGAGTGTTCTAATCACAACAGCATCTCTTTTCTTGTTGCCCAATGCATATTGTAGTTGTTTTTTTGTAATTACAAAATCATCATTAATTTTTTCTGGCGGAATAGTTACGACCTCTGCTAAAAAGAAAAATTGTCGTAAATTTTGATGAATAGAATGTACTTTTTTTGTGATATGGCCTAATGTCTCTGTGTGAGTACAATGAGCGTGTGGATTGAAATGAATAGTATTAAAATTTACATCAGCTCCTTCTTTAACCGAACCTATCCAATCATCAGATACTACTGGAAATATTTTAGGTGGTTCTAGATACCATGCACTCACATTATTTTTGCCATCTCTTAATGGAATAGAAATATCTAAGGGTTTAGATAAATCTATTGTATATTTTTTTGAGTTGTATTTTATTTCTGTAATCAAGACACGTCGAGTTTAAATAAATCAGCCGAAATACCGTCTGATAAAAATTTTCCTTTTTGAGTTGCTTTTAATTTTTCGTCTTCAATATACAATAATTCTTTAGCTCTATATTTTTCTGATTGTAATAGTAAATACGTGCAGTATTCTTTTCCAAACTCTCTAGTTACTTTATCTAAAGATACTCCCCAAATAGTTCGTAAACCAGTCATTACATACTCATTGTATTGGTCTGTAATTGATAGTAATTCTCTCTCTATCGGTAATTTCTTTTGCTGAATAGCTGAAATATATTTCGCATTATTTTTTACATTCCAACTTCGTTGTTTGCCGTCGAAAGAATGCGCTGAAGGGCCAATACCTAAGTAAGGTTTGCCTAGCCAGTAGGAAGAATTATTTTTGCTAAAAGCGCCTTCTTTTGCAAAGTTTGAAAGTTCGTAATGAACAAAATTATGTTTTGAAAGTTCTTCTATTAGTATATAGAACTGTTCTTGAGCTTGCGAATCACTGACATCTTCAATTATTCCTTTTTTTATTAATGATTCTAAAGCAGTTTTTGGTTCTACTGTTAAAGCATAACTTGAAATATGTGTAATTCCGGAGGAAAGAACTGTGTTAATATTTTTTTTCCATTGCCGGTTAGATGAACCGGGAATTCCATAAATTAAATCAACAGAAATATTTTTAAAATAATGTGTGGCTTCTGTTAAACAATTTATAGCTTCTTTAGCGTTGTGTGCTCTGTTCATTAATTTTAAATCCTCATCAAAAAAAGACTGAATACCAATACTTAAACGATTAATTCTACTTTTAGCTAATTCTTTTAGTTTTATCTTAGTTAAATCATCTGGGTTTGCCTCCAATGTAATTTCTGGATTTGAGGCTACCTTGTGGTTTTCATATACAGCATCTATGATCGTATCAATCTCTAATTGATTTAACATACTAGGGGTACCTCCTCCAAAGTAAACTGTTTCTACAACATCAGAGTTTAACTCATTCTTTCTTAATTTTATTTCATTTATTAAACTTAGAATTAATTCATCTTTTTTCTTTAATGATGTAGAAAAATGAAAGTCACAATAAAAACAAGCTTGCTTACAAAATGGAATATGTATATAGATACCGCTCAATATGAATTATTGAAAATATTAGTTAATTTTTTTTGGGTTTTGTTTTACAAAAGCTCCCCATCCAGAATAATTTTTCCCTTGGGAGATTTTTCCAGCGTTATAAAAATGACAAACAGCAGCAGCCAAACCATCAGTAGCATCTAGGTTTTTAGGAAGTGATTTTAAATTTAGTAATGATTTTAACATCAACGCTACCTGTTCTTTACTTGCATTACCGTTTCCTGTAATTGCCATTTTAATTTTTTTAGGCAAGTATTCTGTAATCGGTATTTCTCTGGATAAACCCGCTGCCATGGCCACACCTTGAGCACGACCTAATTTCAACATAGATTGTACATTTTTACCAAAAAAAGGAGCTTCGATAGCAATTTCATCTGGTTTAAAAGTATCTATTAATTCTATTGTTCTTTCAAAAATGAGTTTTAATTTTAAATAATGATCATCATATTTTTGCAATAACAACTCATTCATCTGTATAAATTCCATTTTTTTACCAACAATCTTTATGATACCAAAACCCATGATGGTAGTTCCAGGGTCAATTCCTAATATAATTTTTTCAACCTTCAAAAGTTATGTTGTTTTTACTTTTAGAATTATACAATCGTTTCACAAATTTAATTAATTATTTTGGATGTGTTAAGCCCTCCTAAACTATGTATTAAGTGATTAAATTTTCATTAAAAAGTATATTTCTTAAAAATTCAATTCAATAGATTTTGACCAAAATTGAAGCATTTTTGATGTTTTTAAGTAAAAAAACACTGTTTTTACCCCTTTTTTAACAAAAAATGAGGTTTTTTTAAAAATTTAAAAAATGGAGTTTTTAAATATATATCGACTGATTAATCAAATAAACTTGCCATAATGTTTTCAGCCTGATTCCATAGGAATAAGACTAAAATTAAAAGCATAATTAACAACAAACCTTTTTTAGGTTTAGATGCTCTTCGCCTACCAAATTTTCTTTGAAACTTCATTATTGTTTTTTGTTAAAGCACTAAGGTAGAAATTTAGATTCAATAAATATATTTTAGAAACCTAAGAAATATTATAATTTTACAGCACGTAGCATTTCACGTTTTCCTGGAGGGCCAGGTAATCTTTCTACATTAAAACCTACAGATTGCATGGCTCTTCTAACGCTACCTTTTGCCGCATAGGTTACTAACACACCTTCTGATTTTAAAGCTAAAAACATTTTTAAAAAAATTTCCTCAGTCCATAATTCTGGTTGAACTCGAGCACCAAATGCATCAAAATAAATAACATCAAACTTATTTTCATCCTCTATTTCGTGAAAAAATTGTTTTCTCTTCAAAAGAGTAAAGTGTGAAGTAATTTGGTGTTTCTCCTCCCAAGAACACGAATGAAATGATTCAAAAATTTTAGCAAATTGGGATGCGCCTAACTCAGCAACATAATTTAGTTTTAATAGCTCTTCCTCAAGAATAGGATAAGCCTCTACCCCAACATATTCAATCAACAATTCCTTATTTTGAGTTGCTAAAAACGTCATAAAACTATTTAATCCGGTTCCAAAACCAATTTCTAAAACAGCGATTTCATTGGAAGATTTATACTTTAATCCATTATTAATATAAACATGATTAGCTTCTTGAATAGCACCATGAATAGAATGGTATTGTTCATTCCATTCAGGAATATGAATGGTAGTTGATCCGTCTGAAGTTTTTATAATTTCTCTTTTCAAAGATGTGGTGTTAGTACTTATTACTTTTTTAGTAATACTCCATTAGCTTCAAAAGCAAATTCCATAGCAGGCTCTGTAATGTTAGCGATTTCCTCAGATGATTTACCTGCATCTTCTGCATAATGTTTTAAATCTGCTACAGATACCTCATTTACAAATGCCTTACCGGCAACAATTACTTCTTTTCCAGCAGCATCTAATGGCATGAAAAATCCATAATCTTTAAATCGTACCATTATGGTTTCGTCATTATTACCAGCTGATAGTGTCATCCAACAGCCTTTTTTTGAACAAACTTCTTTAATGTTTGCATTAAATTTGAAATTGATGGTATCACCTAATTTTAATGCATTATAATTTGATAAAGCGTCATTAGATGATAAATAATCTAATGTAGATATAGTATCTCCAAAACTACTGTAAGTTGTATTTTCAACTATTTTATTTTCTTTATTAGCATCTTTTTTAGTAGAATTACAAGCTACAATTACAAAAGATAACAACATAATTATTCCTATTTTCTTCATATCAAAAAACTTTAATTTTATACAATTCAAAGATAGTTGTTAAAATAAAAACTACGAGTGCTTTTTTACTTAAAAAAACAAACAATTTTGTTTACATTTGTTTGTATACACTTATAAATAACATGGCTACGGATATCATAATTAAACCTGTAAAAGACTCTAAAATCAACAACGTAGACTTTAGTAACCTACCTTTTGGAAAAGTTTTTTCTGATCATATTTTTCAATGTGAGTATATAGATGGTACATGGCAAAATCCAACCATTAAACCCAACGAACCTATTCTTCTTAATCCAGCTGCAAAAATATTTCATTATGGTCAGTCTATTTTTGAGGGAATGAAAGCCTATAAAGATGACAAAGGAGAAGTTTTTTTGTTTAGGCCAGAAGAAAATTGTAGACGTCTTAATCTTTCTGCGAAACGTTTGATGATGCCTGAAATCCCTTCAGAATTATTTATGGATGGTTTAAAGAAATTACTAGAAATTGATAGTGATTGGATTCCTACAACAGAAGGAAGTTCTTTATATGTTCGTCCTTTTATGTTTGCTTCTGGTGAAGGACTTCATGCATCACCGGCAGACTCCTATACTTTTATAATTTCTACTGCCCCTTCAGGAGCATACTTCTCTGGCAAAGTAACTGTTTTAATAGAAGAGAAATATGCTAGAGCCGCAAATGGAGGAGTTGGTTTTGCTAAAGCAGGGGGGAATTATGCTGCACAATTTTACCCTACTCAACTAGCCATTGAAAAAGGATATAATCAGGTAATTTGGACCGATGATAACTCGCATCAATTTATTGAGGAAGCTGGTGCAATGAATATCTTTATTCGTATTGGAGAGGTTTTAATTACCAGTCCAACAAACGATAGAATATTAGACGGAATTACACGAAAAAGTATTTTACAAATTGCCGAAGATCATAATATCCCTGTTGAAGTTCGAAAAATTTCTGTGAGTGAAGTTGTTCAAGCAGCAAAAGACGGAGACTTAAAAGAAATGTTTGGTGCAGGAACTGCTGCTGTAATATCTCCTATTGCAGGTTTTGGATATCAAGAAACAGATTATGAGCTCCCTGAGCTATCAGACACTTACGCTTCTTTCCTTAAAAAGAAAATTATAGCCATTCAAACGAATACATCTGAAGACCCGTATGGTTGGAGAGTAAAAGTTTAAGCTTTGAGAAAACTATATTATTTAGCGGTATTCATTATTAGTGTGATAGGATGCACTTCCAATGATGTAGCCATTAACAAAGCCAACCAAGCAAACCAATACATTACAATTTTAGGAACGGCACAAGACGGTGGTTTTCCTCATATTGGATGTCAAAAAAAATGCTGTGATGATTTCTATAAAGGCATTTCACCAAAACAAAAGGTAGTTTCTTTAGGGTTAATTGATAAGGAGGCTCAACAAAAATTCTTATTTGAAGCTACTCCAGACATTTCTACTCAGTTAGCAGATTTAGAAAAAAATCATCTAAAAACAAGAACCATTATAGATGGTGTTTTTATAACCCATGCTCACATGGGTCATTATGCTGGATTGCTATATTTTGGTAAAGAAGCACTGGGTAAAAAAAATATCCCTGTATATGCGATGCCAAAAATGAAAAATTTTCTAATCAATAACGGTCCTTGGAGTCAATTAGTTACAACTAAAAATATTGCATTTTCAAACTTAAGAAAAGACAAGGTTGTTCAACTTAATAATTCTTTAAAAGTTACTCCTTTTCTTGTTCCTCATAGAGATGAATTTTCAGAAACTGTGGGGTATAAAATTGAAGGGAAAAACAAATCAGCTCTGTTTATTCCAGACATAAATAAATGGAGTTTGTGGGAAAAAAATATTGTAGAGGAAGTTAAAAAAGTTGATTATGCATTCTTAGATGCCACTTTTTTTAAAGAAGGAGAAATTAATAGACCTATGAGTGAAGTACCTCACCCATTCATTGAAGAAACAGTTGACTTATTTAAAAATGAATCTTTAACAACTAAAAATAAAGTGATTTTTATTCATTTTAATCATACCAACCCCGCATTGCAACCTAATTCAAAAGAAAGAAATGAACTAACATTATTAGGATATAAATTTGCTACAGAAGGGAAACAATTTGAACTTTAAAAGCAATCATTATTTTTTTAAAATTGAACCAATATTTGGCTTAAAATAATTAGGTCCTTTTAATACTTTTCCATCTTCACGAAAAATTGGATGCCCATCCTCTCCTAATTTACTCATATTACTGCGCTGAATTTCGTCAAAAACCTCAGCAATCTTATATTGCATTCCGTGCTCTATAATGGTTCCTGCCAAAATATATAACATATCTCCTAAAGCATCTGCAACTTCCACTAAATCATTTGCATTAGCCGCTTCAAGATATTCCTCATTTTCTTCTTTCATCAAATTAAAACGAAGTAAATTTTTTGCTGCCCCAAGGTCTGCTGTTGGTTCATTTTTAATTCCTAGCTTAAATGCTGTATGAAACTCGTGAACGGCGTCTGTGTATTTTTTCATATTTTATAGATGTGTTATTTTAAATCATTTTTTTAAGAAAACTGGCTGGAGCTATTTTTAAAATAAAAGCTATCAATCTCCAACGTTTAGAGATATAGGCAACTCTTTTCTTTTTCTTAATCGCTGTATAAATTTGTTTTGTTGCTTTTTCAAGAGAAACCATCCAAAAAATACCATCTCCTAATGCCATTGCAGTATCTACAAATCCTGGACGAATATCAGTAATAAAAACTTTATTAGATTTTATAGTTTTTGTTTTCATAAACAAACTCTCTAAATATGCTTTTTGATAAGCTTTTGATGAAAAATATGCAGGTGCACTTCTATTTCCTCGAATAGATGCAATTGAGGTAATACCTACCAAATGACCAAATCCTTGGTTTCGAAATAAGTTAAAGGATAAATCATACAATTTAGTAACTCCCACAACATTTGTAAGAATAGTTTCTTCTTCCATGCTCCAGGTTAATTTAGGGTTAATATGCCCTACCCCTGAAGATTGAATAATAAGATCAATTGTTTTAAATTCTTCAACTATTTCATTAAATACTTGCTCAACTTCCTCTACTTTTTGAATATCATTCTGAGCTATATGTACTTGGTTAGAATATTTATTTTTTAGTACCGCTAACTTTTCAAATCGTCTACCTGTAATAGCTACTTTGTATCCATTTTTAAGTAATAATTTAGATATTTCTTCTCCGATACCAGAAGTTGCTCCAAAAACAATTGCAGTTTTCATTTAATTCGTAATTTTGTTAAAAATACATAATTTATGTTTACTAAAGGTCGAATTATTTTTGCTATTATTTTTATCATAGCCTTCGTAATTTTTATGATAATTTCTTATAAAAAAGATGCTAAAAATCATAAAGTATATTATAAAAATACAGCCATAAAAGTAGCTGTCTATGGAACAATAGCCATAATACTTTTTGTTGCTCTTCGACTTGTGACTGCTTATTTGTTATAATAATTTAGCTTGCTGAAGTCTTCTGATATTTTTAAGTCTTTTCCAGGTCTTATTATTTAATAGGATATAAAAAACAAAACACCCTACATCTAATAAAAAGTAAAAAAGACTAATTCCACTAGGTGGATTATGGCTTTTTAATATTGGAAAAACCCCAAAGGCTGAATCAGGCCATGACCAAACTTCATAAGCAGTACCTCCGATTTCTAAAACAGCAACAACAACATACATTGTTAAAAAAAATAATTGATCTTTTGGTCTATTAATCAATATCAAAAAAATAATTATTGTCATTATAAAACCAAAAATATCATTGAAAACAATAAGATAGAAAAGCGCAAATAATGAAATAATTATGGTTAGTAATTTTACGATTATTTTCTTGTGTTTCTTAATAATAGATGCTTTAGAAAAAGTATAAGTTCTTGCATATACAGCCGCGTGTCCAAAAGGAATATATAATGGAAGATTAGAAAGTCTGTAGGTATACATATCTAATACAATAGAAAATAAGTACTCTCCGGCAAAACCAATTATCACAGCATAAATCATTAATTGTCTTGTTCGTTTTACAGATCTCTTATACAATAATAAAAAAGCAATCAACATAAAAATATTTGTAACTGTTTGTGCGTGTGGATAAATGGAAGCAAAACCATTGCCATCAAAATATAAAGCAAGTACAAATAAGAAGAATAATCCAATTCTTCGATTAAAAACAGTAAGAATTTTCAATCTATCAACTCTAGAAATTAAGATCATTAATTAACTTTAATGGGTTTAATTTCAGTTTGTCTTTCATTCACATATTCAAAGAAGTTATCTCCATAAAACCCTGCTTCTTCTAACATAATTCTAATGTCTTTTTGCCACTCAGAAATTGTTACTGTCACATTCAATTCAATGGCATATGCAGTGTTCTTGTGCAAAGAATAATCACCTTTAAAGGGAACTCCTCCTTGAGAATCCCACATTCCAATAGTTGTTCCTGCACTATGCCCATATTTTCCTAAGGGATGTGTATAAATGGAAGGACGTAATCCTTCGCTTTTTGCAGTCGCTAAAGAACTTAAAAGAATTTCATTTCCAGTTTTTCCTTCTTGCATAGTCGTTGTTAAAATATCTTGCAATCGGTTTCCTTTTTTAAATGCCATAGCTAAAAACTCAGGAACTTCTGTTTCTTCATCTTTCAACACATATGCATGTTGCTGACAATCAGTATTTAACCCAATGTATGTAATGCCAAAATCACAATGTAATAGATCTCCTTTTTGTATGACCTTGTCTGTATCTCCTTTGCTAAATGAGTAAATATGTGATTTCAATTTTTGGTTTGATCTTTGTAGATCTATTGTAGGATGAAACCAGGTTTCTAATCCCATATCTGTGACTTTTTGACGCATAAACCAAACCACATCTTCTGTTGTAGTTTTTCCTGGTATAATAACTTTTTCTGAAAAAGCATCATCTATAATGTCATGAGTAATTGTTACCAATTTTTTAAAAAGATTCATCTCTTTTTCTGTTCTTGTCTCTATCCATGCAATTGCTAATTTTTCTGCAGATACTAATTTTGAAGTTAATGAATCTGGTAAATTTTCTAACAATTCTTCATAATCTGTTTTAACTAACCCGTCTGCTAAAGCAAAGTTTTTAGAATAATTAATTCCAATTTTGTTAGGATTTCGTTCTGCAATAATAGCAGATAGGGCTTTCCATTGATTAGGCTCGAGTTCTTTATTCCAAGCAGATTTTATGCTTTTTCCAATATCATAACGAGCTACAGCTATCCTTTCCATGGTATTTTGTTCTTTATTCCTGTAAAAAAGAATCATGGTTCTTCGTCGAGCATTCAACCACGTTGCAGGCAACATTGTTTTTAATACTGGATCTTCATTATACTCTCTTGAAATAAGTAACCACATATCTAGGTCTGCATCATCCATTAATTGTGGCAAAAGATTTTGGAATCTATCCTCTAACAACTCATCCTTAAGGATTGCTCTCTCTTTTTCTGAAACTATTTGTGCGAAACTGATTTGGATACTTAAAAAAAGTATGATTGAAAGTACTGTTCTCATTTTTAATGGTATTTTTTCTAAAGATACTTTATCCTCCCATAAAATTAAAATTTTAAAAAAAGATTCTTACTTCAAGTATTTTTCGGAAATTTAGACTTCATACATAAATTATGAAGTATTTATTTCAATTTTTGAGATTGTGTTTTTTGAGTATACTAATAATTAGTTGCAGTTCTTCGAATGTAAAAAAGGAGAAAGAAAAGCCTGTAATTATTTCCAATAAAAGTTTAGAATATGAAATTATTATTTTAGATATTGGATTCACACTTTATTTAAACACCATAGCAAAACCCATAAACTATTACTCTTTGAAATTTTTAGAGAACAAGAATACTATTTATGTAACCAACTGGAATATGAGAGCATTAAACCCATCAAAATTCAACTCATCTATATATGAAAACGTTATTGAATATAGACCTCAAGTAAATTACGGCTTAGAAGTAAATTATAAATTATTCAACTATTTTCAGTTTGCACAACAGAAGTATAAAATAAGATTAGATGGTGGCTCAGGGCTATCCCCAAACTTTAAGTAATTCTCTTATAACTAAGAAAACTATAGGTGTACTGGTTTTTTTCATCTGGTAAAAAAGTTTCCTCAGAAACCTCTTTCCATGAAGTCGGGTCTATACTTGGAAAAAAAACATCGGCATCAAAATTTTGATGCACTTTAGTAATGTCTAATTGATCAACTAATTTCTTATCAATTGCCTCTTTATAAATTTGTGCTCCACCGATAATGAATGCATGCTCTTGATCTTGAATTAATTTAATCGCATCTTCTAAGCTATGGACTATCTCACAACCGTCTTTATGATAGGAGGTATTCCTTGTAATTAATATAGATCTTCGGTTGGGTAAGGGTTTTCCTATAGACTCAAAGGTTTTTCTACCCATGACTATTGTATGCCCTGATGTTACCTTTTTAAAACGCCTTAAATCTGCAGGTAAATGCCAAATTAAATCATTGTCTTTACCTAACTCATTATTCAATCCAATGGCAGCAATTATTGTTATCATAAGAAAATTATATGGCTACTGCGCCTTTAATATGTGGATGTGGGTTATAATTAAGCAACTCAAAATCATCAAAAGTAAAATCAAAAATACTATTGATTTCAGGGTTTATTTTCATTGTTGGTAATGCTCTAGCTTCTCTAGACAATTGTAATTCTAATTGGTCGTAGTGATTGCTATAGATGTGAGCATCTCCGAATGTGTGAATAAACTCTCCTGCTTCATAACCGCAAACTTGAGCCATCATCATTGTAAATAATGCATAAGATGCGATATTAAAAGGAACCCCTAAAAAGATATCTGCACTTCTTTGATACAACTGACAAGATAGTTTTCCATTAGATACATAAAATTGAAAAAATGCATGACATGGAGGTAGAGCTGCTTTTCCATTGGACACGTTTTCTGAAAAAGAAGCTGAATTATCTGGCAACACACTTGGGTTCCAAGCAGAAATTAACATCCTTCTGCTATCTGGATTATTTTTTAAAGTTTTGATAACTTCTTTTAACTGATCTATATCATCACTATTCCAATTGCGCCATTGATGACCATAGACTGGTCCTAAATCTCCATTTTCATCTGCCCACTCGTTCCAAATTCTCACACCATTATCTTGAAGATATTTGACATTTGTATCACCTTTTATAAACCACAATAATTCATATACTATAGATTTTAAGTGTAGTTTTTTTGTAGTAACCATTGGAAAACCTTCACTTAAATCAAATCGCATCTGGTATCCAAAGACACTTTTAGTACCGGTGCCTGTCCTATCTGATTTCTCGTTTCCGTTTTCTAAAACGTGTTTTACTAAATCATGGTATTGCTTCATAATTGATTCATTTCTTGGTATATCAAAAATAAATAAAGCTTCAATTTTTTTGAATTAAAGCTTCATTTAATGTGATAAAGTTATTAACGATTTGTTTATAGATTATCCGATAATCATTCCAGCAATGGTTGCAGACATTAATGAAGCAATCGTTCCACCGATTAAGGCTTTCATTCCAAATTCAGATAACACTTTTCTTTGTCCTGGAGCTAAAGAGCCAATACCTCCTATTTGAATACCAATTGATGCAAAGTTTGCAAAACCACAAAGCATATAAGTAGCCATAATAACTGATTTATTATGGGTAAGGTGAATAACATTGGCAGCATTTTTAAGTTCTGCTAATTGAATATATCCTATGAATTCACTGGCAGCTAATTTAATTCCCAAAAGTTGACCCATAAGTGTCATATCTTCACTGGCAACTCCTACTAACCACATTAAAGGTGCGAAGGCATAACCCAGAATAAATTCAATTGAGAGTCCCTCATATAAGGTGTTATTTGCTATAATTTCATTTAATGAAGTAATTTCCCATCCAAGATATTCTACACCATCAAAACCTCCAAAAAATCCAAGAACCCCGTTAAGCATAGCAATTACTGCAACAAAAACTAATAGCATTGCACCTACATTAACTGCTAATTTCAATCCCTCTGTAGTTCCGTTTGCAATGGCATCTAAAATATTTGAACCTATTTTATCTTGAGAAACTGTGACATCTGTATTTACCTTTTGAGTTTGTGGATATAAAATTTTTGAAATTACAATAGCGCCGGGTGCAGCCATAACAGATGCTGCTAATAAATGCTTAGCAAAAACTAATTCTAAGGCTTTATCACCACCACCTAAAAAGCCAATATATGCTGCTAAAACAGCACCAGCAACAGTAGCCATTCCTCCTACCATCACCAACAACATTTCAGACTTATTCATTTTTTCTAAATACGCTTTAATCAATAAAGGTGCTTCAGTTTGTCCTAAAAAAATATTACCTGCAACAGATAAACTTTCCATGCCTGAAATCCCTAAAAATTTTGATAGCACTTTCGCTAAAATTTTGACTAGCCATTGAATGACTCCAAGATAAAACAACAAAGATGTCAAAGCAGAAAAAAAGATAATAGTAGGCAATACTTGGAAAGCAAAAATATAACCAAATTTATCCATATCACTAATCATTCCTGCAAACAAGAACTCACTACCTGCTTTGGTATATTCTAATATTTCTATAAAAATACTTCCAATAAAATTAAATATAGATTGAATAAAATTTACTTTTAAAACCCCTATAGCTATAATTAACTGGATAGATAAACCAATTCCTACCTTTCTCCAATCTACAGCTCTTCTATTGGCACTAAATAAGAATGAAATTATTAATAATACAAACATCCCTAACACACCTCTCCATAAGCTATTCATTGAAAAACCCTTGCTAGGAAGTATTTTATTTTTAGCTTCTATTGCAGCTATTTCCTCAGTATTTTTAATTGCGCTGAACGAATATATAGTCTCGTTTTCAGATAAGATTAAAGTAGAATCTGTTAGCTCTATTATATTGTAATTTCGAATGGTATCTTTTGGAAAAGAATACTTAAAAGTTAAAAGATTACTTTGAAGGTTGTAGGTCCCTTTAGCGATTAAAGTATCTTTTGAAGCTAATGAATAAAAGAATTTTCCATCTGCTAGTTTAAGAGAGTCATTTGTATTAATCTCTACAATTGAAATTTCATTATTTTTTATTGATTCAAATTTCCAATCTTTTTCTATTGTTTGAGCAGCTGTGATTACTGATAAAAAAAATAGAATACAAGAAATATATTGTTTCATAATTTATGATCGTTTACTAATTTCATCTCTAACTTTTGCTGCTGTTTCATAATCTTCATTTAAAACAGCATCATTTAATTGTTGTTGAAGTTCTTTTATGGTAAAAACTGAAAAATCAGATTCATGTTTAGTGGAATCTGTTTCTTCTAAATTTACATGAATGGTCTCAGGTTCTAGGATTTCCTTTATCGATATCTCTTCTTCTACTTTCAAATAAATACCTGCTTTATCAAGTATATTTTCATAAGTATAAATTGGCGCTAAAAAACGAATAGCAATGGCAATAGCATCCGATGTTCTCGTGTCTATAATTTCTTCCACGCCATCTCTTTCACAAACTAAACTAGAGAAAAAGATTCCGTCAACTAATTTATGAATTATGATTTGTTTTACTGTAATATGAAATCTTTCGGAAAAAGTTTTAAACAAGTCGTGTGTTAGCGGTCTTGGCGGTCTAATTTCTTTTTCTAATGCTATGGCTATGGATTGAGCTTCAAAAGCTCCTATTATAATTGGAAGGGTTCGTTTACCCTCCATTTCACTCAATACTAAAGCATAAGCTCCACTTTGAGTTTGACTGTAGGATATACCCTTTATCGTTAATTTGATTAAACTCATGAATTTATATAAATAAAAAAGCTGTCTAATTTTGGAAACTACCAAAAATTAGACAGCCCCTACTTGGGCACAATTTACTAAAAATTATGAGTTTTGTGCTTTAAAATCTTTGAGTTTAGAAATTAATTGCGGAACCACATCAAAAGCATCTCCAACTACTCCGTAATCAGCAGCTTTAAAAAATGGTGCTTCTGGGTCTGTATTGATAACAACTTTTACTTTTGAAGCATTAATTCCTGCTAAATGCTGAATTGCTCCTGATATCCCAATAGCAATATACAAGTTAGTGGCAACTGGCTTTCCTGTCTGTCCAACATGTTCTCCGTGTGGTCTCCAACCTAAATCAGAGACAGGCTTAGAACATGCTGTTGCAGCACCTAAAACATCAGCTAACTCTTCAACCATTCCCCAATTTTCCGGTCCTTTTAAACCTCTACCAGCTGAAACTACTACATCTGCGTCTGCTATGGTTACTTTCCCTATGGCTTTATCTATGCTAATAGATTTTACACCTGGTTCAGAAACTAAAGCGTCAAAATTCTCAACTAATGCTGTGACAGGGTTTTCATGAATTCCAAATGAATTCTTAGCTAAACCAATTACTTTATTTTCTGTTGTAATTTCTGTATTATTAAATCCTTTGTTTGAGAAAGCTTTTCTTTTAACTACAAAAGGACTTGTTGAACTTGGTGCATCGACAACGTTAGAAGCATACCCTGCATTTAATGCTACTGAAACTAATGGCCCAATATAGATTCCATCAATGCTTGAGTCTATAACAACAACTTTTGACTCCTTAGACTCAGCAACTTGCTGAATTACAGAAGCATATTCTTTCGCATTAAATTCATTTAATGCTTCATTATTTACAGAGACAATCGTATCTGCTCCATAATTTTGTAATTCTGTAACGTCTTTTGCATTAATGGTTAATGCTATGAGTTTGGTTCCTAATTCTTCGGCAACTTTTTTCCCATAAGAAACAACCTCAAATGATGATTTCTTGAATTTTCCGTCTGAAGAACTTGCGTATATTAAAACTGACATATTTCTTTTTTCTTATGATTAAATTACTTTTGCTTCGTTGTGTAATAAATTGATTAATTCATCAATATTTTCAGCATCTACAAGTTTAACAGCCCCTTTTGGTGCTGGTTTTTCAAAGGATACTGAATTAGTAGCATGATCAGAGTTTGTAGACTCTAAAACACTTAATGGTTTTTTTCGAGCCATCATAATACCTCTCATATTTGGAATACGTAAATCGGACTCTTCTACTATTCCTTTTTGACCTCCAACTACTAAAGGTAAACTAGTTTGCAATGATTCACTTCCACCGTCAATTTCTCTAGTGGCTGTTACGTGAGTTCCATCTACATCCATTTGAACACATCCGTTTACAAAGTTATAACCCAATAGAGCCGCTATCATACCCGGAACCATTTGTCCATTATAATCACTTGATTCTTTACCCGCTAAAATTAAATCATAGGCACCCTCTTTTGCTACAGCAGCAATTTCTTTTGCCACATACATTCCGTCTTTAGGCTCTGCATTAATTCTAATAGCATTATCTGCTCCTATAGCTAAAGCCTTTCTTAGTGTAGATTCTGTTGAAGCAGACCCAACATTTACAACTGTTACCGTAGCTCCTTGTTTTTCTTTAAACCACATGGCTCTTGTCAACACAAATTCATCATACGGATTGATCACAAATTGCACCCCATTGGTGTCAAAATTAGTGTTGTTATCAGTGAAATTAATTTTTGAAGTGGTATCAGGAACATGGCTAATACATACTAATATTTTCATTTAATTTTTATTTTGATTTTGATGATACGAAGATACTACAAAAAATTAAAATACTATGCATGCATAGTATTTTTTTAAAATAATAATCATTTATATGTGTGGTTCTATAAATCATTCACGAAATTTTGAAATAATAACAAATATGTATTTTACTCAAATATTTACAATCTATCCGACGAGAACTATCAAATATTAGCTAACCAGTACTCTTCAATTATGTATTTAAAAAGTCACAGAATTTTTGTTTCAATTCTCAAAAAAGATTAAAGAAAACGTTATCGATTTTTACAAAAAAAATTAGATTTTTTTACTCATATTTTACTTATTTTTGCACTCAGTTATTAATTAACAGAAAATCAAAACATGAAAACAGTTCAGTTTAGGGAAGCTATTTGTGAAGCGATGAGCGAAGAAATGCGCACAGATGAATCTATTTACCTTATCGGTGAGGAAGTTGCAGAATATAATGGAGCTTACAAGGCAAGTAAAGGGATGTTAGATGAATTTGGTGAAAAAAGAGTAATAGATGCTCCTATCGCAGAACTGGGCTTTGGAGGAATAGCTGTAGGTTCTGCCATGAATGGAAATAGACCTATTGTTGAATATATGACCTTTAATTTTGCTTTGGTAGGTATTGACCAAATTATTAATAATGCAGCAAAAATCAGACAAATGTCTGCGGGTCAATTTAACTGTCCAATTGTTTTTAGAGGACCAACAGGTTCTGCTGGTCAACTTGGTGCAACTCACTCTCAAGCATTTGAAAATTGGTTTGCCAACACACCAGGATTAAAAGTAATTGTTCCTTCTAACCCATATGACGCAAAAGGATTATTAAAAGCTGCAATTCGTGACGATGATCCGGTTATTTTTATGGAATCTGAGCAAATGTATGGTGATAAAATGGAAATTCCAGAAGGGGAATACATCATACCTATAGGGGTTGCAGATGTAAAAAGGGTTGGTGCAGACATTACAATTGTTTCATTTGGAAAAATAATAAAAGAAGCCTACAAGGCTGCAGATGAATTGGTAAAAGAAGGAATTTCTGTTGAAATTATCGATTTAAGAACTGTTCGTCCATTAGATCATGACACTATTATAGAATCTGTTAAGAAAACCAATCGATTGATAATTTTAGAAGAAGCTTGGCCTTTTGGTAGTGTTTCTACAGAAATAACTTACAGAATACAAGATGAAGCATTTGATTACTTAGATGCCCCAATAAAAAGAATAACAACAGCAGATACACCTGCACCATATTCTCCAGTTTTACTTGAAGCATGGATACCAAATAGCAAGGATGTGATAAAAGCTGTCAAAGAAGTTTTAAATAAATAAAAATATTTCATATTCACTTAAAATTAATAAAAGATTAAAAACTACTACCAAAAGTGAAGCTTTTTTAATAAAAAAAGCACCAATCTAAACTTTATTAAAGCCCTTTCATATTCTAGATGAAAGGGCTTTTCTATTTGGCTCTATTTTACTACTTTTGCCGAGCAAATTATTAAAATAAAAAATAATATGGAATCAATGATGATTTACATGCCAATAGCTTTGGCGCTTTTAGGACTAGTCTACATGATAGTCAAACAGAAATGGGTTATGAAACAAGACGCTGGTGACGGAAAGATGAAAGAAATTTCAGACCACATTTATGAAGGAGCATTAGCTTTTTTAAACGCAGAGTATAGACTTCTTGCAATTTTTGTAATCATAGTAAGTATATTATTGGCGATTGTATCATTAGTAGTTCCAACTACACACTGGTTAATCGTAGTCGCTTTTATCTTTGGAGCCATCTTTTCTGCATTTGCAGGAAACATTGGAATGAAGATCGCTACAAAAACAAACGTAAGAACAACACAAGCTGCTCGTACAAGTTTACCAAATGCACTTAAAATTTCTTTTGGTGGTGGTACTGTAATGGGATTAGGTGTAGCTGGTTTAGCCGTTTTAGGGTTAACAGGTTTTTTTATCTTATTCTATAATTATTTTATGGGGGGAGCAGAAGGAACTTTTTCTGTAGATCAAATGACCATTGTTTTAGAAACACTTGCAGGATTCTCTTTAGGAGCTGAATCTATTGCATTGTTTGCACGTGTTGGTGGAGGAATCTATACAAAAGCTGCAGATGTAGGTGCTGACTTAGTTGGTAAAGTTGAAGCAGGAATTCCTGAAGATGATCCAAGAAACCCTGCTACAATTGCAGATAATGTTGGAGATAATGTTGGAGACGTTGCTGGTATGGGAGCTGATTTATTTGGTTCTTATGTAGCTACGGTTCTAGCTGCAATGGTATTAGGTAACTATGTAATTAAAGACATGGGAGGTAGTATTTCAGATGCCTTTGGAGGAATAGGACCTATCTTATTGCCAATGGCAATTGCTGGTACAGGTATCATCATTTCTATTATAGGGACAATGCTTGTAAAAATTAACGACAACGACGCAAAAGAAGCTCAAGTTATGAGCGCTTTAAATATAGGAAACTGGACTTCAATTGTACTTGTAGCTGTTTCATGTTATGTGTTGTGTACGTTTATGCTTCCAGAAACAATGAATATGGAATTTTTTGGAGAAGGATTAAAAGAAGTATCTAGAATGAGTGTATTTTATGCAACTCTAGTTGGTTTAGTAGTTGGTGCTGTCATTTCTTCAGTAACAGAATATTATACAGGATTAGGTAAATCTCCAATCTTAAAAATAGTACAACAATCTAGCACAGGAGCTGGTACAAATATCATTGCTGGTTTAGCTACTGGTATGATTTCTACCTTTCCTTCAGTAATCTTATTTGCAGGTGCCATTTGGGCATCTTACTTCTTTGCAGGATTTTATGGTGTAGCTCTTGCAGCTTCTGCGATGATGGCTACTACAGCTATGCAATTAGCAATTGATGCTTTTGGTCCTATTTCTGATAATGCAGGTGGTATTGCAGAAATGAGTGAACAAGAACCAATAGTTAGAGAGCGTACAGATATATTAGATTCAGTTGGTAATACAACAGCTGCAACTGGTAAAGGATTTGCCATTGCTTCTGCTGCATTAACATCGTTGGCTTTATTTGCTGCTTATGTAACATTTACAGGAATTGATGGAATTAATATTTTTAAAGCACCTGTATTAGCCATGTTATTTGTGGGTGGTATGGTACCAGTAGTATTCTCTGCATTAGCAATGAATGCTGTAGGTAAAGCTGCTATGGAAATGGTACAAGAAGTACGTCGTCAGTTTAAGGATATTCCTGGAATTATGGAAGGAACTGGAAAACCAGAATACGATAAGTGTGTTGCTATATCCACACAAGCTTCACTAAAAGAAATGATGTTACCTGGATTGTTAACTATCGGTTTCCCACTAGTTATTGCTTTTGTTCCAATGCTATTTGGTATGGATAATTTAGCGATTGCTGAAATGTTAGGAGGATATATGGCCGGTGTAACAGTTAGTGGTGTATTATGGGCTATCTTCCAAAATAATGCAGGAGGTGCTTGGGACAATGCTAAAAAATCTTTTGAAGCAGGTGTTGAGATTAATGGAGAAATGACTTACAAAGGTTCTGAGGCTCATAAAGCAGCAGTAACTGGAGATACAGTTGGTGACCCATTTAAAGATACTTCTGGGCCATCTATGAATATTCTAATTAAACTAACTTGTTTAATTGGATTAGTAATAGCTCCTATCTTAGGAGGGCATGGTTCAGAAAATAATCTTCATTCTGATACTAATATAGAGGTTACAGTAAATGCAACTAGTGATCAAGATTCTAAAGCTGTTAAAGATGTGAGAGTGAACATGACAAAAAATGATGATGGATCATTTAGTGCTGTGGTTACATACTCAGTAACAGAAAATGGAAAAACTACTTCAAAAGAAGAGAGTTTTAATGGAACTCAAGAAGAGGTAGATAATGCTGTTGACATATTTCTAGATGAAAATGTTGACGTTCCTCCTCCACCAAAAACACCTAAAACACCATCAACTCCAGAAAATTCTTAAAAAGTTGATACTCAATAAAGAAAAACACCTCAAACGAGGTGTTTTTTTTTGTTTAACAAATTAACAAAGTTTTTGATTCTGATAAGAATTAAAAACTTTGTTATCTTTATTATATTTGATGAATATAATTTTTTTTATCAATTGATACAGTAAATTCTAACATATGAAAAAAATAATTTTTTCTTTTTTATTATCATTTATAATAACAACTTCTTTTGCACAAACTATAGATTCTATTTTTAATTCTGTCAAGTATAGAAATATTGGTCCTTTTAGAGGTGGAAGGTCTGTTGCAGCGTCAGGTGTAATAGGTGACCCAATGACGTATTACATGGGTAATACTGGTGGAGGATTATGGAAAACAGAAGATGGAGGTCAGCTTTGGAAAAATATTTCTGACGGTTATTTTAAAACTAGTTCTATTGGTGCAGTAGCAGTCTCAGAAAGTGATCCAAATATCATTTATGTAGGAATGGGTGAACATGCACCAAGAGCGGTGATGACATCCTACGGAGATGGTGTTTACAAATCTACTGATGCCGGTAAAACATGGAAAAACATAGGTTTAAAAAATACTCAACATATATCTAGAGTAGTAATTCACCCTAAAAATCCAAATATTGTTTTTGTGGCTGCACAAGGAGCATTATATGGTCCAAATAAAGAACGAGGAATATTTAAATCAGTTGATGGCGGTGTAACTTGGAATAAAATACTTTATGTAAATGATTTAACAGGATGTTCAGAATTATCGATAGATTACAATAATCCATTGGTGATGTATGCAGCCATGTGGGAACATCAAAGATTACCTTGGAAAGTTATCAGTGGAGGTCCAGGAAGCGGTCTTTACAAAACTACTGACGGAGGAGTTACATGGAATCAAATACATAATGGTTTACCAAAAGAGAAGGGTAAAATGGCCATCGCGGTTAGCCGTTCAAATTCTGAAAAAGTGTATGCTTTAGTTGAAAGTGATTCCAACAAAGAATTGGGAGGGCTATTTTCGTCTAGTAACGGAGGTGGAAATTGGACTAAAATTTCATCTGATCATAGTTTAATTCAAAGAGCATGGTATTATATTGAGTTGTTTATAGATCCTACTGATGAAGAAAAGTTATATGTATTAAATGCAAGTGCGCAACGCTCTATTGATGGTGGTAAAACTTGGTCTAGAATTACAGGTACACATGGTGACTACCATGATCTTTGGATCAATCCAGCAAATAATAAAAATATGATTATTGCCAATGATGGTGGCGCAGCTGTATCTTACAATTATGGAAAGTCATGGTCTCCACAGAATCGAATGGCTACTGCTCAATTTTATAGAATCAATACAGATAATCTATTTCCATACAATATTTATGGTGGACAACAGGATAATTCTTCTGTAAAGATTAGCAGTTTAGCATTGGGGAGTAGAGGTATAAGTGAACAAAATTGGTCTGCATCTGCAGGAGGTGAAAGTGCATTTTTAGCCTTTAACCCCGACAATCCAAGATATGTAATGGGTGGAAGTTATTTAGGAACAATTGAAATTCTGGATACAGAGGCTAAAGCTAGTACTCAAATTATGGCAGCTCCTATTCAATATTTAGGTAGAGATTCAAAAGACATGAAATACCGATACAATTGGAATGCCCCAATTATTTGGTCTCAACACGAAAAAAACACCTTTTACCATGGAGCGCAATTATTACTAAAAACTACAGATAATGGTAAAAATTGGACTGAAATATCTCCTGATTTATCTAATAACGAAAAAGAAAAACAAGGAAAAGGTGGAGGACCTTATACTAATGAAGCAGTTGGTGCAGAAAATTACGGTACTTTATCCTATGTAATTGAGTCTCCACACGAACCAGGAGTTATATGGGCTGCAACAGATGATGGGGTTCTGCAAATCACTAAAAATGGAGGTACAACTTGGGAGATTGTAACCCCTAAAAACCTACCTGAAACCTTAATCAATTCAGTAGAGGTATCTCCACATGATAAAGGAACAGCTTATATTGCAACAACTCGATATAAATTTAACGACTACACCCCTGCTATTTATAAAACCACAAATTATGGGAAAACTTGGACTAACATTTCTAAGGGTATCCCATACGGTGCTTATACAAGAGTGGTAAGAGAGGATACTCAACGAAAAGACCTACTTTTTGCCGGAACAGAATTAGGGATGTATATTTCATGGAATGGAGGAAAAAAATGGGAATCCTTCCAATTAAATTTACCGATAACACCTATTACAGATTTAAAAATCAGTCACGATGATTTAACTATAGCTACAATGGGTAGATCTTTTTGGATATTAGATGACCTAGGGCTACTTAGACAGTTTCAAGGAAGTAAAACAATTTTTAATCTACTTAAACCTGAAGATGCTATTATAGGAAACTGGGGGAGTCAATTAAATTACTCGGCTACTAACTTTTCAGGTTCTGACGATTCAGCGGGGGTAAATCCTGCAAATGGAATTGTATTTTATTATTTCATACCTGCTAATCAAAAAAATAAAGAGTTGGCTCTAGAAATAAAAGATGAAAGTGGTAATATGGTAAGAACTATAAGCTCTAAAGCAAACCCAAATTATCTGAGGTATCCAGGTGGGCCATCACCTGAGCCAATTTTATCAAATAAAGCTGGTCTTAATCGATTTGTATGGGATATGAGATATCAAAGCCTACCAGGGATACCTACCGCATACATAGAAGGATCTTACAGAGGGCATAAAGCCATGCCTAATTTGTATTCAGCTTCATTAAAGTTGGAGAATAAAATAGCTGAAGTTTCATTCAAAATATTACCCAATCCTCTTTATGATATTACTAAAGAAGAATATTTAGAAATTCATCAATTTAAATTAATTACTGAGGCAAATCTCAGAGAAATGCACAACAGAGTGAATCAATTGAAAAAAATTCAAGAACAATTGATTAAGGTTATCAAGGAATTCCCTGAGGAAGAAAAATATATGGCGCTAAAAACTAAAGGAAAGACCATAATAAAACAACTAAAATCTTGGGATGAAGATATGGTTCAACGAAAGTCTAAGGCTTATGACGATGTGGAGAATTTTCCAAATAAATTTACTGCAGAATACATCTTTCTTATGAATCAGAATGATAGTGGTATCCCTAAATTAAATTCAGCATCAAAAAATAGACTTGATGAATTAAATAAAGAATGGATGATTTTAAAAAGTAAATCAGATGAATTGATAGAAACCATTATCCCAGATTACAACAAATTACTTTGGGATTATGGAATTGGTGCTTTGAATGTAAAATAATAACTATTTTTTATTGAATTACAAATGCTGCTCCAATCTAAACTGTATTTTGTCACCTGATATTTTTTGACTGACTCTAGCTATTGCTATGTCTGATAATTGAAGAATTCTTGGATATCCTCCTGTTACCTGGCAATCTTGTAATAAAATAATACATTTTCCTGATGGAGTGAGCTGAACCGTTCCTGGCATTACTGCCGATGTAAGGATTGAAGGCAAGTTGTTTTCTAAGCATTCTTTTAAACGATACCCTACTCTGTTATTATGATCTGATACTGTAAAAGGAGTAAACAACCTACGCTGCTGTTCCTTGTTAAGTCTAGAAAACTCTGGCCCCTTTATGCATGGTAAGTACATTGTTTTAAAATGTTTTTCACTTACGCGAACTCTGGAAAAACTATTTTCTGTATTCTCTTGAATTGGAAGAATAGGTAGCATGTCTCCTTTCACTAATTTTTGCTGAGTAATCCCCTTAAAATAACTTCGGCTACTATAAATTCTTTCAGTTTGAATACCTCCATATACAGACAAATAAACCCTAGCTCCATAAACTCGTTTACCAAATGATAAAACCGAATCTTTTTTAATAGGGTAAACCGATTGCATTTTAATTAATTTCTCATTTATTTTTGGAGAAAAGTCACCTCCAGTAATACAGATATAGGTATCTGAAGTAAATTTAAATTTGCCTTGTCCAAAAGTAATTTCTATGAGTGCTGCTCTCTCATGATTTTTCAATAGGGCATTTGCCATTTTTGCAGCATAAGTGTCCATATATCCTGCTTGAGGAATCCCCATCTTAGCATAACCAAAACGACCCTGATCTTGAATAGAACAATAAATTCCTGGATGTAAGACTTCTATCACAATTCGCTATTTTTAATCCTAAACTTTTGATTGGCCACCTCTCTTTCTATTTGATAAAAAGTGTGAATGTCTACAGCAACAAATTTAATGCGATCACCTGGTTTGGCAAAACAGGGTTCCGAAGCGTTTATATCGAAAAAATTTAGAGGAGACTTTCCAATGATATTCCACCCCCCAGAACTATTTTGAGGGTAAATTCCAGTTTGAATTCCACCAATAGCTACAGACCCTTTATCTACTCGAAGTCTTGGGTTAGATTTCCTGGAAACATGAAGGGTTTGATGCAGCCCGCCTAAGTATAAAAAACCGGGTTGAAAACCAATAAAATAAACCAAGTAATCTCCTTCTGTATGCAATCTGATAATTTCTGCTACACTACATTTTTTTTTATTGGCAATTTCCTCTAAATCAATTCCAAAAGAAACGTCATAACACACTGGAATCTGCCATAAAAATTGATCTTGCTTTATCAAATAGGATGAAGCTGCATATATTTTTTTTAGTTGACTAATCGTAAGTTCTTTATCTATAATAGGGTTTTGATATCTGATGAGCAATGAGTTATAAGCAATGATTGTATCTAAAATAGAATCTATTTCTTTGACCTGTCTCTCAAAAGAAATAATATCTTGAATAATCTCTTGTGAAATGTTTGCTGGCCATTCTACTAAAATTGCAGACCTTCCAAAAAGCTTATATGTGAGTTGAAACTTCAATTACTTCGTATGGATATGTTCGTGTAAATACTGCAATATTTCGATGGCATTTTTAGTATCTCCATGAACACAAAAAGTGGATGCTTTAATCTCTTTTTCATGAAAGTTTACAGTAGTTACCAATTGTTTATCTGATATTTTTTGCACTTGTTTTAACACCTCATGTTTGTCTACTATAAGCGCATTGGATAAAGTTCTTGAGACCAAACTCAAATCTTCATTATACGTTCTATCGGCAAAAGCTTCATAAACAATTTCTACCCCACTTTGTATAGCAACTTCTTCTATCCTTGATTGATAAGGCACATATAATTTCACAGCTTCAAAAACATGTTGAATTGCAGCGATAACTACCGAAGCTTTTTCTCGATTTACAGCAATTAAATTATACAAAGCACCATGTGGTTTTACATGATGAATAGATGCGTTTTGGAGCAGTGCTCTTTCTTTAAAAACAATAAGTTGATCTTCTAAACTTTTTTGAAGGTTACTATTTGAAATATCCAAAACTTTACGTCCAAAATTTTGTCTATCAGGAAATGATGGATGTGCTCCTATTTTTACTTTATGTTGAATCGCCAGCTGAATTACATTATCTATAATTTCAATGGAACCTGCGTGTGCTCCACAAGAAATATTACAAGAAGAAATAAGTGGCATTATGATGTGCTCATTATCTAACCCTTCACCCAGATCGCAATTAATATCTATCATTAAAAAATATTAAATTCAAAAACTTTGTCTAGGCCTCTTAACCCAAGAAAAATAGTTACAATCAAAATAATAAATCCTAAAATATTTTGGAATTTAGAATTCACATAATTTCCTAAAACTACTTTTTTGTTGACCATCCAAAGGAGTATTCCTGCTACTACCGGAAGTAAAATACCATTAGCTACCTGTGCAAATTTAATGATCTCTATAGGCTTAATACCCAAAGATGAAAATACAACACCTAATAATAAGATTAGAAACCAGACAGCTCTAAATTGTTTTGATTTTAGTCCAGATTCCCATCCAAAACATCCTCTGGCTACATATGCTGCGGCTAAAGGTGCAGTAATTGCTGAGGTAATTCCTGCAGCAAATAACCCAATCCCTAAAAAATAACTTGCAAAATCTCCATACAAAGGCGCTAGACTTTTCGCTAAGTCTGCTGCACTAGAAATTTCTCCCAAACCTATAGATGAGGCTGAAATAATGATAGCCATGGAAACAAGTCCTCCCAAAGCAATAGAAATAATAGTATCTTTTCTTACCGCTTTTAAATCTTTAGGGTTATTCCATTTTTCTTTGACTAAAGATGCATGTAAAAATAAATTATAGGGCACTACAGTAGTTCCTACTAAGCCTAGTATTGTTAATAAGCTGCCTTCAGGAAATGATGGGGTTAGAGCACCTTTTAATATATCAGAAATAGCTGGTTTTGTTAAAAAAGCCGTAATTAAAAAAGAGATACTCATAATGATTACTAGCATTACCAATACTCTTTCCAGAAATTTATAATTCCCTATGTAAAGTAATATAAAGGCTATAATTCCAACCACAAAACTCAATATATTGAGTGAATAGTTTCCCAAAGCAATTCTTAATTCTCCTGTAATAGTTTCTAATCCTAATATACCTCCACTAATATTCCCTGCCTCATAGGAAGCATTTCCTACAACAATTGCCGACAAAATAAGCAGCATTATTAATTTATTGATTATTGGGTGTTTAATTTCAGCTCTAATGACCTCAGACAAGCCTTTTTGTGATATGATTCCCAAACGAGAAGCCATTTCTTGTAATACAATGGTAGCTAAAATGGACAATACCATGGCCCAAAGTAAATGAAAGCCAAAATTAACTCCTGCTAATGTACATAAAGTAACGGTTCCTGGCCCTATAAATGCAGCAGCTACAAGAGTTCCTGGGCCTGAATTTTTAAACCAATTCTTAGTCATTTGATGCAGAATTTAATGCATAAATAGCAAAACTCCCCAACCAATGACCTCCTTCGTAGGAATCACCAACAACGTTAGGCAAAGAATAGTTAATATGCTCATAAGCGATCTTTTTTAAATGATTGTAGGATGGTAAATCCTTAACAATGTCAAACAAAGCCCATGCTCTAGAAAAATTTACGCCATCTAAGTGTACCAATTTACCGTCTGTTCTATCTGAAACCTCACCAACTGCTAATTGATAGTTAATATCTTTTAATTGAGGCAAGAAGTTAGCAAACCAATTTATAAATACTTTTCGAGGCAATACTCGCTTCATTATTGCTGCTTCCTGCAAACAAGGCGATAAAAAATCATAACCACTGGGCTCCCAAGAGATTGGACAGTCTGAATCATTTAAATAAAATTTTCTAGCGCTATTTTTTATCATTTCAAGCATAGATTCATCACCTACAACTAAAGCATAATCCCATGCAAAAGTTAATCCAAAAGCAGTATTAGGATGTTCTCCAGCTCTAACTGGATAATTTAGATTTGGAATAAAATCTAAATATTTTTGAACAATTAAATCAGTAAGAGGTTGAAGATTATCCTCTAATTCTCTTGCAATTTTATCATCCCATGTATGGAGTGCTTCTGCTAATTTTAAAACCCAAGCCCAACCATAAGTTCTCTCATAACTTTTGTTATGCTTTCCCTGAAAATAATTAACCTCTTTTAATATATTTTCTTCAGATATATGTTCTAACAACTTGTTTTTTATAGCAGTATTATTCTCTAATCTTGGGAATTGTTTGAGTAATGAAACCATACTCCAATGACCGTGAACAGAAGAATGCCAATCAAAACAACCGTAAAATGCAGGATGAAGCTCTTTAGGAGATTTTAAGTCCTCTTCACTCCCTATGGTCTGTCCTAGTTTGTTAGGATATTCTGTATCAACACAGCTTATCGGTAAATTAATTAATCGCTGTGCTTGATTCAAGTTTAATGTTGGCAACTGAATAACATCATTTGTCTGTTCTTTCGAGGTATTTGCTGTCTTTGTACAGGCAGTAAACAATAAGATGTAAAACAGTATAAAATAATTTCTCATAATTAACTTTACTATTTAACTTCTAAAAGTAGACAAAAGAATTCACAAAAAAGTAAACTTCAGAGTGCTTTTTACAGTGGGTAATTACTCTTAAAGAGCGTAACGTTGAGGACCACCTCTTCTTATTTCTTCATTTGCAAACTCTTCAAACTGCTTAAAGTTTTTCCTAAAGGCATTAGAAAGCTTAAACGCAGTTTTATAATAAGCATCGTCATTGTTCCATGTAGTTCTTGGACTTAAAACTGATGAAGGAACTCCTGAACATCTTCTTGGTTGTGCAACACCAAAAACAGAGTGTATATGATAATCTTCATACGTATAGTTTCCTAAATCTCCTTTTAAAACAGCTGTAATCATTGCCCTTGTATATTTTAAAGCCATTCTTTTTCCAACTCCATATTGACCTCCAGACCATCCGGTATTGACCAACCAAACATTTACTCCTGCTTCTTTCATTTTCTTACTCAACATTTCTGCATAACGGGTAGGATGAAGTGGCATAAATGGAGCACCAAAACATGCTGAAAAACTTGGAACAGGTTCTGTTACTCCTGCTTCTGTTCCTGCAACTTTTGCTGTATATCCAGATATAAAATGGTAGGCTGCCTGACTGGGAGTTAATTTAGAGATTGGAGGGAGTACACCGAAGGCATCTGCGGTTAGAAAAAAGATGTTCTTTGGATTTTTTCCAATAGATGGTTGTTGAATATTTTCTATGTGTTCAATAGGATAACTTACTCTTGTGTTAGGTGTTACGGAAGTATCTGAAAAATCAATTTGCCCAATATCATTCATCACAATATTTTCTAAAATTGCGCCTTTTTTAATAGCGTGATAAATTTCCGGTTCTTTATCTTCAGATAGATCTATTGCTTTTGCATAACAACCGCCTTCAAAGTTAAAGACAGTATTTTCATTTGTCCAACCATGTTCATCATCTCCTATTAATTTTCTTTCGGGATCTGCTGAAAGAGTTGTTTTTCCGGTTCCAGACAAACCAAAGAAAATAGCAGTATCTCCTTCTTTACCTACATTTGCAGAACAATGCATAGGTAAAGTATTTTTAAATACCGGTAGAATAAAGTTTAGAGCAGAAAAGATTCCCTTTTTAATCTCTCCAGTATAACCAGTACCTCCAATTAAAGCAATTTTTTTTGTAAAGTTTAAAACCGCAAAATTATGTTGTCTTGTTCCATCTATTTCTGGATTAGCCATAAAACCAGGTGCATTAATAACAATCCATTCTGGTGAAAAATTAATCAACTCTTCAGTTGATGGTCGTAAAAACATATTGTAAGCAAACATATTACTCCAGGGGTACTCATTTACTACTCTGATATTTAGCTTATAATTGGGATCTGCACAAGCATAGCTATCTCTTACAAAAATTTCTTTTTCTGATAGATATGAAGTTACCTTGTCATATAACTTATCAAAGTTATCTGTACTGAAAGGAATATTAATATCTCCCCACCAAACCTCATCTTTAGTAACATCATCTTTTACTATGAAGCGGTCTTTTGGTGATCTCCCTGTAAACTCTCCAGTGTTAATTGCGATCGCTCCAAGATTAGATTCTTTTCCTTGTTTTTTTTGAAGTATTATTGAATGTAATTCATTTGAGGTGAGTTGATAATGGATTGTTGAACTATTTATTCCTAGACTATTTAACGAAATCGATTTCGTATTTGTATCTATCATATCAATAATTTTTGTTTGATTAAACTTGAAGTAAAATTAAACATAATTTTAAAACAAGATAGAATCAGTTATTATTTTATTCACTTTTTTTTGTTGATTACTTTGAAAAGAAAAAAATGAATCATTAACAACCAACCAATCATAAAAAACACCCCCCCTAATGGTGTCACAAACCAAATACTTTTTGCAGAATAATTAAAAATATGAATCGCATAAATAGATCCTGAAAATAAAACTATACCAAAGAAAAAAACATAACTCACATAGTTTTTAAATTTATTTGAAAAAGGAGTGTATGTATTTACAAACAATAAAACAACAACATGATATATTTGATATCGAATACCCGTTTCTAAACTACTCATTTCTTTAGAAGTTAATATATCTTGTAATCCGTGCGCGGTAAAAGCTCCAAGTATAATAGCTGTCAATCCAAAGATGCAAGTAATTGCTAAATTTTTGTTCATATCTAATTGTAAAAAGAAGTTAAATCAGTCTATTTTTTTTTAATTTCGTTTATTAAGTAAATCAAAAATAAACATAATTCTACAATGAGAAACATCCTAGTAATTGGAGCTGGAAAATCTTGTTCATACCTAACAGACTACCTACAAAAAAAATCAACAGCTGAAAAGTTACACATTACAATTGCAGATATTTCTTTAGAGAACGCAAAGACTAGTGCTAGAAATCATCCTAACTCCTCTGCATTACAATTTGATGTTTTTAATAAAATTCAACGAAGAGAAGAAATACAAAAAGCTGATATCGTAGTTTCTATGTTACCCGCTAGGTTTCATATTGAAGTAGCTAAAGATTGTCTCCATTTTGAAAAACACATGGTCACTGCTTCATACATTTCTCCAGAGATGAAAGAACTAAATAGCGAGGCAGAAAAAAGAGGATTAGTATTTATGAATGAAATTGGCGTAGATCCTGGTATTGATCATATGAGTGCTATGGAGGTAATTCATAAAATTACTGAACTTGGTGGAAAAATTATACTTTTTGAGTCTTTTACTGGTGGCTTAGTTGCTCCAGAAAGTGATAATAACTTATGGAATTATAAATTTACATGGAATCCAAGAAACGTTGTATTGGCAGGCCAAGGAGGGGCTGCTATGTTTATTCAAGAAGGTACTTACAAATATATTCCTTATCATAAACTATTTAGAAGAACCGAGTTCTTAACTTTAGATGGCAATGGTAAATTTGAAGCCTATGCGAATAGAGACTCACTAAAATACAGAAGTATTTATGGCCTAAAGGACATTCGCACCATGTATAGGGGGACCATCAGAAAAGTAGGGTTCTCGAGAGCTTGGAATATTTTTATTCAGTTAGGCATGACAGACGATAGCTATACCATAGAGGGCTCTAAAAACATGACCTACAGAGATTTTGTGAATTTGTTTTTAGCCTATTCCCCTAATGATTCTGTAGAACTGAAATTACGCTCTTATCTAAAAATTGATCAAGATGATATTGTTTGGGATAAATTAGTAGAATTAGATCTATTTAGTCAAACAAAAAAAATAGGATTAAGTAATGCTACACCAGCCCAAATGTTACAAAAAATATTATCAGACTCTTGGACTCTTGAGGAAGATGAAAAAGATATGATAGTTATGCATCATAAATTTGGGTATGAGCTAAATGGTGAAAAACACCAAATAGAAAGTAGTTTAGTGGTAAAGGGAGAAAATCAAACATTTACAGCTATGGCTAAAACAGTTGGATTACCTGTTGCTATTGCTACTCTTAAAATATTGAATAAAGAAATTACAACTCCTGGAGTTCAGCTACCAATTACCAAAGAAGTATATGCTCCAATTTTAAAAGAGCTAGAGCAATATGGCATTGAGTTTAAAGAAAAAAAAGTTCCTTATTTAGGTTATAATCCTGAAAATGTTATTGGATAATAAGCTTTTTTTTAATAACTAATATTTATCACATTTTAAGATAAAAATCCTTAGTTAAATTTATATATTCTTGCGTGTATTTATGACGAGCTTTTTCAATAACTAAAGTTGTTTCTTCAACCTCTTTCTGATAAAAAGAAAATTCTAACATACTTCTTTTTATTTCTGAATTCTCAGTTCCTCTAACACTACATACCCTATTTAAAAATAGTCTATATTTTGCAGCTAAGCTCACAAAAACTGTTTGCTCCTTAAAAGGGATAATAATTGTAAAAATCCCTGAATCTGAGAGTATTTTTGATGTGCTCTCTAACAACTCCTTAAATGACAATGCAGAAGTGAATCTGGCTGTATTTCTTGATGTATCATTAGTCTCAAAATTATCATTATAAAATGGTGGATTGGAAATAATAAGGTCATATTCTTCATCCTCTTCTTTCATTTCCTCTGAAAAATCTTGAAAAGAGCTATGATAGCAAAATAAGCGATCTGACCAATCTGATTTTTCAAAATTAGCAACACTCTGTTCATACGCATTAGGATCAATCTCTACTGCATCGATAGTTTCAGCATCGCTACGTTGGGCCATCATCAAAGATATTAAACCAGTTCCTGAACCCACATCTAAAATAGTATTTGGGTATGTTTCTAATGAACACCAAGCTCCTAACAGTACGGCATCTGTACCTACTTTCATCGCTGTTTTATCTTGATCAATGGTAAACTCCTTAAAATGAAATGGTTTATTCATATAAATTGTATTTTCAAAAGTAAGCTTTTGATACATTCAAAAAAGAAAAACCCGCATCTTTCGTTGCGAGTTTTCTTTTGCAGAGAGGAAGGGATTCGAACCCTCGATACCCTTGAGAGGTATACACACTTTCCAGGCGTGCGCCTTCGACCACTCGGCCACCTCTCTAATTCAAATACAAATCAATTAGACCCTCAGGGGTTTTTACGTGTATTTGTTTGTTTTCTCTGTCTATCTTTTTAATAAAATCATCTATCATTGGAATGAAAATCTCTACATCTCCGTTCTCGATTTCAAACATAGGCTGAGCAGCTTTATCATTAATGTAAACTAAAACACCTACATCACCATGAATTTCATCAATAACATGAAATCCAATAATTTCATGAAAATAAAATTGTTTTCCTTCAAGTTTAGGCAATAGATTTAAAGGAAGATAAATTCCAGCTTTCATTATAAAATCTGCTTCTTCCTCACTATTTACATCCTCAAAATGAACACGTAACATAGTGCTTCTGCTCAACGAACTTTTTTTAATAAAAAATGGAACCAAATTGCCACCTAGGTCGACAAATACTGATTCCATATTTTTATACAATTCGGGTTCATCAGTATCTAATTTGATAACGACTTCTCCTTTAAAACTGTGTTTTTTTACGATATTGCCCAAATAAAAACAATCTTCTTTACGCATATCGATAAAAGTTTTGCTTATTCAGCAGATTCCTCTTTTTTCTCTTCGGCAGCTTCTTCTGGAGTAACTTCTTCAGCAACTACCTCTGGAGCAGCTTCCTCAACAACCTCAGGAGCGGCTTCTTCAGCTACTACTTCTGGAGTAGCTTCTTCAGCAACTACTTCTTCAACAACCTCTGGAGCAGCTTCTTCAACAGCAGCAGCAACTCTAGCTTCATTCACAGCTTTCTCTGCTTCTAATGCTTTTGCTTTTGCTTCTGATTTTACTTTTGCTACATTTTCTTCTTTAGAGGCTACTTTACCTGCTTTTTCTTCTAACCAAGCTTGAAATTTCTCTTCAGCTTGTTCTTCTGTTAAAGCACCTTTTCTTACACCACCAACTAAATGATTTTTAAGCATTGCTCCTTTATACGATAAAATGGTTTTTGCAGTATCTGTTGGTTGTGCACCGTTTTGCAACCATTTTACAGCACCATCAACATCTAAATTAACAGTTGCTGGATTGGTATTAGGGTTATAAGTTCCTAATTTCTCTAAAAAACGACCATCTCTTTTTGCTCTTGCATCTGCTGCAACAATCCAATAAAATGGTTTTCCTTTTTTTCCGTGTCTTTGTAATCTAATTTTTACTGACATTTTTTTAATTTTTTAAGGTTCTCGACCTTGGTTATTAATAATCTTACCATCTCGTGATAAGTGGGCGCAAATGTACGAAGTTTTTTGAAATTGACGAACTAAATATTTAATAACATAAAAAGGTACTTAATAAACTAAAAAAAGCCCCAAAAGGGGCTTTAATTTTACTCTGTAAATTCCTCAAAAGTCTTTAGTTGAAGAGCTTCCTTAAATTTTATTTTCTTTGAAATATTGTCAAAGTCTTTTCTAGCTTTAGAATAACGATTTTCAACAATAGATAAAAACTCTAATTCAGAATTTGAGGGTTTGTCATAACTCCCAACAATTTTACTAAATAAATCTGCTAGTTTTTCTCGTAACTCAGGCTCAGCACTTCCAACATAATTATCTCCAGTTGTAATCACTAAAGTTTTCTTTAGTTCATTTAATTTTGATTTTAGTTTGCTTTTTGTCTCAGGTGCTTCAATAAAAGCATCAATTTGATAAACCATATAAGCTAATTCTTCAGTCATTTTATACATCTTAGACATGATCTCATGTTTCATCTTTCTATCTGCTGAAGTTAAACCTGACCGCTCATCATAAACAATTTCAAAGGTGTGCTCGTATACGTCTCTCCCTTTTGTTATAACTGCTGTATATGAACCTGCTTGCACTCTTGGTGTTGCAAAACCACCAAATGCGAGTGTTTTTCCCTTGGCAACTTTAGGTTGTCTAGTATTTCCTGACCAATTCACAATATTAATCCCTTTAGATTTTCCAGGAGATAATTTAGAAACAACCTCACCTTTACTATTTTTTATTTCCATACTCATCTTTCCAAAAGTATGTCGTTTAGGTAGTAAATATTTTATTTGAGGTGATCTGTTAGCATTTTCTC
>Ga0206125_10000993_pt1 | contig 35298 bp, 57 predicted proteins | sample Helgoland_Spring_4_FD_148598 | JGI IMG/M metagenome (GOLD analysis project Ga0206125, IMG submission 148598) | Pelagic subsurface seawater microbial communities from Kabeltonne, Helgoland, North Sea - Helgoland_Spring_Bloom_20160331_1 | ecosystem: Environmental > Aquatic > Marine > Epipelagic ... | reverse complement strand
AAATGTATATGCTGTACCCTTAGTTAAAGCGGGTAGAGGCATTGCTTTTTGAGCTCCATTACTATCTAATGACCCAGAAAATGATTTTTGATATACTATCGCCATGTTAAATGTTTATTATAAATATATAATTTAATCAGGGAAATTAAAATAAAGTTCAAATATAGAAAGTGCATTATGATGTTTTTGACGTATAATAGTAGGTGTTACTTTATCTAAATATTTATGTAATTGTCTACCTATAACATATTTATTATCTTTAACAACACCATCTTCAATTGTATATGCTCCAAATTCACCTAATTTAGGGTTTAAAACAACACTATTATCTTTAATATCTTTCATCATAGAATTTTCTCCAGCATATTCATTATCAACTTTTATTTGGGTAAACAAAGTATTTTCAGTACATAATTGAATAAATGGGGCAAATTCTAAAAATACATCTACAGCCATATTAATAGGTAAAATTCTATCATAATACCATTGTGCTGCTTCTCTAGTTAAAACATAAGAATGAGCTGCAAATTGGTCAAATCTATGTCTTTCTATTAATTTAATTTTATCTTTTTCAAAATCTCTCCAAATAAGAGGACTTGAAGACTCGATTTTATCCAAATACTTCCCTAACCATAAAACACCCCATTTCATAGGAGTTTGACTAGGTTCTAATCTTTCTTTAATTTTGTTAAGATCATAACTATATGCGTAATGTGTTGCGAATATGTCATCTTCTACGAATAAAGCTGTGTCTTCCCCACTTTCTAAAAACTCACCCCAAGCTTTTCTATGTGATAAAGCACAACAAATAATTCCAATTGTACACCAACCATTAGGATCACGAAATTTTGTAGATACATTTTCTTTTAACCATGTAGGAGTTACATCAATCTCTTGATTATCAATAGCTTTTACCCAATTAATATCTTCTTCCCTAAATACCTTCCTAAGTGTTTTTTTTCTTTCTGTATGTCTATCTAAATGTATAGCATAAACTTTACCAAATGGATTCTTAATCATCTAAACTTTTATTTAATTCATCTTCTACGGATTCATCCATAAAAGCAGCCCATTTACCTTTAGGGCAAAATGAAGATAATGACCTTACTTTTAATTGTAATATACACCCACAATCTCTACAACAAGGAGCTGTTCCTGGCATAGCACAGCTATCTCCTTTAGTATCAAACAATTCACATTTTGAACATATATCCCATCTTATAGCAGCAATTTGTTCAACATCTTCTTTAACAAAGACTCTATTTTTAATGCCTTCAAATATTGCATCACGATTACCCCAAGCTTTTATTAATTTATTTAATCTCATATTTTATAATTTCGCTAACCAACTAGTATCTGCAAAAAACAACCCATTTTTAAAACCAAAATATTGTATAGCTTCTTTAACTCCTGGATGTTCTGGTGAATAATCATGGCCTCCTATAAATCCACTTTTTTTAATTTTAGGTAAATATAACCCAATGTCTTTTACAACATTTGTAAAACTATGGTCCCCGTCTACATATACAAAATCTAAACTTTCATCTTCAAATCTATCAACTGCATCGAAACTATATTCTTTTATATGCTCTACCTTAATATCTCCAATACCAGTTCCATTACCTTTAAACCATTTAGTATTTTCATTGAATGCTTCTTGGATACTGTCACTCATTCCAACTAAAGGATCAATTGCATATATTGTATCAAAAGCAAATGAAGATGCAAACATAAGTGTTGATTCACCCTTATAAGATCCTATTTCAACCATAGTGGTATTTTTTATATTTTCAAAAGCATGACCTAACTCAGAAGTTAAATTAATCATTCCATACATTAATCTATTAACTCTACCTACCTTATCATTATGATGTACAGTTGGATCCCAACTCATAGGGGGATTAAATCTCATTGAATTAATTAATTCTATTTCTTCCATATTCTATCATTTATTACTAATAAATCAACATCTGAGTCTAAAAATAATTGATATGCATCTATTGGTTGTTCTACTATTGGATTACCTTTTACATTAAGTGAAGTATTAATTAAAACAGGTACACCACTTAATTCATGGAATTTTGTTAATAAATCATACATTTTTTTATTATGATCTCTATTTATAGTTTGAACTCGAGCTGTATTATCTATATGTACTGCAGCTGGTATTTTAAATGGTTGTTTACAAGGTACAGTATGTAGCATATAAGGTGATGGGAAATCCATATTAAACCATTTGTCCGCCTCTTCTTCTAATACTATAGGAGCAAAAGGTCTATACCATTCTCTAAATTTAACACGTTCATTTAATTGGTCTTTCATATCATTATCTAAAGGTGATGCTAAAAATGATCTATTACCTAAGGCTCTAGGCCCATTTTCACTTCTTCCTTGATACCAACATACAATTTTACCTTCCATTAATGACATAGCTAAATCTAATAAATTTAACTCTTCAGATTTTTTTTCAAACTTTTGATCATTCCAAACTACCCCAGTATAAGCTAATTCTTTAGTAGTATAATCCATAACTCTATTATAACCTTCATAATTATGGGCATACCATAAAGCACTACCAGCAGCAGTTCCATCATCTCCACAAGCAGGATATAAAACTACATTATCAAAATCTGTTTCAGTGGCTATCTTATAATTAGCATTACAATTTAAAAACGTACCCCCAGATAAACACAAATTACCATCATGAGCACCATTCCCTTCAACAAATAATTCTTGTGAATATTTAACTAAAGACCTTTCAGCCATAAATTGTATAGATGCTGCTATATCCATTACTTCCTGAGTAGTCGATTCTTCTCTAGTATAAGGCTCTTGCCACGATCTATTATAATGCTCACTTCCAGGAACATTATCTACTACATCTTGTCTAACTTTAAATGCAAATGGATATCTTCCACTTAATTGATGAAATAACCAATCAATATATCTATGTTCTTCTTTATCTTGTCTTAATCCCTGGGGCATTGTAAAATATTCCCATTTTTCATACGCAATTCTCTGTATATTACCATAAGCTGCTAACCCCATTAATGTACCAGCTTTTAATGTACCAGGACCTATACCACATAATTCAGTAGCACAATCATAAAAATTCCCATACATATATCCTGGATTTTTTATTTTATGAATAAGTCTACCTTCAGCCAGGTAAAAACTAGAACATGCTTCTTCATGGTGCATACTTGCATCTACAGTAAATATTGCTGATTTTTCTAGATTTGAAGTATAAAATACACTAGAAGCATGAGCCATATGATGATCCATTAATAAACCTTTAAAATTTTTATTAATCCCATCAATTCTAACATTAAGATCTATATTATTATTGTCATTTATATCGTGAGAATGCCAATGGTCACTTAATCTATGTATAGTACCCGGAAGAGTGTAACCATGTTTAGTAAGCTCTACTTTTTGAACGTCAGGTAAATGATTAATTAATGAACTTTGAGGCTCCCAAGTACCAAATGAAGTAAGAGGGTATTTACTACCATTTTTAGGATAATATATTTTTAACCAAGGTATAAATTCTTGAGACCAAGCAGAAAAAGTAAATGCATCTACATCTTTAATTTTTAAATCCCAACCTCGTAATATTAATTCTAGGTGTTCTTTTTGGACATACATATCCTTTTTATATCGACTCCATCTTTCAACAGCAGAAGTAGCAACTAATCTACCATCTTTGACCAACGCAATACTTGCATCATGACCTAAATGAATTCCAATTATAACACTCATAACTTTTAATTTAATTATACATATAAATAAGTTTCGGACCTTTAGTACTCCTTCACACCATTGCATCTATAAATACGTATATATGATATATTGTAAGTACGCCGTAAGATACGAAAGATTATTTGGCGTTCCAACCAATTCTTATTATATTGCGGATATGAATCACTACATAGAATTAAAATCGGACAGTTTAGATAAATTAGTAGAAACTATACCTAAAGTATTAATAATGGTAGGATCATCGCATTGTCCCTCATGTAAAGAGATACTCGGCGAAAAACTTAATACATTCGCAAAAGATAATACAGATGTAGTTGTTATATATGTTGATTCATTTAAATTCCCCAAATCAGTCGAGAAGTTTTTAAAAATTCCGTTGAGTATAGTGCCAACTTTCGTATATTACGTGGGTAATGAGTATATGGGCTATTTAGATACAGTCACCTCACTCGATGATATTAAAAAATTCTTAATAAAACAATAAATTATGTTTATACCACCACCATTAGTATTCTTCGCCGGCGTATTATTTACATTTTGTACGATAATTGCATATAGAGTATTTAAAATTAATAATAAGATGTCCGTTGTGCTGAAGTCGAACGATTTATCTAGTAATCTCTCCTCTATTCGTTATCAAGAAATGTATGAAAAAGCAGAGGCTGCTAGTTTTGCTCTGGATAAAATAGAACAAAGAATGGATTCGGATGAATATGTGGGTTTAGCGGAGTTAAAAAAGCAACAGAAAAATTTGCAACAAAAGGTTAACGACGACTTAAATTTCTGTTTAAAAAATCAAAAGAAACTATTTGATGAAAACGAGAGTACAAGAAAAATGGTCAATCAAAATAAAGCGTTAATTAATAATCTAGGGAGTTCGCAAAACTATTAATGGAAGAATACAACACGGATAGTTGGTGGAATCATTTTTGTAAAGATAAAATAAAAAATATGGGAGATACAACGATAGAATATCAGATAACATATACGAATATGGACGATACAACAGATACGGTGAAGATATCGACGGATAGAATCGAATGGACGCTGGATCAATACCAACGTAATAGAGATATTCGCTCCTATGATTTGATTACATACCAAGTCTGGGATGGTATTCAATATATTACTGAAACGTATATACCTCAATCCGAGGCCGAAAATCTTTTCGAGGAAAGTTCTCGAGATCCGCGGTTTCGTTAGTCTTTTGCCAAAACGGGCACTTCTACCCCTCTTTTTAATAACTCTACTTTAATTAATCCTCTCTTACGTGGTAATTTAGTATATAATTCTACTAATTCATTCGTTTTAGTTGATGCTGGAGTGTAATGCTTCCATTCAAATCGTTGAGTCATTCTACCTCTCGCGTCCTTTATGTATTGTTTCACGGAGGGTTTTAATTTTGATGCCATTGTTAAATATTATATTAATGCTATACATATATAACTATCTAATCATAGTCGACTATATAAGTATATACCAATCGATGTGGAGATCCGTGTACGATCTATGAAGGTGTCCCAACCTTTTCTTCGCATATACACGCATCGATGGACAGTACCGCGCATGGGATATACAACGCATATATACGGCGGTATGCATATGGACTTAATATATAATATAATATCCAGTACGGTTATAGGGATATTCACCGTGGTAAGCATCATGGTGTAAGTACATTATATTAAGGTTGTAAGTACGGTGGTAAGCATTATTACTTCTGGCATTGGTATAGCCTATTTATTTACCACGTATAGAGTAGTCATGGTCAATGTACGACCCCCACTTTGCGTTACCAAATATTACCGCATGTTTATTTGTGTTTCGTTATGAACACCACGGGCCTTGCAGTATCCCCATGTGTCATTAAATGTTATTGTTAAATATTCATGGTTAACTGAATGTTCACGTGTGCACATTGCATTATCCTCATTGTTCACCACGTGTTCATATATACTTTAAGGTAAGTCGAAAATTGCTTGGGCGAGCCATCAAGGGGTTAACACCCGCCTCAAATCACTTCACATACCATCGACTAAAAAGGTCACATATCGATATATTTTCATATCAATAGTGACCAATCTACATATCTTTGGACATACGTACATTTAAATTTCCATACGTTGCCAATTATTGTTTAATGTTGTTGATTTACATGCGCTTTAAACGGTGTATTATGCGATTTAAACGCGTCGCTCTTGAACCAAGTACACGTTATTGAATAATATCCAGCGCTACTAAAACGCGTACAATTAACGTTTCATACCCTTAATGAACCGTGGTTGCTTACTTTGTTTAGCATGTTGTTTTTGATTAGGTGTTGGCGTTGACGTTAACTTACCTTTACCTTTTAACCATTCCTTTAACGTTTGAATGTTACTTCTCATTGAATTTCTACTCATAACTAATTTATTTAGACCAATTTGTTTCTACTCGTTCTTCTTGTGGAACAATATGTTCCAACATATTTAACCAATCGTATACTCGAATTTCCCACGATTGTAATTTAACCCATTTTTTAGCGTTCATTGTCTTACGATACCATTCATAGTGATATTGCTTATCATCATGACATGATCCCATATTTCTATTCATCGCCGCTATTGTTTTATTCTGGATATCCCCTCTAACTACATCTTCCATACCTTTCAATCCATATGCCTCAATAGACTCTAAATCTATTATATTAGCAAACGGTGTAATCAAGCTGTTCAAATTACCTGTGTTCGTTGATAGCATCTTAACTCCACCTACCATCATCTCTAAAGCGCTAATACAAAATGTCTCTGGATATACACTTGGATACAACCAATATTCTGCCTTAGATATCTCTGCATATAGCTTCTTAGGCGATAAGGCTCCTAACCACTTAATACCATCCATCTCCGGAACATTATAACCCCATTTTTCACTATAAGGTGGAGTACAAATATGCAATGTTAAATTTGGATTGTTAGCCCTAAGTGTTGGGAACATTTCCAATAATGCATCCAATCCTCTATCTGTTGCACTCGAATATATGATTCTATCCTTAACCTTAGTCTCAATAACATCATCCCAATCGTTTAAATCGATTGCATTGCTCATAACGTGTATATACGTATTAGGATCTATGTTGTTGTGTGTGAAAGAGCTTGAATATTCTCTTTTGATATACTCACGTTGCCACCCACTTACACATACAATTCCATTCATCATTTTACTACCAAGTATTTCACGTGCGTTATTCATTTTATTGCCCTTAAAGAAATCATGGAAATCCGTGTTGTGCATCCAAAATAAAGACTTATTATATGTAATACATGCTTCTTGTAATGCTTCAATATAATGAATGTAATTAACACCTATTGCTATATCAAAGTGAGTGAATGCTATACTATTAGATCCACGTTCATTGCCTTTGTTTAATATCGCTTCATAGTCTATATATGTTACTTTATTCATATAACAACCTTCTACATTACCTGTTACAATAACCTTATGACCTTCTTTAGCTAAATACTCTGCTAACTTAATAACACAATATTCACTACCACCTATGCCTTTAGTTTCCCAAGTTTGTTTGTTCCACTTGTCTTTACTATAACCTGTGTAGAATATTATCTTCATTGTTTAATCATTTCTATATATTGTTTATCTCTTACTAATTTAGATTCACCTGTTGCTATAAATCCTAATTCCAAATATAATTGTTTAGCATGGTTGTCTTCAAATACCCATAATCGCCATTTATCCTTTGTTGGTAATATTTGTTCATATGCTTGTCTTGCTATACCTTGCCTTCTAAAATCTGGATGTATGTCTATTCCAACTGTATCATCTTTAATTCTAATGTAACCTATGTTTTGATTATCATTATAACTAATCATTTTCCATTGTGGTTTTGTTTTATTAAACCAATCCTCACATTCTGATAAATGAAATATTGAGTTATCTTCTAACATATCTCGAGTTGATTTATGACTTCTTATGTGTAATAAATCAGTTAAATCATTTACCGTTATATCTTTTAATGTTACCAATTATGTTTTTCTATTGTCATCGATCCTTCTTTAGCAGCTAATAATTCTGTTTGCCATAAATTAATTGCTATAGCATATCTTATCCCACGAGTTACTTCTGTTACTCTATGTTTGTGATTACCTGCATCAAATATTACTAACCTATTATAAACTGGTTGTATACGTTCTGGTTCATTGTCTTCACCTTTACTAAATATCTCTAAATAACCACCATCTATATCCATTGGTTTTGGATAATATACTGTTCCAATTACTGGTCTAATTATTTCACCACCTTCTTGACCACCTGTTCTAGCCCAATGTAATTCATCTTTATCATAATGTGGCCCTAAATCTTTATTTGCTTGATCTGGTCCATAAATTCCTGTCCAATATTCAAACCCAACTAAATTACTAATGCCTGGAACACTATTACTTGCCCATATATTTTTAATTAAATGTTGTTTTTTAGTTATTGGTTCATTATTCCACCAACCATCCCACCACATGAAATTTCCATTTGGTCCAAAAAATGTTTCATCAGTAGATATTATATCTAAAAATACTTGGTCTTGTATAAAATCGTCTATTACTATCATAATTATTTAATATATTTCACTATTACCTTTAATAAAACTAACTACTACATATCTAGTACCCTCAGTAACTGGTCTAGCTCCGTGTTTATGAGTTATATTTCCTGGATGTAATGTCATTACACCTATTTCTTTCGGATTAACATTACATTTATATTTATCAAAATATGTACCTCCACCTTTAAATTCACCTGGGTTCAAATTAACTAAAGTTGTTATATGACTATGATCATGATGTAATCCTAAGTGTGCTTGTTCCTCTGGTTTGTATCTAATAATAAATGATTCATCCTGTAATTCATCCCATGATTTACCATCTAATTTAAATTTATAAATGGCTAATGGTCTAACAAATTGATTAATTACTCTATTATAAATACCTTGCATGCCTAATACTTCAAGTAAATTATCTGTTGTAGGATAAAATTCATGTCTATCATTTGTCCAATTAAATTGTTCACCTAATTCAATTAACTCATCACAAAATGCTTTTGTAAAAAATGGAAATGTATAAACATGAGTACATGGTTCATCTATTACTAAATCATATTCCTCATTTCTAATCTGAGGTGAAATATATTTGTTACACCATTCATCCCAATTATCTACATTTAATATATTAGGATTAAAATCTGCTTTAACTTGTTTAACTTGATCACTTGGTGGTATAACAATTTCGTGTACTGGGTTTGCTTGTTTACTTTTTACCTCTTTAACATGATCAGGAGTATATTCAGTTAATGAATCTGAAGCATAATTACTTGATTGGTTAATATAGTTTTTAGGTAAAGCATATTGCTTAAACCCATTGTGGAAACATTTATTTGCATCTTCTCTATCATGAACACCAGCTATAGCAGGTAAAAATTCATCCCAAGGTATCATGTTAGTTAAATAATTAGAATCAAGTATTTCCTTCATACCTTTTCTAGATAATACATAAGCATGAGCATTAAATGAATATGATGTTTGAATTAATCCTTCATTTACTTTAACATCTTTTTCAGGATGGAGAGCATTACGACCTAAATAACACATACTCCAATCATCAAGTAAATGATTTAATTCCCATTCAGGAAATTTTTCACCATTACCATAAAAATCTTCCTCTAATATTAATATATTTTCAAACCCTTCATTATAGGCATTTTCAATAGTTGAATAATGTGATAAACCACATCCAATTTCACCTGGAGTTAAATCTCTACTCCACCAATTATTTTGAGGTAATTTTGGATCATTTTTTAATTTCCACCATTTAGCTTGGTTATATTTTTTATATGGTGGTTCTATATTACCGTTTTGTAAATCCCAACCATTAATTGCTGGTACAACATAAAATGGTGTATCAGTTTTCATTTTTAAGTCTTTAATTTTAACAGATATATCATGAGGTTCTGTTATTAAGCTTATAACGTATATAAAATCTATTGTCATTGTGTTGTATTATGTATGTTTAATATACTAATTTTAAATTAAGTATCCTAGTTGTTTTATAAAATGAGTGCTCCAAGCAAATAAACCATTTAAGTTTAATAATACTAAATTCCATTGTTTCCTAGATGCAGTTTGTATCATTACACATATAAAACCAATTATAAATAATTTAGGTTCTAATGTCCACTGTCCTGCTATTAAAAATGCTGCACCAAAATATCCTACACGTGAAGCAAATTTTTGATATGATGTTAGTTTATTAGTATAAGCTAGCATCTTAAGCATTTTAAATTTAATTGATTTTTGTTTTAGTCTCATTTATTCTAATTCAAAGTTTATATCTATATCATTTATATCATCAATAATTGGATAATAAGTATTTGATAAACGCTGATCTTCCATTAAGCATTTTTTACATATATGCTTTCGAGTTATAGTTGTTATTAATTCATCATAAAAAACTAATTCTTCCTCAAATTGAGAACCTAAATTAACTTTACTCCAATCAGCATTATTACCCCAAATATCATTTCTATGCACATCATTTATAATTGCATGTCTATCAATCTTCTTTTCCAACCATTCTAATAATGGTGATTTAGCAGCAAATACTACAGGCATATCTGTAGGTAGTGTGCACCACGAACAATTATTCTTCATACCAACCCTCATTTAAAGCATAGTCTTTGTCAATAAAATAACCAAAACTTAACAATACTCTGGGTTTGTCTTTTTCAACTTTTGTAGTATAATGATCATGTATTCCAGCTAAACATCTCCATACTTCATTTTCTTTAACCTTATACTCAATTTTATCTATTACTGGATTACCTCCTTTTAATGGTTTAGATATTAACACATTAAATCTAGTATGTATTACATCTCCTAAGTAATCATATGGTAAATCTTCATTTAGTGATTCATCTGGTCCTTCAACATTAAAATTAGCATCACTATGTTCATGTACTTGATGACCCTTTTGTGAATGACAAATTAAATAGCCATAATTAGGTTCAATTTGAGTACTCATAGGCAAGTCAAATTGTTTCATTATAACATCTCCTATTTCCATTAATTCTGAATATGGGAAGTTTGCTTCTAATAATTCGTCATCAGGCATATGTAAATAATCCCTAGCAACAACATGACCTCCATGTTCAGGTTCCTCTGTAATGTATTTTTTTCTATTGTCTTCATTTAAGATCCAATCTAATAAAGGTTGTGTTAATTTTTTGTCTAATATAAATTTAGTTTTCATAATTTGTTATTTATTAGTTCCTTCTCTTCCATTATATAACCAATAAGGGTTTTTATAGTCAATATCATAATCAAGTGATTTTATAAATGGAATTTTAGCTGTAAAATTTCCACTACATGATATTCTATCTACATTTGAACCATTTCTAGGTGTAAAGTGCAATATATCTCTACTAAAAATATATAAATGCCCTGCTGTTGAATTTATTTCATATAATATTCTATTCCTATCTAGGTTAGTTATAAATACTAAATTACCAGCGTTTTCAGGCATGTGAGGATAATATACAAATGATAACCCAGGTGAGTTTTCTTCTTCATGATTGTGAATCATAGTTTGTTCACCTGGTGGAACAATATGACCCCATATTTCACCTATTGAAAATGTATTAGAACCAAATATTGAGTCTACTACTTCTTGAGTAGCGTATTCCATCATTTCTAAGGATTCGTTTGATAAAGGTGTATCCTCATAAAATGTATGCTGTACATCAACTTCGCTTTGATTAGGTCTATCTTTACCAGTTGAATCTTTGGGGTTATTTCTTTGATCAATAATATCTTTTATTAAAGCATCATTGTCAACTTCTAATTTGTGTTGGGAATAATAAATCCCATTTATTAATTTAAACATCTATAACTGCGTCTTCTATAGTTTTACATAAATATATTCTATCATTCTGTCTTACTGCTCTATCACATCCTAAATATTCAACCCACATACCAATTAATTTTTGATTCATTTTATTACTATTTTTATCTGTAACAAAATAAGCAGGATTAAAATCTCTTACTACTTGTAGTAAGTCATCATTTATTTTTATTAAATTGTACTGATTGTTCATCTAATAATTGTTGTAACTGTTGTATTTCCATTTTAACCTTTACTGGTTGTGGTGAAACCCCTTTTAATAAAATTATTTTGTTTCTAATCTCTTTTATAGTCATCTTCTATTCTTATTATATCGTCCTCACCAAAGTAAGTCCCTGTTTGTACTTCAATAAATATTACTTCCTCATCCGTTTCGTTCCAAGCCCTATGCTTAGCTCCTAAAGGAATTGTTATTGACTCGCCAGGTGATCTAAATACTTTTTCATCATCTAATACAATTGTTAAATTTCCTGATACTATTGTCCAATTTTCTTTACGTTTATCATGATATTGGTATGATAATCTTTGACCTGGGTTTACTTTTATTTGTTTTACTTTACAATCATTATTATCAAGTAATACTGTGTATTCACCCCAAGGTCTTATTGCAAATTTATCAAATCCAAATGTGTTACTCATATTAAAATCCTAAATGTTTATCTCTACAAAATTCTAAATCAAATATTGTTGTTCTTGGGTCTAAATCTTTAATATTAAATGGATGTTCCCAACAATCTAAAGTTCTCCAACCTGGACCCCATTTTTTAAATAAATATTCAAAGTTTTTTTCATTTGAATAATTTAATCCATCCATCATTTCTTGACTATACTTTTTAGTATTCATTCCAGTCTCATAATATTCAGTACCTTCACCGTGATAATAATCGCGTTCTAAATTCCATACACGTTTCACTGGATTATTTTGTAAACGCATTATATAATCGCTATCCTCGCCGTAACATGGGTATAAATTTTCATCAAATAAACCATGACTTTGAACAACCCAATCTTTAATTAAAAATAAATCAAATGAACCTATTTTAAAATCACCTTCATTACCATGAACTAAACCTACAGTATCATCTTGAGCTGCATCATGCATTTCCTCTAAAAACCCTTCACTAAAACTAACATCATGGTTAGCTATAATCCAATAAGGCTCATTCATGTATGTTTTAATAATCATATTCCAACCAGCAGCACAACCAATATTATAAGGCATAGTTGCTAATTTAAAATTTTTAATAAACGGATGAGGTTTACTAATCATAGCATTGATATCATCATCTAATTCACCTTTGCCATTGTTATTAATTATTAAATAATTTTCTACTGGGTAGTCAACTGAATCAATTTGACGTTGTAACCATTTAGGCCCATTTAAAATTAGTACTCCTAATACAGGTATTGGTTTTTTACTCATGGTTATTTGGTATAATATCTTTATTTTGTTTTATCGTTTGAACTGTAATTAAATCTTTTAATTTTGTTGTTGACCAACCATGAGCTCTAGATGTGTAAACAATCTTTGGAGGTAAATCATCACCTGTAAATGGTTTACCAATATAATCTTCACCTAATATTCTAACATCAGGTTGAAAGTATTCAATTAAATCACGTAATTCCTCCTCAGTTTGATAAACAAATACTTCATCAATATAATGAATAGCCATTAATGCTCTATATCTTTCATATAAAGGTATTACTGGTTTGTATTTACTTTTTCTATGTAATGAAGGATCTTTTTGTAAAAATACAATAAAATGATCACAATGTTTTTTAGCATCCTCGAATGTATAAATGTATCCTGGATGTAGTAAATCAAAATTACCAGCTGTAAATCCTACTATTTTGTTTTCCATAACGCTTGAATTGCAATTAATACGGCACATAAAACTAAACTTACTAATGTTTTATTATTAATACCTTCTTTAAAAAAATAACTAACTAAAATGGAATATATTATCATTCCAATACTAAATCCTATAAATCGAGTTGGCCATAATAAACCATTAAACCCTTGAACTGTATATTTAGTTCCCCAAATATACAAAAATGATATTGGTAAACCACACAATGCAACTATAACTTCATTTCTTTGAAACCATTCCCATTTAAATTGTCCATTTAATTGAAAAAATACAAATAAATGTCCAATCGCAAACCACATCATACCCATTAATAATTTTTCTACCTGCATACTAATGTTTTTGATTATTATAAATTTCTTTAGCTGTATCTCCATAACCATAATCAATGATTATAGCTACAAATCCTATTCTAAGCATACAGCTAGTCCAAGGAGCTTCTTCACTCCAATCCCAAAAATCCCAGCTAATACCTAACACAAAACCATCATGAGGCCACTTAAAATTAACTGAAAATCCAAACCAATTATTCATTATAACATTAAATTTTTATTTTCTAAAAACATCCAAAAACGTTCAAGCCATAATTCAACTTTAACATCTTCTATTTTATCTTTTGCTCCATAACCATCAATACGTTTGTTAGCTACAAATGCAATTCCCATATCACAATAATCTCTTGCTTTATCTTTATCACCTTGTTTGTAATGTTCTTTTGCTTTAGTAAAGCAATGATGCAAAACCTGTTTTTCTATAACCATTATTTATTTTTTAAATTATTTAATAAAATATTCCCATATTAAAGCAAATGAAGATGCTACTACAAATGTAATAAAAGAATAATACATTACTTTCATAGTTCTATCTACCTTTTCAGGACTTCTACCTTGATTTGATCTGTATTGTCTTGTTTTAGGTTGTAATTCTTGATTTTGAAACTTTTCTAACAACCAACTTGATGATTGTACTTTTTTCCCTAATCCCCAAACTACATCTACTTCCATTGAATTACAATAATCAACTTCAGGTACGTTGCTTAATTTTTTAACTCTGTCTCCACCATTACCAAACGCCATGCTAATATTTTTACCTTTATATCTAAACTTACGTCTATACTGAAGGATTGCTTCATAAATACCATCACATACTGTTTCATCATCACCACCTCTAGGATTACATACAATAACATTAGATACATTTTTGATTCTAGACATAATATATTTACGTTCGTCTTCTTTCATAAATGCTTGGCCTTTTTTATTTCTAAGCCATTTATCATTGTTTAATATAACCCATACCTCATTACCTAACTTAGAAGCTTCTTCTATCATTTCAAGATGCCCCTTATGTACAGGATCAAAACCACCACTTACTAATATAACTTTATACTTCTTTTTCATACTATTGATTATAACTTTCTGCCCTTAAATTGTTTTGTTGTTCTTGAAAGTATTGTTTTGCTTCATGATATTTTTTATTGTCAATATCACCTACTTGGTCATTTATTGCTTTTAATAAACCTTCAATGTTTAATAATTCATCTTTAAAACCTTGCATATCAGTGTTTTGTTCATTTGATTGTAACCAATTTTGAACATAACCTAGGTTTTGGTTTACTTGACTTTTAGCAAATTCTCTCATTGCTAATTCTACAAATTGACCATAGTGAATTTTCTTATTCATGTAATCTATGTAATGATTAGTTGTTGCTATCATCAAATCAATTTCCCTTTGAATACTTAATTGTGCCATAATTTAATTTATTTATTGTTTACTATAATGTACGAAATTATATTTAATATTCCTAATAATTATTAGTAGTATTTTCAATTTTATCCATTTGAACATCATTAACTAATGAGTCAAGTTTTAACTTAGCACCCTTAATATTTTCTTCTTCTATGTCTAAAACTATATACATTAATCTGGTGTACAACGCTTCTTTTATTTCTTGATCCATTATGATAATGTTTTAATTAATTGGTTAATATCTTCTCTCGATTGCCATCCTTTAGCATCTCCTAAAAATTCCCCATCAGCATCAATAGCCATTACTTCAAATGAAGAAACATCTTTAGCATTATTAACTGCTGATCTAGCACCACCTTTAGATGTACTGTACATTCCACTACCTGCTACTACAGATAATTCAATACCACTATCTAACATTAATAATCCTTGAATGTGTCCTTTACCTAATCTGTGTTGTTTAAAAGTAATATCTTTAAATGTTTTCATAACCTTAATTGTTTTTGTACTTATTAATATACCGTGAATATACGAAAAAAAAATGCGGTAACCAAATGGATACCGCATTACTTTTAATTTATTTTAATATTTTTTATTTGAATCTATTAAAATGTTCTTTAAGCGATTCCATTTCACTTATGTTCTTTTCCTTTTTCATATTATCAACATAATCAGATGAACTTGTTTCATTAACTGATTCGTATTCTTTAAAATCAGCTACTACTTCGTCTTTATCATAAGCATCTACTTCACCACTAAATAAATCATCTTTATGTGTTCTAATATAATCTAAAGCTTCATCAGTGCCAACTGATAATTCGTCTCTAAGGATGTCAATTACATTTCTCATAGCCATTTTTCTATCATGATTAGAAGCTCTAACATTATACATTTTACCATCATCACCCATTTTAGTAATTCCTGGTTCAGTTGGGATTGGATCTGCTTCAGATATTTCATCAGCAAAATCTTCTACATCACCGTTTTCAGTATACATAGGTTTTGGGTTTGCTATTTCTTTATCTTCCTGGTTGTCTTCATTATCATTTGATGATGTTTCACCTCCATAATTTGTACCTTTAGCACTTGGACTTGATACTTTATCAACATTAACAACATCATTTTCAGGATCTTGATCAGTCACACCATAAGACTCTTCCATACCAGCTAATCTATCACCTTGCCTTTGATACCCAGCTAATTCAGCATGCATTTCATTATTTAAGTGATTAATTATATCTTCAGGAAAGAAATTATCTTCTTCTAATAAATCTGAATATATATCCATAAACGCATCTATAAATTTAGCTTTCATAGATCTGTCTAAAAAACTTTCAATACGTTCAGCTACGTCTCTATCAATTCTAGCTTCACTCATATCCCTAGCAGCTTTTTTATACTTAGTAGCATCACTACCATCTGTATCAGGTTTTTCATTACCTTTTCTATCAATACCCATTACTTCTTTTTTCATTGCTTTTTCTTTAGCCATCATAGCAAAGATTTTTTCCAATTTAAGTTGGTCATCACTAGTTAATTTATCAAAGCGTGCTTTTTCATCTGAAGACATTTCTTCAAATAGGTCTGTTAAGTTTAATGCCATTTTTTATTTTTTAGGTTTACGTCCTTGTCTTTTTTTACCTTTAGCTGCTTGAGCTACGTCACCTACCTGGTTACCTAATTCTTTAGCTGCTACAACAACGTCTTTTAATTCTTCTTTAATGTTTTTAGCTCTACGTTTTACTTCTTTAGCATGTGCCTTTACATCTTCAATTGTATCTTCTATCTCATCTGGAATGTAATCTCCATCTCTGTCATTGATTTTACCTTTCTTGTAAAACCCAAAATAATATACTGCTACTGCAGCTACTACTAATACTAAAATAACTAATAATTTAACCATGATCGTCTATTTTTAAATGTTTATTATAAATATATAACTTTAATTCAAATTATACTTCTGTTTATACTTATCAATAAATGACTTACCAGTACCTATTTCAAGCCATTCTGCTATTGCTGGAATGCCTGGAATCTTTTTAGCTGATAAGACATAATCAATATTTTTGTTAATTACCTTCATTTTTGTTTTAGCATTTGAACGATTAGATGTTTTAAATACTATTACTGTAGGCATGTTTCTAACATACATACGTTGATCAATTGTAGGTTTAGCTTGTTTTTCACCAGCTTTATATTTGTTTTCTACTTTCCAACACCCATTAGCTGATTTGCTTCTATCAAAGTACCATATTTGGTCTTCAGTTTCCTGAATCCATTTATCTAATACTACAGCTGGTTGTTCACTTGGTCTACCTCGTCTTTCTACCATTTTGTTTACCTCTTTTAGTTTTATATTCATTAATTGGCATGCTTATTGTGGAATGTAATCCACTATTGTCCCGTTTTTCTGCTACTATTTGTCTATATAGTGGGGATTCTAATTCACATCCATTATATCTTCTCATGCTTCATATGCTTTAGGTGATGGTAAACCAGAATAAGCGCAACTAGTATTACCATAATGTTTACTTAATAATTTAATTTTAACTTCCTCACTAATCTCATTAGTTTGGTATAACTGTTCTATTAACTCTACCATTTTTTACAAGCTTTAAGTGGTACTTGACATAATGTACCTTTATTTTTAATTAATGGGTTACCATTTGGTCTAAATCCAAATACAATTTTAACTTGATCTTCATATATTCTAATTCGATCACCTACTTTTATTTCAGACATATATCTAATGTTTTATTTAAATTAATTACATCTCTAATGTTAGCACACTTTTCATATTCTTCTGTTGATTCAAAATAATCAAGTAAATCCATAGCTATTTCTAATTCAGTTGCTTCTGGATCTGGAATTACTACCATGTCTTCTATTTCATCACTATCGCTTGGGATAATTTGTTCATCTATTCCCATAATCATATTATAACTTACATTCATTGCTCGGTCAAATAATTCTAGTTCTTTCATATTAAAATGGTAATGGTTCGTCCTTTTTTTCTTTAGGAATAAATGTTGGATCATCCAATTTACGATAATAAGTTGAGGCAAATGGTTGTTCACCTATTTCTTTAACAGTTACATCTTGAGAATGTCTTCTATTATCAATCGATAATCTTAAATCGTTAGCACGTTTTCTAGCCATATAATCATTATCAGCATAAACGTACATATCCATTTGTACTACATATCTTTTATTTTCTGCCATAACCTTTATTGTTTTTAATTAATATACCGTGAATATACGAACTCTATTTCGTATCTCCTAATTTTGTGCGCATTGCCTTTACATGCTTGCAATTACCACTTGATCTCCAATAACCAGGGCATGAACAATGGAATTTACCACTTTCAGGATAATACTTAGTTTTATATTCCCCCAAACCACTTCCACTTATATGAGTTTCTACTACTGGTTCTGGTTTAACATATGTTTTTGGTTTTGGTCTGTTCCACTTTATGTCATTTAAAGTAGTACCTTCAACTACTTCTTGCCATAGTGGCATTAAATAAGTTTTACCTTGAATAGTAGCTAATGTTGGTGGTATATGAGGGTGTTTATACTCGTATTGATATCTATTAGCAAATACAGATGGACCAAACCCATCACCAGGTATGCTTAATGCACCCTCAGTATGGATAATACGTTTTCTATAATTACCATGCTTGTTTAAATTACTAAATTCCCATAATGCCATAACCTTTATTTTTATTATTATACCGTGAATATACGACCTATTTATGCGGTATCCTAGTTTTTACGCATAAGTCTTAGTTAGGCCCTCCAACTGGGTTTAATGAGAATGGTTTATTATTTATTTGTTGTGTCGCATCTACCATATTTTTTCTATTCTGCATTATTTCTTCTACTTGATTTTCTGTCAAATATTCTAACCACAAATCATTATCACGATCATTTAACCTTTTATTATGAATTCCTGCTTTACAACTACAAAATACCCATTTATTTTCATAAAATAAATATTTTGATGTTTCTGTGCCTTCAGGTAATGATAAAGATTTTTCTAATGTATTTACTAATACACTATCATTATTAAAAATTGGGTCTATATTGCCTATAGGTTTATCTGAATAAACACAAGCGTATACAGCTCTAACTTTATTCGATGTATTTTGGGATGAACGGTGTACTGTATTTCCCTCTACAATTATTAAATCACCTGCTTGTGCTATTATTTCTTCCCATTCACCTGTTTCTATATTTTGACAACTAATAGGTCCAGATTCTTTAGTTTGATTTGTTAGTATCCACATAAAATTAATGGTTTTAAACTCTCCTTTAGCAGCAGCTAATGGATTAGGTCCATATTGGTTATCATTATGTTCTTCAAAACCAAAATTTTCACCAGGAAGTTTAACTACTACTTGATCATTAAAACAATAAAGCTGAGACGATTTAAATAATGGAGCAGAAATTTGTTGCATAAAAGGATGTAAATAAAATGCAATTAATTCTTCATCTAATTTACTAGCCATTTCAAGACCTCTCCAAATCTTACCTGTACCCCATTTTCTTGGTTCGCCTAACTTATCAATATATTTCTTTTTAAGATTAATACATTTTTTTCTACATTCAGATAATGCAGATGATGGAATTACATCTTTCATATGTAAATAACCTTGTTTATCAAATAACTCTACGTTTAATTTATTTTCCATTTTTAAATATTTAATTTATAACCTCCAAATTCTTTCATATATGAGGTAATTTTTACACCATTACCATCTGTTCTTGCTTTACCTGTCCTAAACCATTTTTTAACACTACCAGCACCTCCTAAATGAGCAGCAGCTAATAAACCTGATTCAGTAACTAATATACCATTAACTATTGTATTATCATATTTTTTAATATAACGTTTTAATTTTTTCTGGTTGTATATTAGGTTTTGTTGCATCGCATGTTCTTGCAATTCAGGGTTATTAATAAATTCTGCTCGTGATACATTTATTTTTAATGTTTTTAACGTTGATTTACCAAATTGATATTTACCCATGTAACCAAACCTATTTACTACATTATAATTATTGCTTGATTCCCTATGACCAATAGCATTTAAAAACTGTTGATGCGATACTAAATCTATCTCTACTTTAGATAATATTATTTCAGTTGAAGTTTTTACAATAGGCTCAGATTTTAATTGTACAAGCGGTACTATTTTAGCTCTATATGATTTAAATGCCATCATAAACAATATAGATAATATACAAACTATAAATTTAATTGTATTTTTCATATTAAAAATTTTTTAAAAAATCACCCTTAATTGGTCTTGATTTAAGTTTACTTGCCTTTTCATCATTTTTTAACATTTGAGTAGCTAATTTATCTAAATGCTTACTTTTTTGTTTATCATAATCATGAATTATAGCTGCATGTTTTTTGCTATAAGATTTATTTTTCTTCATATAAATTATTTATAAGCTAATGAACTCCATCCATTTAACCCTACGTGTTTATCAATTTTATACCCTTTATCTTCTAAATTTTTATATATATCTTGATTTTCAAGGTGTAAGTTTTCAAAGTATAACTTTTTTATATTGTATTTTTCAAAATTAATATTAGATATAATTTTATAATCATAACCTTCAGCATCAATAAATAATATATCAATATCAACTAAATTATATTTTTTAAATAAATCATTAATATTAATTGTTTTAACCATAAATGACCTAATTCCATCATTTGAATGGTAATGTTTTGGAACAATATGTTCTTTAATTATAGATGATACTTCATATCCAGGTTTATCATCAATATGATAATAAAATTTAATGTTTTTTCCTGTTTTTTCTTCAATAGCTAAATTTTCTATACTAATATTTTCAACCCAAGAATAATAATTTAATAGAGCTGTATTATGTAATTTTACTGGTTCTACTAATACTAATTTTGTTGGTTGTGTTTTACCTATTATTGAAGATAAATCATCATTTCCTCTATTAGCCCCTATTTGTATTATATTCATATTCGACTTATATATTTATTAACTTCATCTTCATCAGCATCATCAAGCCCTAATTCTTTTAATCGTTGTAAATGATAATCATCTACTTCCCACTCAACTTTATCTGTTGTTTTATATTGTTCAGTTTGTGTTTCAAGTTGTTTAATATCTTGTTTATTAAATATATCTCCAACTTGTAAAAAATAATGGTTGTAACATAGTAATTGAACATTATCTAAACTATAATTGTTACTATTTTTATCTTTAAAATGTAATAATAAAGGTGTTTTATAATCTAATACTCTTTTTTCATTAAATTTGCATACATTACATTCTTCTAATAAATATCCTTGTTCTATTAAAGCATATTTAAGTTTATTTGGGTTAAATGAAGATGCAGCTATTCTACCTTCAATTATTTCTAACATATGAGGCATTTTTTTAGGGCCTCTTAAAAATTTAGGTATGCCTTTACCTTGTTGGTTTTTATGACTTTCAAATAATTCATACATTTTAGCATATTTTTTATAATGCTGGTATGAAACGTGTAAGTACCTAGCTGCAGCCATATTAGATAATGTCTTACCTTGAGCCGCAACTATTTGTTCCTTACTTAAGAATTTCTTCTTATTTCCCATTTGAGTCTTTAATTACAACAGGACCGTGTAAATTTCTTTCACTATCCATATCTTGCATTTCAGCTTTACTAGTTTTAGGTAAATCTTTTAATGCTTTTTCATTATGTTGATATGATTTATATTGTTCATCATCCATAATTACAGTTTCAACCCAGGTATGATCGCCTTCACCCATTAAGACAGGTATACCGTGTTTCATACCTTCACCTTTACCATTTTCAGAACACGTTACACAAAAATTATAACCATATTGTGTTAACCTTAATTCTGGCATTTCACTTCCACAAGACCTGCAATCAATCATTTTGTATTTCATAGTTTGTTTTTTTTCTAATGTGAGCATAAATATATTAATTTTTATTTTCTGTTATATTATTTAAAATTATATTCTTCTATAGTTTTTTTATAAACTTTTTGCCATTTTTTTTCTGCTGCAACTACACAATCAGTTTGAATTACTTTTTCTCCCCATTCATCTATTCTATATAATTCATTATCATAGAATCTAACATAAACCTTTACATCTTCCCCATTATCTCTAATTAATTTATTAATTTTAGGGGATAATACTTTACAAGAATGTCCTATTTGGTATTTGTAATCATTCATTCTTCTATAAAAATCAATAGATTGACCTACCTTTATAACTTTATTTTTTAATACTAGAAAATAAACGGCTTTTCTTTTTCTTTTTGTACCTCTTATCCAATGATCCATCCTAAGTTTATTAGGGTTTTCATGAGCGTACATGCGATTAATTAATTTAAAACTTTTATGTATCATACTTCTCTTTTTTCTCCGTGAACAACTTTTACTGTTGGAAATCTTAAACTGATTCCACCTTTATCATTTTTAGTTTCTTCAAAGTATTGTACTGTAATAGTTTTACCTACAATTGAACCATCCATATATTGTAAACGTTGTTCTTGACTCCAACCACTACCAACTTTTACTCTATGGCCTTTATGTTCAATCCATACTTGAGCTAACATTTTAATTGTTTCTGATTTGCCATTTCTAACTACTTCGTGATTATCATTATCATAATCAACCACAACATACTCAGCATCATGGAATTTCTTTACTTTAAGTAAATTTTTAGTACGTTTGCCTTCATAACCAACATCTTTACGTATCATAAATCCTTCCCATTTTTTATCAGTTGCCATTTGACCCCACATATCAAAATGTCTACCATCTGTTATCTGGAATTGTTCTGTATAACGTAGAATATCAGTTGTAATAAATCTACCTGTTAGGAATCCTCTTAATGCACCTAATCTTTCACTTAGTTTAGGACCACCTTTATGATTATCAAAGTGAGGTTTATGAATCATATCAAATATCATATAAGCTGGGTTTTCAATTTGATGGTCTTTACGTCTTAATTGTTTCATTATGCCTTGAAAATCTTCATCTCCATTTTCATCAATTAAACAAATTTCACCATCAAACACAGTATTAATAATACCTGTTGCTTCAATAGCTTCTTTTACTTTATTTAATGTAGTTAATTCTTTACCCATTCTAGAATAAAGTGTACATTCACCTTCATAATTAACAACTGCTAAACATCTAATACCATCTAATTTTCTACTAGCATACCAACTATCATTCCAATCACATTTATCATCATATTCTTTAGCTAATGCAACTTTAAATGTTGGAATTAATCCAGGTACTGCTTTATTTATTATTGAATCACCAGCCCTAATACCTAAATCTTTATCTATAATTTTATAAATAATAGGGTCATGTTTAAATTTAGCAAAACCATTTACTAAAGCTATAGCATCATGTCCTGTTACTTCTCTACTAGTTAATTTATCTAATAGTTCATATAATGCTAAATCTGAAGATTCATCAATTATATCTTGTTTTTTAATACAAGTTTTACTTGTAACATAGTATTGTTTAAATGGGTTATAAGTGTATTCTAGTAATCTATGAATGTCACTACTTGCATTTTTAATAATTTCAATTTTTTCAGTGGCACTACTAGTAGCACGCATTTCTTCTATAAATTTAAAGTATTCTAACATTTTATTTAGTTTTTCTTTCATATTTCTTTATTATTCAACAATTTCTACTTCAGCCCATGCTGCTAAATGAACTACTTCATTATTATTATTAGTACAGTAACTATACATTCCATCTACATGGCTAAAATTTAATACTTCTTGCTCCTCAATAATTGGAGCAGCGGGAGGTATTTTAATATCTCCCACTACTCTAATTTTACTATTTCTAGGTACATCGTATAACTTCATATTATTTAGTTTTTTGGTTATTAAATCTTTCCATTAATGCTTCAGTAGTTTCAACTACAGCATCATACTTTTTATGTAATCTTTCTTTTTCCATTTCATCACCATAACCTAAAGTAAAACTAACTTCACTACCCGATTCAAATTTAACTTTAACAATTGGAAATGAAGAATAAGATCTTCTATAATAATCTGTACCTACAACAACCTCAGCTTTAGGATATAATTCCTCATATTTAGCAACTATAATATCTAAGGCAATTGCTTGTTTTTTAGTATGTGCTAATTCATTTATTTTACGCTCATTGTGTTCTTTAAATTTAGTATATAATGAACTTGGAATATAATATCTATACTGCTCAGTAATACTAGTACACATTAATTTATTACCATCTCTACTTACACTAGCCTTATATTTTTTCATTTCACCTTCATGAATACAATTAGTAATTAAATGAACATTACCTACAGCATTCATATAAGTAACTTCTTTAGTAAAATTTGTATTATTATATGAATAACCAAATTCTCTTTCTTGAGTTACTTCAAAAACTTCAAAATTACATTTATAATCTCTATTTTGAACAAAACCTGCTCTATCTAACATTAACGCTATTGTGTTAACCTCATCTTGAGCTTCAACTGCTCTTTTAGCTTGTTTTTCAATCCAAGTAGCAACTTCTTGCTCTTGCTTAGTTGTTAATAATACTCCTTGAAATAAATCTAATTGTGAATTTGAATTTGACATAACCTTTATTTTTATGTTGACTTAATTATCAACAGTATAAATATACGACCTTTTTATGCGGTAGCCAAATTTTTATGCGGGAGTCTTTAAAGTACTGCGCGGCCTTTCATTTTTTCCCAGTCTCTATTATTCCTAACTGCATCGTTAGTCATTTGAGCTGCTTTTAAAACATGATTAAGTGAGCCTTTTTCTTTAGACATTTGAATAATTGCTGCTAAATCTTTAGGAAAACAATGACCTCCATAACCAAAATCACCATCTGGTCCTGGAACTCCCCAATGTGAATCTCCTAATCTTGGATCTAATGTAGCCATTTCAATTATTTTATCATAATCTAATTCTAATTCTTCACATAATTTATAGATCTCATTAGCAAATGATACCTTAGTCGCTAAAAATGTATTTGTAACATATTTTACTAACTCAGCACTTTTAGCATCAGTTTTAATTATTCTAGGGGTTTTTCTAAATACTGCTGAGAATATTTGTTTAATTTTAGTTGTTGATTTTAATGAACCACCTAATAATAATCTACTTTGATTTTCAAAATCATCAACAGCATTTGCTTCAGTTAAAAACTCTGGATTAAATACTATGTCTATGTTTTTATATTTACTATTGAATTCATCTGTTGCCCCTGGTATTATAGTTGACTTAATTACAACTATTCTTTCAGTATCTGTATATTCATTAATTTGAGATAATACATCTTCAATAATATCTAAATTGCAACTACCATTTTGATTCATAGGTGTTGGTAAGCATACAAATACTATTTTACATCTGCTAACTGTTTCATCAAAAGTTGAATTACATAATTTATCATTTAAATCATAAGTAAATACTTTATAATACTTACTTAATTTTTGGTAAATAGCATTACCAACAAAACCTTGTCCTATTATTCCTATATTCATAATTTTATTTTTATTTTTTCCAAAAGCTATATATTCCTTTATCTATTTCGTAGTTATCCCATATAAACCTATCTCTCATAGGTTGAGCTTTAGCCCATTCCCACATTTTAGTTAATCCTTCTTTTAAATTAGTTTTGTGCTCAAAACCTAATATGTCGATTGATTTTTGAAAAGTAGGAACAGCATGTTTAACTTCATGTCTGCCTTCTAAATGTTCTACTTCACCTTTACCTACTATTTCTTGTAATACCTTAGCACATTCATTAATACTATATTCATGTATTCCACCTAAATTAATTATTTCCTTTGATGCTTTAGGTTCAAAATGTGCATTCCATAATGGTTCTATCGAATCATCAATATAACTAAATGCTCTAGTTTGTTCACCATCTCCAAATACAGTAATTGGTTTATCATTAAGTAAATAATACATCCAAATACCTAATACATTTCTGTACTTATCCCAAATATTTTGTTTTGAACCATATACATTATGTGGTCTGATAATAGTATAATCTAATCCATGTTGTTCGTTTGCTATCTCAATATCCATTTCACAAGCCATTTTAGCAATACCATAAGGATCTATTGGGTTTCTTCTCATATCTTCATGAAATATACCACCTTCACCATGACCATAAACAGCCATTGTAGACGTAAATACCAATCTTTTAACGTCATTCTTTATACACTCATTAACTATGCGTGCTGTTGCTTTTAAATTGTTATCATAGTTGTAAGAACGTATAAAAGGCGATAATCCTTCAGCAGCATATGCAGCAAAATGATATACGTAATCTATTTTATGTGCTTCAAATATATTTTCAATTGGATGGTTAACTAAATCCATTTGCCAAAATTTAACATCTGGGTGTACGTTTTCTTTATAACCACCACTTAAATCATCTACACCTATTACTGTGTATCCAGGTTTATTTTCTATAATCCAATCTGCTAATCTACTACCTAGTAGACCTGCTACTCCTGTTATTAATATATTCTTATTCATATTTTATTCCTTTAATTGTTTGTCCGTTTTTTGGATTATGTGATAAATTATTAAATAATTGTGGTGACATACCCCATTTATACATAAATAATTGAGCTGCTGGTTGTTCAGTTGATTTAAACATTTCACCTTCTTTACCATTTTTAGTAGCTGTACTCCCAAAATGATATAAACACGCTTCATGTGTTCTTTTAAAAACTATTCCGTTTAAATCTAATTTTAAAAAGAAATCCCAATCACATATAAAAGGTGATTTATAGAGAGTATCAAATCCACCTACAATCATATAATCTTTTTTATACATTGCAAATGGAAATATACCTCCATCATCTGTTAAGTGATTTTGCTTTATAGTCATTTCATGTTCAATAAACTCTTTATAATCAAATTCCTCAGGTGTACGGCCAAAATCTTTAACTTGAAAATTAAATATACCTGGTCCTGTTGGTTCAATTTGATTTAATGTCCATACTTCTCCTTGTGGTACTTTAGAAGCTACTATATCCCATTTAGTACAAAATACATTATCATCATTTACAATAACTATTTTTTCGTTAGTAGCATTCATTACAGCTAAATTAAGGGCTGATTGCATACCTTGATTTAAACCTAAATCTAATACTTTTATATTATCCTTATACTTATCTAATACTTCTTTACTTTCTTCAATAAAACCATCTACTGCAACAATAATTTCGTTATCATTCCATTGTTGTTCAATGGCAGATTTAAGACATAGGTCTAAATATTTTGGGTTTCTGTATGTTGGTATAATTAAACTTATCATATTTTATTCCAATCTGTTAATGGTGATAACCAAGCTGATTCACAATGTGTTGAATAACCAGGAATTGAACTCATAACACCTATTTTCTTTGTTTGAATTAATTCTTGAAAAAATCCATATGAATCTGTTATTCTATTTTGAGCATATTTACTTAATAAATCTTTATCTAATTTTAATCTTTCACAAGTAGAAGCAAATGACATAACTGTACTATTTGTTAGTTTCCAATGTACGGACTTTGTTTTAATTAACCTAGTAACTTCACCTTTTTGTTCAATATGCTTATTTCCACCATTTACAGCATTAATATATTTATCTGGGTGATCATATAGTGTTATGTAAGATTGAGGGTATGTTGATAATCCTTCTTTAATTAATTTAAGTGAATTAGGTTTATGTAAAAAATCATCTTCTAAAAGATAAATAATATCATCATCTTGGTTTTCATTTAAAGCTAAATTTAAAGCATCTAAAAATGTTTTTGAACCAGTACCATTTTTTACTTCAACTAATTTTAAACCTTTATCTAAAACAAACTGTTTTGTTTCACTATTTAAAGTATCTCCTATAATTGTTATATTATCAACCCCAAATTCCTTAATACAATTTTCTAAACAGTGTTGTTTAGTAGCATTTTGTATTTTTTTCTTAGACATACCTGCTTCAAAATTAGATAGTCTATAATATACACTAACTTTTTGGTCTATCAATTCATCAAATAAACTCATAATTTTATATTTTATCAAAAATTAATTCTAAATCTTTATCTACAAACACATATTTAACATTTCTAACTGTATTTGCTCTAGGTGATTTATAAGGGCAAAGTACTATAGATTCTGTTGTTTTTGCAACGGCATCACTTATACCTGCTTGATAACTTATATTAAATTCTGCCCTTGCTTTTATACACAATTGTTCTCTAATGGTTAATCCCATCCTTGCAAAATTATATCTTACAGGAAATATTTCATCCCATTCTGTACCTTCTAAATCAAAATCACTATAGTAATATACGGGAGTATCTTTAAATTTCCTAGCTTCTTTTAATAAGTTTTTATCATCCCACCTTCCTTTTAATTTTTCTATACGTGAAGAAAGTAATAAACATCCATATTTTTCTTTACCAGTTACATATTTTGCAGCATCTGCTTCTTCTTGAGTAAAATATAAAGATGGTCTGGAGTCTATTTTATTTAAATCATCTATTGTAAAACCAAACCTAAGTAATACTTGTTCTGCAATTGGTAAATTTGAATCTGGAGCGAACCAACATCTATCATGATCAGTAAATATTTGTTTAATTTCACCTGGGTCAAATAGATAATCTATATGAGGATTATTTTTAAATATTATATCAAAATTATCTATAGCGTTGTGGTGTTTAGAATAATTCCATCTATTTAAAATAGGCCCTAATAGTTCTATAAACCATTTTCTAGATGGAAAAGCAACTTTTATTTTTGGGTATTTTTTCTTTAATGCTTCAGGAAGACCACTTATTACTGCCCAGTCACCAATTGAAAAATCCATTCTAGTAAAACAAAACCATCCATCATAATCTTCAGGTAATGTATTAAGCATTCCTTCTTCAATAAATGAATGAGGCCATCCTAAATGATCAGTTTCATTTTGTGATAATTTATCGTTTTCTATTATAAATTGTTTCATTAATAGTCGTAATTAAACCTTAGTATATCTTCTCTATATATTTCTCCTACCATATTAATCATATCGTCATCGTACATATTTTTATAATGTATTTCTGTTGATGATACGTTTTTTGTAGATAAATTATAACTATGGATTATGTTAGTATCTCCTGTTACTTCAGCAAGATGGTAAACTGTTTCTTTAAAATTTTCAAACCTACCTACATGATCAACTAAAATCTCTTCAGTTTCATAATCAACAATATAAGGAAATTGATACGTTGTAAAAGGCATATTCATATATCTTTTAAAACCTAAATCTTCATCATATCTGTAGATTAGCCTCCCACTAAATGGGTTTATTTGTTTTGAATTAAAAATTACTTCTACATATTCTTTAAATGAGTTTGCTATTGATCTATTATCTCTTTGACCTTGTAAAGCATTTACATTCTTTTTGTGTTGTTGTCTAACGTGATCTTCACTTAATAATAGTTGTTGTTCTATAATTTGTGGGTTGTATGGTTGTAAAAGATTAGGTGTTGGTGATTTAATTACAAAATCATTGAAACCCCATTTAGTATATTTATAACCTGACCATAAAATATCCCATGGATTTCTAACTACAGCAAATTTATAGTAACTATTCCATTCTTTTTCTTCCCCTTCATTTTTAAACCATTCTCTTAATCTCCATGCACTATGATGACCAAAATTATTATAATGTTGAACATCACCATAAACATAATGTTTTAAAGATATACCCCCAGTTTTTGGAATATGAACATGAAATATATTTGAATTAGACTTATTTTTAGAAAATGATCTTTTTAAAGGTTGAGTTTTTAACCATGTAAGCCAATCTTCTTTTTTATTAAATATCATAGCCGTTTTGGCAAAATCTTTATTAAATTTTTCTGTTTCATCTCTTTTAAATTGAGGAAAATTAGCAGAATGATATTGGGTAGTTTCTTCGTTCATTTACCATCCTTTTTTAATTAAATCAACAATATATTCTCTTGATTCTTGATCAACCCAATAACCTACGGGGATGCATAACATAGTTTTTACAGCCTCATCTACACCTGGTAAATGTGATTTAAATTGTTGTGTACAAGTATGTAAATCATTTCTTTCATGTACTCTAGAAGATTTAACACCATTTTCACCTAAATACCTCATTAAATCATCTCTTCGTTCAGCATGTAATGAATATAACCAATATGCTGGGTCTGCACAATCAAATTCATTAATTAAAGTAATACCATCAACCCCTTTAAGGTTTTCTTTATAAAATTGACCATTTGACTTATTAGAATTAACTATATAATCAGCATGTTCTAAATTACTTCTACCTATAGCTGCACTTATATCATTCATATGATACTTATAACCTGCTTCTTCAACATCAGCTTCACACCTAAAATCAGCTCTATTACCTGCATCTCTATCTATACCATACCATCTTAAAGTATTAAATGATTTAGTTGAACTAGCATAAGGGCTAGAGATAAATCCTCCATCACCTGAGGTTATATGTTTTATAGCTTGTAAACTAAAAGTACCAAAATTGCCTGTAAAGCCAATTTTTTTATCTTTCCATGTTGATCCAAATGAATGAGCACAATCTTCTATTATTATAACTTTTCTACCATATTTTTCTGTAGCTGTATCAGTTATTTCTTTTAATCTATCTAAGTCAATAGGATTTCCACCCCAATGTACTACAGTAATTATACGAGTATGTTCATTAATTTTATTTTCTAAATCATCTAATGACATATTTAATGTCTTAGGATCAGTATCAACCCATTTAAGATTTAATCCAGAATTAATAATAGGCCAATTTGTAGCTGTACAAGTTAAAGCCGTGGTTAATACTTCATCTGTTGGTTTTAATGCATCCCATTTACAAGAGGTAAAAGCAATTCCTTGGTAAAGATTTTCCAGTAGGGTTCTATCTTTTTTGAAGTAATGATATAATAAATGTTCTGCTGATGTTGCTGAATTTACAGTTGATATATTATAAGCTTCATCCGCTTCAAAAAATCTTCTTAACTCAGATTCAAATTTTTTAACTTGGGGTCCTTCTCCTATAAAACCACTATTAATAACTTCACCTGCCCTTTTAGCTGCATCCTTAGACATAAATACTTTAAATAATGGAATTTCTTTTTTCATTTACAACGTGTTATAATAATTATTTTGTTCTTCTTGTTTTTTTATTGTCTTAGGATGATATAAAGCTAATTCAGGCATACCAGGTAATAAAGCATATGTTTCAAAACCTTCTAATACTTCATGTACTTTATTTTTCCATTTAATTTCAGGTTTATTTTTCCAAATTCTCCACTGATAATCAGGCCAATTAACTCTATCTTGAGAGTCAACATTCCACCTCCATTTTTCAATATGTTCAGTAGTTAAACCTGAAACGGTATTAACCCTAGGTACTAAATAAACTTCATTATCTGGGTTTCCTTCAAGTATTTGAGGTAATTTTTCAATTAATATTTCATGAGGTAATTCATCAGCATCAATTTGAAATATATAATCACCAGTACATAACTCAGTTAATTGATTTTTCCAATCTGCAAAATGATGTTTGAAAGTTTTTGCATGATAACTACAACAATCATCACCTTTTAATTCACTAACACGTTGCCATACTTCAGGTGTACCTTTTTTCTTGTCAAATAAAACAACTATTTCATCTTCTTTACGTTTAGCTTTTATAAGAAAATTTAATAATCTAGTTATTTCTTCTAACTCATTACAAACTGTTATTGCATAACTTATCTTCATATCTATTCTGGTAGTATTCCAATATACGAAAGAGCATCTATATAATCACGTTCTTTAAAGTATTGAATTGTGGACATATCTGCTCTATGTGATTGACCTTTATATTTTTCTCTATCTTCTTCAGGTATTTCAACTGCTTTGACAGCTCCCCAAGCCCAATTATCTTTATCTGGTCCTGAAGCAAATAACATTCCTTGTTCTGGTAAGTTAATTGTGTTAGGGAGCCAAATAAGATCAGTTTTTGGGTCTTTCCAAGCTAAATCTTTATAAATTTCAGGTAAAAATTCTATTTGTTCATTATAAAATTCACTTCCTTCTTTCATAAGAGTATTAGTCCAAAAACCACAAGACAAACTCATATAATTAGTTATTTCTTTATTTATTTCTATTCTGTAACATAGATCACCACCTGATTTAGGGCAATCTACTATTTCATCGTATTTCATATTATTTTAATTTTGGTAATTGTACATCAGTATTAAATTTAATGTCAGTAGGCATTGATAAATCCATTTTTTTAGCAAACTTTGGTAAATTTGAATCTAAAATATTACCTACTAATTCTTTCATATGGTCAAAACTAAAATTAGTTTTAACGTAATGACCTTGTTGTTTAGCTTTACCTACTAATGATTTATATTTTTCATATACATTTTTAAATACTCTACTCATTTGCGTTACATCAGGTGCAAACCATGATGTTTGAGGTAATAACCATTTATTAGCAGCACTTTGGTGTACTGGCTCTAATTTTCCAGGAATTAAAATAGTATAATCTGGGTTTAGAAAATCTAATTGTCCTGACCAACCTGAAGCTATAATAGGTTTTTTAGATAATCCAAATTCTAATAACGGTCTACCAAATCCTTCCCCTTTATTAAAACTAACCATTGCTTTTACTTTAGGATGATTATATAATTCATTCATTTCAGAATTACTAAAATCTCCATTTAATAAATAAACATTTGGTAATGTTCTAGCTCCTTTAACTTGATTTCGTATACCTTTTATTTTTTCTAAAATACTATCTCTACTCATATAATTTTCTACACCTTCAGATGTTTTTAAAATTAAAGCAGGTGGACTTTTTTTATTTTTAAATGTTTCAAAAAATATTTTAATAGTTTGACCTATATTTTTTCTATCATGACCTAAATCACCTTGCATCCACATACCAACAAATAAATAACAAAATTGTTCTTTAATTTTACTTAAATCTAATTTTACTTCACTAGAAGGTAAATGTTTATAAACATCTAAATCTGCACCTTCAAATACAACGTGTATAGGTTTAGTTGATTTAATTTTCCCTACTACTTTATTAGTTTGTTTATCTCTCTTATCAAATGTAACATCTTGAAATACCTTTTGGCTATGTTTAGATGAAACCCAATTCATGTTCATTCTATTTAAACCTTCAACCCATGAACCATCACAACCTGTACTTTCAATACCAGCTGTACATCCAATATTATATGTTCCTACTGGTTGGAATTCACTTGGAATTGTAATTTGCATCCATATGTCAGCTTTTTCACCTTTAGGTATATTAGGTACCGATAATGCTTGTAAAAACTTAAATTTAGGATGTTCATCACAAAACCCTAAAGTACAGTCTCCCCACCTTTGGCTTAATAACTTAACATCATATTTGTCTAGTTCTATAATTGCTTTAATGATATCTCTAGCTCTTGCTCCATAACCACTGTAAGTGTCAAATGGTGAACTTATATAAAAACTTGGTTTATTCATTAGTATAATAATTTATGGTTTAAAAATTTACCTTTATATTCATTAGTGTTAATAATTTGATGTTCAGTTTTTGGTTTCCATGTTGAAAATAATTCTTCCATAGAATCCATAAACCTTTCAGCTTGATGTTTATGTGTAAACCCAGCTTCATCACTAATTGCCCATTTTCTTCCTTTATAACCCCTTTCTTTTCTCTCTTTAGGGTCCATGTTATAAATTTCTAATATTCTTTCAGTTGCATCTTCCCATTTACATCTATCATCAAAAATATAAGGTGTTGGAGGAGATCCTTGCATTGATCTACTTGTTGGATATACTGGAAATGCCCATTCACCATGTTCTTTATATGTACCTCTATGATTAGAAGGCACATCAGCACTTGGTGTAAACCATTCCCCTTTATCATCAACAAATCTCATTTGATCTTGCATACCACCTGTTGTATTAGCTATAATTGGAGTACCTGATAGTATAGCTTCAGTAAGTGTTAATCCCCAACCTTCATTTGATGTTAATAATATTTGAGCGTCAGCTATATTATATAAATAATTTAATTCATGTGGTGGTAATTTAGCAGTTGAAAATACAATACACTCTTTATATTTTTCATCAAATAATAGTTCTGAAACTTTAACTAAATTAGTACCATGATCTGATGAAGGTTCAGTATGTAAAATAAATCTACATTTTTTAGCCTTTTCTAATGGTAAAGAATCTAAAAATCCTCTAAAAGCTAGTAAACTATCTGGTATTTGTTTTCTTCTTATGTTTCTTGAGTTAAAGAATAATGTAAACTCAACACCAGCATTACCTTGTACTTTATTTTTAAATTCTAGGTATTTATCATAATCCTTATCTAATTCTGTTATAGGTCTAAATATATCTGAATTTAAACCATGAGGGACATAATTACAAATTCTATCTTCAATATCATCACCTAATACTGTTTTATTAATAAAAACAGTTTGTTTAGATATACCCATTAATAAATCACATGATTGATAAAATGGTTTATTATATAATGGAGCTGGTAAATCATCCCAGATATTTAAATAAGTAATTGGTATTTTTCTCCTAATTTCTCTTTCCATTTTAAATATGTGATGGAAATATCTTGGATCTGTAATAAGTAATACTGCATCAGGTTTTTCTCTTAAGAATATTTGTCTAAAAATATTTCCATCACCATAACCATCTACAGGATATAGCATAACAGAAGCATCATCTATTCCTGCAAGTTTACCTACATCAGCACTCATATCTAATGCTTTACCTTTATCTGGATGTTTAATGGAACCCGCAATTTGGCACCAATTATAACGATGAGCTGTATGTATTACAATTTCTTTACCTACTGTTGCTACACCAGAATGTACTCTAATATCATCTGTGATTAATAATATTTTCTT
>Ga0206125_10000992_pt1 | contig 35337 bp, 28 predicted proteins | sample Helgoland_Spring_4_FD_148598 | JGI IMG/M metagenome (GOLD analysis project Ga0206125, IMG submission 148598) | Pelagic subsurface seawater microbial communities from Kabeltonne, Helgoland, North Sea - Helgoland_Spring_Bloom_20160331_1 | ecosystem: Environmental > Aquatic > Marine > Epipelagic ... | reverse complement strand
AGTGCAGCTGCACAGTAGCGATGGCTATATCAGCAATGATTTTCTCAATCGCGACGACACTGATAATGTTGATGAGCTCAGCCTGCGCTCAATTTTCGACTGGCAGGCTAGTGAAGATTTAGCGCTTAAACTGACGTTGTTTCATGTTAATGCTGACAACGGGTACGACGCTTTTTCTCTGGACAATACCCGTCGCACTCTATCTGATACTCCCGGCCATGATCGACATGAATCCACGGCTTTTGCCGTCGAGAGCAACTGGCGAGCAAGTGATAACATTGGTTTAGTAGGCCTGGTTAGCTTTGCCGATAATAATCTCGAGTATGGCTACGATGAGGATTGGGCATTCCCAGAGATCTGTGCAGGTCAGCCCTGTGAAGGCTGGGAGTACAACTCGGTGGATAACTATATTCGTGAGCGTAAAAACGCCACGGTGGATATAAAGCTTGTCTCTTCAGAGGGCGGTAGAATTTTAAATGACAGCAGTGATTGGGTAGCTGGCATCTACTGGCGTGATCAAGACGAGCAGCTGTTGCGCCAATATACCTACGCCTCTGGTGATTTCACTAGCGACTTCAATACTAGCAACCAGGCTATTTATGGACAGCTTGATACCCAGCTTTCTGACACATTGACCCTGACCTCAGGTCTACGTTTTGAAGCTCGTAGAGCAGATTATTTGGACAGTGAAGCTGTCGCTCACGATGCTGATGAGAGTCTTTGGGGTGGTCGTATTGCGCTTAATTATCAGCGCACTGATAAGACTATGATCTACGGTTTGATTTCTCGTGGCTACAAAGCTGGTGGTGTAAATAGTGACCCCGCTTTAAGCGCTGAAGATCGTGAGTTTGATACCGAAATAATGTGGAATCTTGAAACTGGTGTTAAAGGTTTATGGCTAGATGATCAGCTACAGGCTCAGGTCGCTGTCTTTTACCAGATGCGAGATGATATTCAGATTAAGCAGTCGTTGGTTCAGTCAAGAGTAGATAGTGAGGCCTCTGATTTTACTGACTATTTTGGCAATTCAGCCAACGGCAGTAACTATGGGCTTGAGGTTGAGTTGAACTGGTTTGCCAGCGAAGCACTGACAGTATTTGCCAGCCTAGGTTGGTTGGAAACCGAGTACGATACCCCTCTCTCTGAAGACCTCGATAGCCGTCAGCAGGCTCATGCGCCCAACTGCCAATTTGCCCTGGGCACGACTTATCAGGTTCATCAGGATCTAGCCTTAACCCTTGATATAGAGGGTAAAGATAAGTTTTACCTCTCTTCAAGCCATAATGAGCAGAGCGAATCCTATCGGCTATTAAATGCCAGCATGATCTACAGCCTAGGGGATTGGCAGCTATCACTGTGGGGTCGCAACTTAACGGATGAGGATGTCATTGTGCGAGGCTTTGGCGGCTTTGGTAATGACCCGCGCAAATTTTATGAAACTGAAGCTTATTATCAGTATGGTGAGCCACGAATGGTTGGCCTTAGCGGAAAATATGATTTCTAAAACGGCAGCATAAAAAGGAGTTTTAACATGCAGGTGACTATCGATATCAGTATGTATCCAAACCGGGAGGATTTTATTCCTCCCATCAATGGATTTATTGAAAAGATCAACAAATTTGAGAATCTAAAAATCACTACATTTCCCACCAGCACGGTAGTACAGGGTGAGTATGAACACTGTATGAAGGCGGTTCAGGATACCATTGCCGCCTGTTATAGAGAGTTCAATATGGCGATCTATGTGGCGAAAATCATTCCCGGTTACGAGGCGTTATAAGTGAGGCACAAAAGGTATGTTTGATTGGGTTAATCTTGAGACTTTGGCGGTAGTGTTATCTATCGCCTACCTGCTTTTCGCCATGAAAGAAAACAGCCTCTGTTGGTACTGCGCGTTTTTCAGCACGGCGATCTATGTATGGATTTTTGGCGATGTCAGCCTGTATATGGAGTCGGCACTGAATATCTATTATATGCTGATGGCGATTTACGGCTGGTATCAGTGGCAGCGTGGCGGCCAGGATCAAGGCGGGCTTGAGATAACACGCTGGTCGCTGTTGAACCACAGTCTTGTTATTGTGGGGGTTCTTATAGCCACGGTTATTTCAGGTTATCTGCTAACTGAAAATACAGAGGCAAGATTGCCCTATCTGGATTCTTTTACCACCTGGGCCAGCGTGATTGCAACGCTGATGGTGGCGCGCAAGATTATTGAAAACTGGCTGTACTGGGTGGTGATAGACTTTGTGTCGATTTTCCTCTATCTGGATCGAGGGCTCTACCAAACCGCTGGGCTATTTGTGCTGTATATTGTTCTCGCAATAGCTGGTTACATTCTCTGGACAAAAAAATATCGTGAGCAAAGCGCAGCAAACTCTACATCAAACTCTTCACCAAACCCTATCTAACTGGCAGGCGTGGCAGACGGAGAAGGGGGCTATTGCTAGTCAGCCTCAGGTGTTGCGTGAGCTGTTGGGTGGTAAAACCAACCGTTCTTTTCTTGTTGCCAGTGATGCTTTTCGTGCAGTAGTCAGAGTTAATGCAGCTAATAGTGAAGATCTGGGGATTGATCGCGATAGAGAACGGAAAATTCTTCAGCGGTTGCAACCCACAGGCTATGTCCCCAAGCTGTTCTTCAGCAGTGATCAGGTGTTAGTGAGCGATTATTGCGAAGGCCGCCAGTGGACTCAGGCTGATCTCGCTGCGGATATCAATCGCCGCGCAGTAAATGCAATGCTTGAGCAGATCCAGTCTATCGCTGTGCTTGATCTGCCGCCGCGCAATTATGTTGATTACTGCTCGGCCTATATCAGCCAGCTAGATCAGAGCCAGCTGGACCAAAGTCTGGTTGACGGTGCTTTAGTTGACGGTGCTCTATTTGAGACAATTTTATCAGCCGCCAGAGCAATCGATAATAGCGACTGGAAAGCGGTTATCTCTCATCATGATTTGGTGGCGGAAAATATTCTTGTCACAGCCGATGGGCTGATATTGTTGGACTGGGAATATGCCGCCATGGGGCACCCGGCGCTGGACTATATCCGCCTCTATCAAAGCGATCTAAGATCGACTAATCTGCCCTATGAAATTGAAACCCTTAAACAACTGGCGATTGTCCAAGGTGGTATGGACGATCTCTGGTTATTGGTGCAAGGTTAAATTAGAGGCAGTCTATGAGTGTTAAATTGAATCAGCTAACCCCCGAAGAAAGATATGTTATCCAGGCTAAGGGTACCGAGGCACCCTTTACCGGCGAATATACAAATACAACCGACGGCGGCCTGTATCTGTGTAAACAGTGTGATGCACCTCTGTATCACTCAGAGCACAAGTTTCTATCCCACTGTGGCTGGCCCAGTTTTGATGATGAGATTGCCGGTGCGGTTGTGCGTGAGCCCGATGCCGATGGTCGGCGAGTAGAGATTGTCTGTGCTAGCTGCGATGGTCACTTGGGACATGTGTTCGAAGGGGAGGGTCTGACGGCAAATAATATCCGTCACTGCGTTAATTCCATCTCGATGAAATTTGTTGCAGAGTAGTTCTCTGTAGCGACCAATTGTTGTAAGTCGAGTTATCTAAGTCCTTGATAAGATAGCTTTTACAGCCCAATTCCTGTAGGCTGCGCGCCATTCTCCAGATGCTCTCACTTTCGAGCGGCACAAACACAAAAAGACACCTTATGACCTTTAAAGAACTGGGCCTGTCAGCCCCGATTCTCAAAGCCATTGCTACGCAGGGCTACGAGACACCATCTCCCATTCAGGCGAAAGCCATACCCGCCGTACTGGGTGGACACGATGTAATGGCTGCTGCGCAAACCGGTACCGGAAAGACGGCTGGTTTTACTCTGCCAATACTTGAAATTTTAAGTAGTGGCCGTCGCGCTCAAGCCAACCATGTTCGCACATTAATACTCACCCCAACCCGTGAGCTAGCTGCTCAGGTGGGTGAAAATGTGGCGCTCTACAGCAAGCATATGTCACTGACGTCTGCGGTTGTATTTGGCGGTGTAAAGATTAATCCGCAGATGATGAAGCTGCGCAAAGGTGTGGATATTTTGGTCGCTACTCCAGGTCGACTAATGGATCTACACAGCCAGAATGCGGTTAAATTTAGCGATCTTGAAGTGTTGGTTCTCGACGAAGCTGACCGTATGCTGGATATGGGATTCATCCATGATATCAAGCGTATTATCAGCCTGTTACCGAGGCGTCGTCAGAACCTGATGTTCTCGGCAACCTTCTCCGAGGATATTCGCAGACTGGCTAAAGGGCTGGTTAAAAATCCAATTGAGATTTCAGTGACACCACGCAATGCAACTGCACCCACGGTTACCCAATCGGTTTACACCGTGGACAAAAAACAAAAGGCTGGGGTACTTACCCGCTTGATTCACGATAACAGCTGGAGTCAGGCGCTGGTCTTCACCAAGACCAAGCATGGTGCCAACAAGCTGACCAAACATCTTGAAGCCGAGGGCATAGTGGCCGCGGCAATTCACGGCAATAAAAGTCAGGGTGCGCGTACCAAGGCGCTGGCAGGGTTTAAAGCCGGTGAGATTCGTATTCTGGTGGCCACTGATATCGCCGCTCGCGGTCTGGATATTGAGCAGCTGCCTCAGGTGGTGAATTTTGATCTGCCAAATGTTGCCGAAGACTATGTTCACCGTATCGGCCGCACCGGTCGTGCCGGCGCTACAGGTAAGGCAATCTCGCTGGTCAGTGCCGATGAAGTGGATCTGCTCTCGGATATTGAGCGTTTGACTCAGAAACTGTTGCCTCGCGAAGTGATGGATGGGTTTGAGCCTGCGCACGATGTGCCAGAGACTACTTTAAGTCGTCCGGTACGTGCGAAAAAGCCAAGAAAACCTCTGAATAGTGAAACTGATGGCAGAGGTAACAGCAGACATAATCCAAATGCCAAGCGCACAAATACCTATTCTCATGGACCCAAGGCGGGCGCCAAGAAAAAGAACGGCGGCCGGGATGGCAGTCGAGAAGGCTCTCGTGAAGGAAACCGTGAAGGAAACCGTGAAGGCAATCGAGAAAACCGTTCAGATAGCCGTTCAGATAGCCGTTCAGACTCCCGTTCAGATAGCCGCTCAGATGGAAATCGACCAAATAGCCCTTACGGAAGAAGCTCTACTGGTAACCGGAACGCAAAGCCTGGCGGCCAGAGTCGCGGAAATTCGAATGGTAATTCCAGACCTCAGCAGAGAAATTCGCGAGGCTAGATTGTCCGGCCCGGGCTTTTAGAATTAGCATCACAGCCACTTCTTTTTAGTGGCTGTGAACTTACCACCAACAGTATCTTGAGAGTTTTAAATGTTTGAGCTTCGCCCCAGTCGAGTTATCTCCTACAAAAATGATTTATTGTCTGGCTTAACCGTTGCGCTGGCTCTAGTGCCAGAAGCTGTTGCCTTTGCCTTTGTTGCCGGTGTAGAACCGCTGGTCGGGCTGTATGCGGCCTTTATGGTCGGCTTGATCACTGCCTGTATTGGCGGTCGTCCGGGAATGATTTCTGGTGCCACGGGTGCGCTGGCGGTGGTGATGGTGTCACTGGTGGCTCAGCACGGCGTTGAGTATCTATTTATTACTGTCGTATTGATGGGCTTCTTGCAGATTACCGCAGGTGTTCTAAAGCTGGGTAAATTTATTCGTATGGTTCCCCATCCGGTGATGCTCGGCTTTGTAAACGGCCTGGCCATTGTGATCTTTCTAGCTCAGCTAAGTCAGTTTGGTGTTGCAGGCGAGACGGGTTGGCTTAACGGAACATTCCTTCAGGGAAGCATTGTCGATGTTGCCTGGTTGCAGGGTGAACAGCTGTATATGCTACTTGGTCTAGTTTTTCTGACCATGGCAATTATTCATTTCTTACCGCGCTTTACTCGGGTAATACCCTCATCTCTAGCGGCTATTGTCTGCGTGACGCTACTTGTTATGTGGCTTAATCTGGATACTCGCGTGGTTGGCGACGTTGCCTCGATTGCTGGTGGTCTTCCTAGTTTCCATATTCCCGCGGTGCCATTTACCTTTGAAACCTTGGTGATTATCTTCCCTTATGCGATTATTTTGGCGGCGATTGGTCTGATTGAATCACTGCTGACGCTGCGCCTTATTGACGAGATTACCGAAACTCGCGGTCGCGGCAATCGCGAATGTATAGGTCAGGGTGTGGCTAACACCGTAACCGGATTCTTTGGTGGTATGGGCGGCTGTGCGATGATCGGTCAGAGCATGATCAATGTAAATTCCGGTGGTCGTGGCCGACTGTCTGGTATTGCCGCAGCGCTCTGCTTGTTGCTCTTTATTCTAGTCGGCTCGCCATTGATTGAGACAATTCCTCTGGCGGCGTTAATCGGCGTGATGTTTATTGTTGTCATTGGTACCTTTGAGTGGAGTAGCTTCCGCATTATGGGTAAGGTTCCGCGCAGTGATGCGATGATTCTGGTGATGGTTTCTGCAGTAACTGTATTTACCGATCTGGCTGTTGCGGTTATCGTCGGAGTGATTGTCTCTGCAGTTGTCTTTGCCTGGGAGCACGCTAAATATATTCGTGTTGAAGCTCGCGAAGACCACAAAGGCTCGACTGTCTATGCGGTTACTGGCCCACTATTTTTTGGCTCGGTTACCTCATTCCTAGAGCGCTTTGATCCGCAGGCAGATAACGACGATGTGGTGATTGATTTTGCCCGTTCGCGAGTAGCCGATCACTCTGGTCTGGAAGCTATTGATACTCTGGCTGAGCGCTACCTAAATGCGGGTAAGACTCTGCATCTAGTTCACCTTAGCGATGAGTGCCGCATACTTCTCAAGAAGGCGGGCAATATGGTTGAAGTGAATGTGATTGAAGATCCCAAATACTTTGTTGCCGAAGACAGCTTGGCCTAAGGGCTCGGATACACCGCTGTTTTAATCTCTCTACAGTCTCGCTGCTGCTATGGGCTAATCTCACCGAAAGGGGCTTGAGTTAGCTTGATAAGTAGAAGCGGGGTTGCTGTAAATTCTATTACTGACTGGTCACTACCAGATAGCAGACCAGCTCTTGATCACCACTGTTTTCAATACAGTGGATAAGATCACCGCGGTAGTGGGCGGAATCGCCACTTTCCAATTCGCAGCTAGTATCACCAGAAACCACCTTTGCTCTACCACTGGTAATCGTGAGTAACTCCTTAGTGCCCTCAAAATGGGGTGCGCTGGATAAGCTTGCACCAGAGGCGATACGCAACTCATAAAACTCAATATTTTTTTCCATATGCAGCGGTGACAGGGTGCGTATCTGACACTCCTTATCGGCGCGAAACAGATTGGTTTTATCTTCACCATGAACCACTTCAATCGTAGATGTCTGCCATGGTTGGTCGACCAATTCTCCAATACTCATGCCAAAGGCTTGGGCTATTCTAAAGGTAACGGTCAGTGTTGGATTGGCTTGGCCGCGCTCGATCTGACTCAACATTGAGCGGCTTACACCAGACGCAGCAGCCAATTGATCTAGGGTTAGTTTGTTCTTTTTACGCAACTCAGTGACACGGTTGCAGAGAACATGGCCAGCGGGATCGCTTTCAGGAGCACTCATAATTAATTCACTATAAAAGAATGATTTCTTGCATAAGGGAATATTCGCTTCTACGATAAGGGAATAATTTCTCTTATATTAAACAATTCCAAGGAAGAAAACACCATGAAAGCGTTGGTAAAAAGGAACTCGACAGTTGGTCTGTGGCTTGAGGATGTTCCAAAACCCCAGATTGGGATTAATGATGTTCTGATCAAAGTAAAGCGCACGGCTATCTGTGGTACCGATATGCATATCTATAACTGGGATAAATGGGCTCAGGAGACTATTCCAGTGCCAATGATTGTCGGGCATGAATTTGTCGGTGAAATAGTAGAAATTGGATCTAATGTAAATGATTTCTCTATTGGGCAAATAGTCTCTGGAGAGGGGCATGTCGTCTGTGGCCGCTGCCGCAACTGTTTGGCCGGGCGCCGCCATCTCTGTGCCCAGACCAGCGGAATCGGTGTCGATCGCCCCGGTGCCTTTGCGGAATATGTTGCATTGCCAATGTCGAATGTCTGGGAGCATAACTCAGATATTGATCTTGATATCGCCGCTCTTTTTGATCCTTTGGGTAATGCCGTGCACACCGCTCTGCAATACGATTTATTGGGGGAGGATGTGTTAATTACAGGTGCCGGGCCTATTGGCGCGATGGCGGCAGCTGTGTGCAAACATGCCGGTGCTCGCCATGTGGTAATTACCGATATCAATCCGCAGCGACTCGAACTGGCCAAACGACTGGGAGCTACCTGTACTGTCGATGTGCGCACTGAAAAACTTGAGGATGTGCAGCGCAAGCTGGGCATGTCTGAAGGCTTTGATGTGGGTCTGGAGATGTCGGGTAATCCCTCGGCTTTCAGAGATTTATTAGCCAGTATGTGCCATGGCGGGAAAGTGGCGATTCTGGGTATTCCCGCTGAGGAGATGGCCATTGATTGGAGTAAAGTGATCTTTAATATGCTGACACTGAAGGGCATTTATGGCCGTGAGATGTATGAGACTTGGTACAAGATGTCGGTGATGATTGAATCGGGTCTGGATATTTCGAAGGTGATTACTCATCGATTTCACTACAGTGATTTTCAAAAGGGCTTTGATGCGATGAATAGCGGGGAAGCCAGCAAAGTAATTTTAAATTGGGATTAAACAGGCTTTAGGACGATAAGTTATGTATGGAAAATTTCAAGAGCATTTAAACAGCGAACTTAACAGTATTCGCAATGCTGGGCTGTATAAGGCTGAGCGCGAAATCACCACCCCACAGGGCGCTCATGTAGGGGTTAGCGGTGGTGCAGAGGTGCTTAATCTCTGCGCCAATAACTATTTGGGCCTAGCTCAGCATCCGCAGGTGAAAGCGGCCGCTCAACAAGGCCTGGACGACTGGGGTTATGGGCTGGCCTCGGTGCGTTTTATCTGCGGTACCCAGACTATTCACAAACAGCTGGAGGAAAAGCTTAGTACATTTTTAGGCTGTGAACAGACGATCTTGTATCCCTCCTGTTTTGATGCCAATGCTGGCCTTTTTGAAACCCTGTTAACTGCTGAAGATGCGGTGATTTCGGACCAGTTAAATCACGCCAGTATTATTGATGGTGTGCGGTTGTCCAAGGCACAGCGCTTTCGCTACCGCAACTGCGATATGGCTGATCTTGAAGTCCAGCTTCAGGCGGCAGATGCTGCAGATGCAAGATTTAAGCTGATTACTACCGATGGTGTGTTCTCTATGGACGGCACCATTGCGCGGTTGGATGAGATCTGTGATCTGGCGGATAAATATAATGCGTTGGTACATTTCGATGACTGTCATGCCACTGGTTTTGTGGGCGCTCAGGGTCGCGGTACCCATGAGTATCGCAACTGTATGGACCGAGTGGATATTATTACCGGCACCCTTGGCAAGGCGCTGGGGGGAGCCAGTGGGGGTTTTACCAGTGCGCGCAGTGAAGTGGTTGATCTGCTGCGCCAGCGATCGCGCCCCTATCTATTTTCCAACACGGTTGCGCCAATGGTTGTAGCTGGTGCCATCAAGGCTCTTGAATTGGTTGCTGAATCGAATCAGCTACAGAAGCGATTGATGGAAAATACACTTTTCTTTCGTGAGGAACTGGCTCGTCAGGGATTTAAATTACTTCCCGGTGAGCACCCAATTGTACCGGTGATGTTGAACGACGCAGTGTTGGCATCACAGTTTGCCGCTAAGATGCTAGAGCAGGGGGTCTATGTAGTGGCATTTTCATTTCCGGTGGTCGCCAAAGGTAAGGCGCGCATTCGCACCCAGATGTCGGCAGCTCATAGCAGGGATGATTTAGAGTTTGCACTCGAGGCTTTTGCCAGAGTAAAAAAACAGTTAGGACTATAAAAAATCCAAGAGATAAAAAACCGAGAGATAAAAAAAGGGCAACTCAATGAGTTGCCCTTTTTGGTGTTGCCTGTTGCGAACTAACTGCTTAGAAATTCTTGCGCAGTGTTAAACCATAGGTACGAGGAGCATTCGGGTAAGCACTAAAGCTGCCCGGTGCTGCTGTCGTTGGGAAAGCAGAAATCAACGTCTCGTGGTCAGTGACATTACGTGCCCAGAGCATAGCTTCCAAGCCGCTTTCATCGTGGTTCAGACCAAGGCTCAGGTTAATGTTCTTAGTGCCACGGCTGGCCAGTGAAACAGGCACATTGTCTACTAACGGAATTTCAGTTTCGTAGATGTATTCAGCACGCATGAATCCAGAGATACCATCGCTGAGAGCAAAGGAGTAAACAGCGTTAGCATTGACACTCCAGTCGTGAACGCCCGCTGGAGTGGTTCCGCTAAGATCTCTAGTAACCAAACCTGCGTCACATTCCAGACCTGGGAAATCACCACATGATCCATTGACGAAGGAGACATATTCAGCATCAGCTTTAATACCGGATACGTTCACAACCAGAGACTCAGACAGTGCAACCATAGCGTCAAATTCAAAGCCTTTGTGGTTTTGTTCACCGGCATTAACCAGTGCAAAGCCATTACCAACAAAGGTATTTGATTGGAAGCCATCGATAGACTGGTCGAAGTAGGCGATGTTTAAGTAGCCATTGCCAAATTGATGCTTAACTCCCAGTTCGAAGTTATCCGACTGTTCTGGATCTGCTGCTCTTCCGATATCTGCATTGTTAGCATTCACTGACAGGTTAACCGAAATAGGCTTAAATCCTGTTGAGTGACCCATATACACCTTAGTGTCTTCCGAGACATCGTAGGCCAGACGCAAAGTGTGAGTCAGGTCATCTGATTTAAAGATTCCGTCTTCTGCATCACCCGGGTTGCCGTAGTTAACAAATGGAGGGAAGAACTGCACGGATGACAGCGCAGCCGGTAGAGGCAGGCTAGCGAAGAGATCGACAACTTCAACGTCGCTGACAACTGTCTTTTCGTCTTCGGTGTAGTTAAAGCCAACAGTTGCTGTTAAGTCATCAGTAAGCTGGTAGTCAACATTGGCAAACAAAGATAGAGACTTTGAATTCATATCAAAACCTTCACCGACTGAACCGCTGTTTGGAACAAAGAACTGAGCTTCCATCTGCGTACTAGTCAAGACTGGTGCTCCAGCATTTTGAGCTGCGGTTAATTGAGCATCAATCATCTCTGCTGTCATATTAGCTACTACTGAGGGATCGCCACCCTGAGAAGCAATAACCTGACCCAGCGCGCCTGCAGCTACAAGCTCGGCAATACCCAGTAAGTCAGTTCCTGCAGGACCTAGCAAGAAGTTTACATAGGGCTTGATATCGTCGCCGTAACGAACGGTACGGTTAGTGACAGTATCTTCTTCAGCATAAAATGCACCAACCATCCACTGAGTTGAGGAATCACCATTTGAGGTTAGGCGAATTTCCTGGGTGAATGTATCAAAGTCATAATTAACCAAGTTTTCATTGATAAGCTTTGCAGCAGAGAAGTCAGCGTCAAAATTTGAACGCAAGGCGGTATCTCTCTGAGATGTGATAGACGTTAAGCTGGCAAAATCCATGTCGTAGTCGACCTGTATGGACACGCCGTCATTATCAGCAACATTGCTTGCGGGATGATTCATATAAATTGCACGAGACCAGGGATCACCATCTGTAGTGCCAAAGCCTTGCGCTAAAGCCAAGCCATCACTGACACCAGATGCAGGGCCTTTAAGAAGTGCCCCTGCTACACAACACTCTTCATCAATGCTGTCCTTATCGGCAATAAGGCGAACAGTTAAGTCTTCAGAGGGTTCCCATAGCAGCTGGCCACGCAGTGCGCTTCGGTCTCTGTTGTTAACGCCAGTATCATCTTCTGGACCAGGAGAAGTGCCTAGGTTTATTGCAGTACCATCAGATTGGTTACTGCTGCCGGATAAACGAAAAGAAAGGCCATCAACAATTCCACCAGTCACAGTACCTTTAACAATTTGCGCACCGTAATTGCCGGCAGTTGCTTCAACCATTGCACCAAACTCTTGTTCAGGCAGTTTGGTCGTCACGCTGATAACACCAGCGGAGGCATTCTTGCCAAACAGTGTTGATTGGGGGCCACTGAGCACTTCGACACGCTCAATAGTGGGTAGATCAGACAGAGATGACGATGAGCGTGATCGCGCAACACCATCAATTACTACTGATACAGCGGGTTCGATACCAGGGTTGTTGGCACCATTACCAAAGCCACGAATAGTGAAGTTGGTCTGAGCAGAGCTCTGTAACTGGTTTACACGTAGTGACGGTACAGCTGACTGCAGGTCAATTAAATCTACGATGCTTGATTGCTGGATAGTTTCGCCACTGGTAACAGAGACAGACAGCGGAATATCTTGCAGTGACTGCTCTCGCTTGTTGGCTGTAACGACGATTTCGTCTATGGCTGCTTGTGCTAGACCAGAAGTCATTACCCCTGCTATAGCGACAGACAGGCACAGTTTATTGATATGAAAGTGATTCATGATAGCCCCTCAAATTTTTATAGTTATGATCACACTTATGCGTGATTCTTTATATTGCGTTTCTAATCTAGCCTAGTACTTTTTAGTATCTTGCTTTTTCTAGTTCGAAATCACATCAGTTTCCGTAAAACTCAATTGGATATAATTCTGACTTCCCTAGCTTAAAAGCCCTTGATGCTTATATCAACTGCTATTTACAGCTTATTTGTAAACAGATTGGACAGCCATTTAGAGGTTTTACTCAAATAAATTTTGTATTTCTGATGAACGGTAAAAATAGAGTCTCATTATAAGGTGGTTGGAACTGTAATATTTGGTTACTTAGAGCAATGCTTGTAAACTCATTATTAAATAGAGGATTGTTAAATTTAATGGCAGCTGCAAAAAATAACCGAGCAATAATTGCTGTAAATCGATTCGGTCTAGGTGCTACCGGTGCAGAGTTGTCCGATGCACAGCTTAATCCTGAGCAGTGGTTGTTGCAGCAGTTAGTAAGTCCGGTCTTTGATAAAACGTTGGGTAATACAGAATCGGCTTTCAGGGTTATAGCTGATATTAAAAAGTTTAAGGAATTGCGAAGGAAAGCCGAGAAGAAAGGGCCAGATGTTGGAGTTTCAATTATAAAGCCATATAGGCGGGCGCTTTTATCCGATAGTCTTAGTTTATCAATTAAAACAGACATACCATTTGCCATGCGAATATTGGACTTCTTTTCGAATCACTTCAGTGTTTCTGCATCGAATCAACCGCTAACTATTCTAGCGCCGATTTTAGAGCGAGAGGCTATAGCACCAAACCTCTTCGGGCAATTTTCCGACTTACTTATAGCAGTTGAGCAGCACCCAGCTATGTTGCTTTATCTCAATAATGAAAAATCAGTGGGCGCAAATTCGCAGCGAGGAAAAAAAGCGCGGGGTTTAAATGAAAATCTTGCAAGAGAAATTCTTGAATTGCATACCCTAGGTGTAGATGGCGGATATAAACTAGAAGATATCCGGCAGTTGGCTATGGCTATAAGTGGTTGGAGTATTACCGGTGCAAATGAAGTAGGCCGCGCCGGATTTAAGTTTCGAAATGCAGCTCATGAGCCAGGGACAAGAAGCATTCTTGGAAAATCTTATCCTCTAGCTGGTGTGGCTCAGGGGCAAGCTGTAATGCGTGATTTGGCGCGACATGCAAAAACTGCTCATTTTATATCACGTAAATTAGCCCAGCATTTCATTGCTGATGAGCCTCCAGAGGAGGTGGTTTCTGCGATGATAGATACATGGCTGAAGACTGACGGAAACATCAAGGCTGTCGTCACCACTATGGTTAAGCAACCGCAAAGCTGGAATGATCAGGCGCAAAAATTTAAGACGCCTCGTGAGTTTGTAGTTTCCACTTATCGTGCATTTGATAATCCTAAAATGATTAACCAGAAATTAATGAATATCGCACTGCGTGGTCTTAATTTAATGGGACAAAGCCCTTTTGACGCAGGATCACCTGCGGGATATAGTTATTTAAACCGAGCTTGGACTGGATCAGATGCTTTAATGAAACGTATTGATTGGGTTAATCTGCTCAGCAACAATATCTCTGAAAATCCTCAAAGTATTGTAAAACGAACATTTTCTTCACAGCTGTCCTCACTAACAGTGAAATCATTAGCCGGAGCAGAGAGTCGTGTTCAAGGGCTGTCGCTGTTTTTTTTAAGCCCTGAATTTCAGCGTCGCTAGATAATGAATTATAAAACCGATAAGAAAATATATCGCCGTGATTTGCTGAAGGTAGCCGCTGGAAGCTTTGTCGCATGGCATACCCCAGCGGCACTATCAGCCGTTAATTCTACGGGCAATATCAAGAGCCGCAAATCCAAATTAGTCTGGGTAATTCTGCGTGGGGCAATGGATTCTCTACATGCCATTTTGCCTCTGTCGGATCCTGATTTGATGGTTCATCGACAGAACCTTGTAACATCAGTTAAGGATAGCGCATTTGATTTGGGGAGGGGGTTTGCGCTCCATCCTTCTTATGTCGAGTTGAATCGCCTCTATCAACAGAAGCAGCTAATTCCCATAGTAGCAGTTGGTTCTGGTGCAAATACTCGTTCGCATTTTCATGCTCAAGATTTTCTTGAGTCAGGGTTGCCCAGGGTGAATGCTGAGAGCGGGTGGTTAAATCGCGCTGTAGAGGCATACAAAGGCGATTCTATCGCCGTGGCTCATTCTTTACCTGTTGGATTACGTGGTAGGCAGTTGGCAAAAACCTGGTACCCCAATGCTTTACGTCCAGCTAAAGATGATATCTATGAGCGGTTGCAGATTCTCTATAAAGATGACGACTTACTTTCGACGCAATTGCGTGAGGGCTTAAAGAGTCGTCAGCTATTGGCGGATATGGGGGAAGTTAAAAATAAGTATAGTTTTCCTGCGCTAGCAGCTTCTTGTGCCGCCATGCTAGCTGAAAGTGATGGTCCTGACTGCGCGATGCTGGAAATGTCTGGCTGGGATACCCACCAAAATCAGATTGGTCGCTTGGACAGTCAGTTCAGACAGCTTGATAATGGCATTGCCATGCTTCGGGAAAACCTTGGTGAAGAGTGGCGAAATACAGTAGTTGTTGTGACCACTGAATTTGGTCGAACCGTTGCAGAAAACGGTACTAAAGGCACAGACCATGGTACGGCTAGCGCCATGTTTATCGCCGGGGGTGCGGTTGCTGGAGGCAGCGTGCGAGGTCGTTGGCCAGGACTGGCAGCTTCCCAATTATATGAGGGACGTGATCTAATGCCTACCAGCGACACACGTCAGTGGATAAGGGCGATTTTAAGCCAACATTGGAATCTTAATTCCGCTCAGCTCGACTATGTTTTTCCCAGCATAAAAACCATGGATGCCCAGTTAATTCGACGCCCCTCCAAATCAGACATCGCGGTCTAAGCGAGCTAACTCTTTATTCGCTCTCTGGCGGGTAATGTTTTTTTATACAGTCGGCGCCGCACCTCAAAATCCGGTCTATAGTTAGGGTTTAATCGCTTCTATATTCAAGGTTTTCGGTAACTTATGGCAATCAGCACATTCGACTTGTTTTCCATTGGTATTGGCCCCTCAAGCTCCCATACGGTTGGGCCTATGCGCGCTGCGCGGCAGTTTGTAGAGACTCTTCGCGACTCAGGCCTGCTGGCCGATGCAACCCGAATTAAGGCCGAGATGTATGGTTCTCTGGGCGCTACGGGAAAGGGCCACGGCACGCCAAAGGCGGTTTTGTTGGGCCTCGAGGGTGAACAGCCCGAGAGCGTAGATGTGGCATCTATTGCAGATCGGGTTTCACAAATCTGCGAGGGACAATCTATCAATCTCGCTGGAATTCACCCAGTCGAATACAATAACGAGACCGATGTTGTTTTGTACCGCAAAAAAGTTTTGCCGTTCCATTCTAACGGTATGGTTTTTAGTGCCTTTGACAAAGACTCCAAAACTATTAGCAGTCAGACCTACTATTCCGTGGGCGGGGGCTTTGTCGTTGATGAAACTGCCGAAGGTGGTGATTATCTGGCGGAGGATCCGCGCACTGTTGCCTACCCCTTCGATTCAGCCAACCAACTACTCGAATTATGTAAGGAACACCATCTGAGCATTGCCGACTTAATGCTTGAGAACGAGAAATCATGGCGCAGTGAAGAGCAAGTTCGAGAGGATTTGCTGCATCTCTGGTCGGTAATGCAGGCCTGTGTGGCCAATGGTGTGGCCAATGGTGGAATACTGCCAGGCGGCTTAAATGTGCGGCGCCGTGCCAAGGAGTTACATCAACAGCTACTGAGCCGCCCAGAAGCGGCTATGGCTGATCCGCTATCAGTGCTTGACTGGGTAACGCTCTATGCTCTGGCAGTCAATGAGGAAAATGCCGCTGGTGGCCGCATAGTCACAGCGCCAACCAATGGTGCGGCAGGCATTATTCCCGCCGTATTACTCTACTATATGCGCTTTGTGCCCAGTGCCAATAATGACGGGGTGATCAGGTTTCTGCTCACCGCGGCGGCGATTGGAATCCTCTACAAAAAAAATGCGTCAATCAGTGGTGCCGAAGTGGGCTGTCAGGGCGAGGTGGGTTCAGCCTGTTCAATGGCCGCCGGCGCCTTGACTGAAGTCCTTGGCGGCACTCCGGCACAGGTCGAGAATGCCGCTGAAATTGCTATGGAACACAACCTTGGATTAACCTGTGACCCGGTGGGTGGGTTGGTTCAGGTGCCCTGCATTGAGCGCAATGCGATGGGTTCGGTAAAGGCTATTCATGCGGCGCGCATGGCCTTGCGCGGAGATGGTTCGCACTTTGTCTCTCTGGATAAGGTGATTAAAACCATGCGCAAAACGGGAGAGGACATGCACGAGCGCTACAAGGAAACCTCTCGCGGTGGGCTGGCTACCAATGTACTGGAGGTACCTGTTAATATTATTGAATGCTAAGGAGTAGCTGAAGGTAATTTACAGATTAAACGGACGATAAAGATACACGGAACGTAAAGGCGAAAAGCTAATGTACAGCACGGATGAACAACAGCTCAAAAAAACCGCTCTCTATGATATGCATATTGCAGCCAAGGCAAAAATGGTCTTATTTTCCGGCTACAATATGCCTCTGCACTACAGCACCGGGATTATGCTTGAGCATAATCACACCCGAGATGCTGCCAGCTTGTTTGATGTCTCCCATATGGGGCAAATTATATTAAGTGGTTCCGGTATAGGTGAAGCTCTGGAAAAACTAATGCCCCTAGACCTTCAGTCGATGCTTATCTATGAGCAAAAGTACGGCGTAATGACCAATATCGAAGGCGGTATTGTCGATGATTTGGTGATTGCTCGCTGGGCTGAGGACACCTATTTCCTAGTGGTTAATGCGGCGCGTAAGGAGGAGGATTTAAACCATTTACGTGATCATTTGTCGGGTTTTACCGTCGAGTATATGGGCGATCATGCGCTCCTAGCCCTTCAGGGTCCAAAGGCAGCGCAGGTGATGGAAGAGCTCTCTCCAATGGCCTCTCACTTAAGCTTTATGAATAGCTGTCATATTTCAATTGGCGATGTAGATTGTTTTGTCTCCCGCTCTGGTTACACCGGAGAAGACGGCTTTGAAATCTCGGTTGATCGCGGCCATGCTCAGTCATTATGTGAGCAGTTGTTGGCCAGTGGCGTTGTTAAGTGGGCGGGGTTGGGCGCTCGAGATTCACTGCGACTAGAGGCTGGACTATGTCTCTATGGCAATGAACTCAATGAAACTATATCGCCCATTCAGGCTGGCCTTGCATGGACGATGAGTAAGTCTCGGCGTCGCGGTGGTAATAATGAAGGTGGTTTTTTGGGGGCCGATGCGATCTTTGCTGAGATAGCTAAAACCCCGAAGAGATGCCGTGTAGCCTTTTTAGTTGAGCACCGCGCCCCAGTCCGCCGCGGGGCAAAGATTATTGATAATCTCGGCGATGTGATTGGGGTTATTACCAGCGGCGGTTTTTCACCAACGCTGGGTCAACCCATTGCTATGGGTTATGTGCAGCGGGAATACTCAGTGCCCGGAAGTGGGCTAAATGCAATTATTCGCGGTAAGCCCAGAGGCGTTGTAGTCACTAAAATGCCCCTGGTACCTACTCGCTATTTACGGTTTGCAGAGCAGGTCGCCACTCAACCCTGATCGATAAGGTCGTATTGCTCTGCCAACGTGGCAATAATTTCCGCCTTTGGATCATCAGAGAGAATTATCTTCTCGCCGGTAATTTTTTCTGCAATGCCAACATAAGTCTCTGATACTGCCATTAACACCGCTTCCGGTAGGGCATTGTCCCGAGCCAGATCGTTGCGTTCGGGCATACGGTTTTTATTGAGCAAGATATCTGGGTCAGGGAAGTGGTTGAGTAACAGCTGGCGGAAACCCTCTTTGGAATTCTCGACAATTTTACCCTGTTTGTACTGTTCGCCATCCCAGATGCGCGATGAGTCCGGTGTGCCCACCTCATCCATATAGATCAACTTTTCGACACCCTGTTTATCATTGACATAGCCAAATTCAAACTTGGTATCAATAAATACTTGGCCAATTTTAGCCAGTTCATTGCTGATTACCTCAAATCCTTCTCCGAGCAGTTTCTCGTAGACATCAATATCTTCCGGGCTGCGGAACTTGAAGTCAGAGTAGTTGTTTTCAATATCGGCACGCGACACATTGACATCATCGACTTCAGGAACACCGGGTATACCTTCAAGGATTCCCTTGGTTGAAGGGGTGATTAACAATTCTGTTAGACGCTGATCTTTTTGCAAACCATCGGCAAGCTCAATACCGCAGAAATTGCGCTCACCTTTCGCATAGGCGCGCCACATAGAGCCAGTAATATATTGACGACAGATCGCCTCAATCATTACTGGTCTGGCTTTTTGTACAATCCATACCAGTGGGTGGGGAACATCCAGAATATGGCTGTCAGCCAAACCCTGTTCACGAAACAGCTTAAACCAATGGTTGGAAATCGCATTTAGTGCAGCGCCTTTGCCGGGCACACCGTTCATGCCGCCTTCGCCACGCCAGATACATTCAAAGGCAGAAATTCGATCGCTGATAACCATAATCGCCAGCGGTGCATCTGCGGCAACATCATAGCCTTTCTCCGAGATCAGACGTCGGCTGTCAGCCTCAGTTAGCCAGTAGACAGAACGCACTTTACCGCTGTGTACAGGTTGATCAGTGCGAATTGGAAGATCGTTGTTAGATGCTAAAACTTTGTTAGCAAGACTCATATGAATGCCTTGAAAGTGGTTGAATGTGATTGATCGAAAAAAGCCGTTAACTGAACGGACTATATCAGTAAGGGGCGGGATTTTAGCAACTTGGGCTGTTCTGATCAAAGGAAACATTGCAGCTTAACAAGCTATTTTGTAGTGTAGACCTACATACACAGTAACTCTGGAAAATCATGACCTCTATTTTAGTCACAGGTGGCAGTGGATTTATCGGCCGCCATTTTTGCGAAGCTGCAACCCAACTGGGTATGCAGCTTTGTGTATTGACCCGAAATCCGCAGAATGCAGCGCGAAAGTTACCCAGTTCAGTTCAGCTTATCAGCCGCCTTAGCGAGCTCAGCGCCGACTATACGCCGGATATTATTCTCAATCTGGCGGGCGAGCCATTGGCGGACGGCCGCTGGACACATCGCAGAAAGCAGAAGTTCTACGATAGTCGCATCAACACCACTGACAGCCTATTTGATTTTTTCGCCAATCGAGAGACTGCGCCGAAACTGCTTATTAGCGGTTCAGCGATTGGCTATTACGGCCCTGGCGAACAGGCCGTTGACGAAACTGGTGAGGGCATTGATGGATTTTCTCATCAGCTGTGCCGCACCTGGGAGAACAGTGCCAAGCGTTTTGAATCCCTCGGTTGCCGTATCTGTTATCTGCGCACCGGCATAGTTCTGGGAGACGCTGGCGCTCTGGCACGAATGCTACCAGCCTTTAAAATGGGGCTTGGCGGCCCCATCGGTAGTGGCAAGCAGTGGATGTCGTGGATTCATATCGACGATATGGTGGCGATTATTCTCCACTGTATCAACAAACTCGAAATTCAGGGCGCAGTCAATGCCACTGCACCCCATCCGGTTATCAATGCTGACTTCGGCTCAGCGCTGGCGGCAACCTTACAGCGCCCGGATTTTTTAACCATGCCAGCATTTATGGTGAAAATCCTTTTTGGCGAAATGGGAGAAGAGCTGCTGTTGCAGGGGCAAAAAGTGATTCCTGCAAAAATCCTCGCTTCAGGCTTTGAATTTAAATACGCCAACCTCAATACAGCCCTGAAAAATCTACTCCAATAACATTGAGATTCTGAAAGTAGGGCAGGTGACATATTTCTGACACCTGCCTGACATCTTTTTGACTCATCCCTGAATTATATTTCTACAAAATTTCTTATTCACACTTGCTGTGTGGTCTATATTTAAATTTCCAAATACAGGAAATATTGATAAATAGGGAAGTGTTTTGCAGATAACAATTTTTGGAAGTGGTTATGTTGGCCTTGTTACCGGGGCCTGTTTTGCCAATGTAGGCAATCAAGTGATTTGTGTCGATATTGATCAGGACAAAATCGACTCGCTCAATGCTGGCCATGTGCCGATTTATGAGCCTGGCTTGGAAAACTATATCAGCGAATCTCTCGCCGATGGCAATCTTAAATTCACCAGTGATGCCGCTATGGCTGTGGAACATGCAGAGATGATCTTTATCGGCGTGGGTACTCCCCCCAATGAAGATGGCTCTGCTGACTTGCAGTATGTGCTCAATGTCGCCAATACCATTGGCGAGCATATGCAGGGCTTTAAAGTGGTGGTGAATAAATCCACCGTACCAGTGGGCACTGCCGACAAAGTCAGTCAGGTCATGCAATCTGCCCTCGACAAGCGAAAGCTTAATCTTGAGTTCAGTGTTGCCTCAAACCCAGAGTTTCTCAAAGAGGGCGCGGCGATCAGCGATTTTACTCGCCCCGATCGAATTGTCGTCGGCACCGATAGTCCGCGTGTCGAAGAGATGATGCAAGAATTGTATGCGCCCTATAACCGCCAGCGAGATAAGTTAATCTTTATGGATGTGCGCTCAGCCGAGTTGACCAAATACGCTGCTAACTCAATGTTGGCAACCAAGATTAGCTTTATCAACGAAATTGCCAATATTGCCGAGTCTGTGGGTGCTGATATTGAACAGGTGCGGATAGGTATGGGATCAGATCCGCGCATTGGTTATAGCTTTATTTACCCCGGCTGTGGTTTTGGTGGTTCCTGTTTCCCCAAAGACTTGCGCGCCATGGAAGCAACCGCCATCAATGCCGGTTATCAGCCGAAATTATTGAGTGCAGTAACCAATGTTAATGACCAGCAAAAAGATCGATTATTTGAAAAGGTTTCGGCCTATTTTAACAACGACCTAAAGACCGATTTAAAGGGTAAAACCATCGCTCTTTGGGGGCTGGCCTTTAAGCCCGGCACTGATGATATGCGCGAAGCCCCAAGCCGTTTCCTGATGGAAGCGCTTTGGAAACAGGGCGCGCTGGTTCGAGCCTATGACCCTCACGCTATGGATGCCACGCAAGATATCTATGGCGTGCGCAACGATCTAATGCTCTGTGGCACCAAAGAAGCCGCGTTAGTGGGTGCTGATATTCTAGTGATCTGCACTGAGTGGAAACCTTTCTGGTCGCCAGACTTTGCTCATATCAAACAGACACTGAGGTATTCGGTTATTTTTGATGGGCGCAATCTCTATGATCCTAAACGACTGCAAGAGCAGGGTATCCAGTACTTTGCTATTGGGCGGAGAAATTTTGTTGACGCTGAGCAGCCCAGTGCCGCACCATCAGTCAATAATGTCTTGGAAAACGCTTAGGTACTACGAGAACGCTACCCTGTTATCTCAAATTACCCCCCCCCTGTCATTCTGAACGTATGTGAAGAATCTCCTGATGCTCGCTGAGATCCTTCGACTTCGCTCAGGATGACGGCTAAAGTGGTCTGACGGGATGGCAACTCCATTGTCATTTCGACCGAAGAGAGAAATCTCCTAGGAAGTACTCACAACAAACAGCTAAAACCCCGAGATACTGGCCGACGCCAGTATGACGAAAGAAACTACCGTCATCCCAGCGAAGGAACGTCATCCCAGCGAAGGCTGGGACCTCCATCAGCCCACTCATCACTACGCATTATCGGAACAAACCCCTGCCAAAAAATCCTAAGCACGTCCATATAAATCCTCAAAGCGAACAATATCATCCTCGCCCAGATAGGCGCCGGACTGTATTTCAATCAGCTCAATCGGGATCTTGCCGGGGTTTTCTAAGGCATGAACCGCCCCTATGGGGATATACACAGATTCATTCTCGCAGATCAGTTTCTCCACATTATCAATCGTCACCTTTGCCGTGCCGCTGACCACCACCCAGTGCTCGGCGCGGTGGTGATGCATCTGCACCGATAGCTTAGCCTTGGGCTTAACCGTAATGCGTTTAACCTGAAAGCGCTGGCCCTGATCCATAGAGTCATACTTACCCCAGGGGCGATAGACCTCGCGATGGTGAATATACTCTGAGCGCTGCTGCTTTTTGAGAATCTCAACAAGCTGTTTTACATCCTCCACATCGTCCTTATGGGCAACGAGCAGTGCATCTTTGGTATCGACAATAACCAAATCTTTGATTCCCAGCGTAGCAACCAGCTTGTGTTCGGCATGGATATAATTATTAGCGCTATTCAAGCCGATAACATCACCCACCTGAACATTGCCATCGCCATTTTTGGGCAGCAGGTCGAGCAGGGCCGACCAGCTGCCAAGATCATTCCATTGCGGATCCATAGGCATCACCATGGCGTTGGTGGTTTTCTCCATAATCGCATAATCAATTGACTCTGAAGGGCAGGATTCAAAAGTCTGTTGGTCGGGACGAAGAAAATCCATATCCGAGGTTTTACCCTTCCAGGCCTTTTCACAGCAATGGTGAATATCCGGCCGCAGCGATTGCAGTTCTTTCAGAAAGGCCTGTGCTTGAAACATAAATATACCGCTGTTCCAGACATACTCGCCGCTATCAAGATATTGCCGAGCAACCGCAGTAGTCGGTTTCTCAATAAATTGACTGATCTTCTGTGGCGTAGAGGTGCTTTTTGTCAGCTGTGCTTTGATATAGCCATAGCCACTGGCGGCATGATCTGGCGTAATGCCAAAGGTTATTAAAGCGCCCTCTGAGGCAGCCTGAGAGGCATTGGTGACGGCCTCGACAAATGCCTTGGGCTGCCCCATATGATGATCTGCAGGTAGCACCAATAAGGTCGAATTAGGATTTATATCTGTGGCCAGCAGCGCTGCCAGACAGATCGCTGGCGCGGTATTGCGTCCCGACGGCTCAAGAAGAATACCGTTGTGGGATATATTCGCAAGCCGCAACTGTTCAGCGGCTATAAATCTGTGCTCTTCATTACAGACAATAATTGGCGGTGCACAATTTAGCTCTGCGAGCCTATTCGCTGTCACCTCCAACATTGTTTTATCGCCGGTCAGAGGTAAAAATTGTTTTGGGTAGAGTTGTCTCGAGAGAGGCCAGAGTCTTGTGCCAGAACCGCCGGCAAGAATAATGGGTTGGAGCATGAAAGATTCCTTTCAGGTTAACTGGAAATCCAATTCTATTAAGAGATTTAAAGCTAATAACTACATGCAGGTAACTGTAGTCTGAAACTTTTGGAATTTCCTCTTCATCGTCCTTTTCATTCGCGTAGGGAGAAAAACTACCTGTACAACAAAAACCAACTGTAAAAATAAAGCACAACAAGGAGTATAAAAAATGCCAACGTTAGAGTTAGTTTAAGGCAGAGCCCTAGGCTTGTTCTTTTGTGTGCCTTGATCATCGAATATTTCCTTTTGACTAAAAAGTGAGTGTTAAATTCCTTAATACGAATGATTATCACTTGCATTAAGGGTGAGGTCAATTAGAACTTTTTTTTTCGAAGAGACCGGTTGTGAAGGTGAGTCATGAATAAATTTAAAATATTTATGCCCAGCTCATCGTGAGCAATTGCAATCTAAGATTGGCAAGGCTATTCGGCTGTGGCAGGTTGGCTTTGATACGGGTCAGTTCTATCGTGACCATTTGTTGTGGCACGACGCGATCCCTTACTTAGGCTGTGCATTAGAAACAGCGGTAATATTGCTTGCCAATAACCACCTGGAGCATGAGCTGTCCTGTGAATGGTATACATCTTCAGCTATGTTGCTGGCCAGTACCTTTGTTAATATCAATTCCCATCGGCAAGCCGAAGAAATTAAGTGGATGGCTATCAAGCGATTGGAGAAGGAATTGGTCGACAATTCTCAATCGAATATTTGGATAAATCGTTATCTGGAACAGATATACAGTCAGTTGAGAAGTCTTGCCGTAACTGTCAGTGCTAATCCACGAGAGACTAATCAAAGTTGCCGAGGAATTGAAGCTGTGACATCAATTCACTAACGTTTTAGCGCAAGCTAGACCGGGTCTTAAAATATAAGTCCATCGATAGACAAATAACTATTCAATAGCAAGAGTCATATTAAAGACTTTTATATATTCTATTAATCAGAAAAATCCAGGGTCAGTAATAAGCGGTAATCACCATCAGCAAGTGCCGGTGAGCGATGCACCAAACCTGCATGTTTGTTCCCATGCCAATTTTCACCTTTGAGAAGCGCTACATCACCGCAGTTGAGTTGTTGTATATCGCTTTCGTGTTGGTATATGCCGGACTCATTATCAGCAATTCCATGACTTCCAGCCCCTAACTTGGAACGATTTACGGCTTGGTGAGGTAACCATTGAGTTGCTACGCCCTGGTATGTGGTCACTAGTCTGCAGGGGACACCATCGACATGAAATTTTGGGCACATTGCCTTATTCAGTGCGGTTAAACGCAGGCCTGCTCGTTTGAGGTCGAATAAACAGCAATACATATCAACCAGTTCAGCTATGTTTTCAGTTAACTCTCCCTGTTCAGTTGAGCCCAGGGCATCGCGAATACTTGAAAGAACCGTCTGCGGCGACACAGTCATCACTGTTTGAAACGTTGGATTCGATATGACAAATGTACTCGCAGAGGTTTTTATCGTTTCAGATAAACGTCGTTGCCAAGTGACAATATTGACGTCCTCTTGGTAAATGTCACCAAACACAGATGGCTCAACGCCCTGTAATGAACGTCTTTTTTTAACAGGGGCATCTGCCTTTGTTTGCGGGTCAAGGGTTGTTGCACTAGCTGAGATCATGGGTTTTCCTCCCAGATTGGAAAGGGGTCGCTTAATGTTGCCCAGTACTCTTTACCCCTCAATACCTCCTCCTCATTTAATAAGCATTGGTCAAGGGCTTGAGTAATACCGATTTGGTCAAGATTTTGGCCAATAAATACAAGTTCTTGACGCATATCGCCGAAGGGTTCTACCCACTTTTCTTTAATAGAAGCCAGATACTCTTCATCATCTGGCCAATTATGTTCTGGAATTGCTTTCCAAAACATACCTGCAAAACCATACCGCGCGATGCCGCCGGCTTGACTCCACTGACCCGCAAATTCAGGTCGAGATGCCAGCCAGAAATATCCTTTGGAGCGAATCAGCTTTCCGTACTTTTCGGTGCCATGGAGAAATTGGAAGAAATTTTCAGGATTAAATGGACGCCGAGCATGATAGGTAAAGCTAGCGATACCGTACTCTTCCGTCTCAGGAACATGCTCGCCTCGCATTTCTTTAAGCCAGCCTGGTGATTGTTGAGCTCGGTCAAAATCGAATAACCCAGTGTTTAATACAGAGTCAATATCTACCTGACCTTGACTGATTGGGACAATTCGCGCATGAGTATTGAGTGTTTTTAGAATGGCCGTAAGACGTCCAACTTCTTTGGTGTCGGTCAAATCGGTCTTGCTGACGAGGATAACATCAGCGAATTCAACTTGATCTACGAGTAAATCTGCGACACTGCGTTCATCTTCTTCCCCCAGGGATTCACCAGTATCCTGTAAGTATTTTGCATCTTCGTAGTCCTTTAAGAAGTTAACCGCATCAACAACAGTCACCATGGTATCTAGTTGAGCGACATCAGACAAAGATATGCCATCCTCATCAGCAAAGGTGAAGGTTTCGGCTACGGGTAGTGGCTCGGATATGCCGGTAGATTCGATGACCAAATAGTCAAAACGATCCTCCTTGGCCAGCTTATTCACTTCTTCCAAAAGATCCTTACGCAAAGTGCAGCATATGCAGCCATTGCTCATTTCAACCAGCTTTTCCTCGCTGCGGTTTAGTGATACCTCGTTTTGGATTATCGCTGAGTCAATATTAATGTCGCTCATATCATTGACAATCACCGCTACTTTTTTGCCTTCACGGTTGTTTAAGATATGACTAAGAACGGTTGTTTTACCTGCTCCAAGAAAACCTGAGAGCACGGTAACGGGAAGTTTTTTTGTCTGGAGCATTATCAATTTCTCGCATGGCTAGTTGTCAGAATTAATTATATAAGAGAATCCTAAAAAATGATATGTTATATCATAACGTGAGTTATTCTGAGAGATTCAGGATTCGGTGTAAAAGCATCGAAAGACGGACGCTAAGGCTCTTCAGAGGGCATTCAACGTCGTCATGACACAGATTTCTACAAAAGGATAATTCCGGTTGAGAAGGTAGAACTTGCTGTGTAGAATGGCGCTTGCGGAATTATTGGTCGCATAGCTCAGTTGGTAGAGCGCCGTCATGACATGGCGGATGTCGTTGGTTCAAGCCCAACTGTGACCACCAATTTCGAGAAAGACGGTAAGTCTGTTCAAAGAACCTCTCAAGAACCCTGAAAGAACCCTGAAAGAACCCTGAAAGAACCCCCAAAACCTGTACCTTAAAAGACATTTTTTTCTCTTTAGTGACGTCTAAAAAAGCTTCATTTCAGTGATGGCTCGCAGGTGATCATAATTCATTTCCGAATTTCGTAATATAAATCAATGGCTTATTAGGTGAGCGCTTTCTTAGCCCGGAGGGGTAGGTGGTTCGAGTCCATTTGCTGTACCCATTTACCACAACGCCCATTCAGGCCCTTGATATTTTTATTCGCCAAGCATCTTGGCGGGTTATTTACCGGTCGTTGAATGCAAGTAATGAATAGTAGATACTCGTCTCGATGGTTAGTCTCAACCATCACTAAGCCATGGTTCTCTGGAGGTCCACAATGGTTTTGTTGGCGATATATATTGGTCTGGCACTGGGTGTTTCTTTTTTGTGCTCTCTGCTGGAAGCAACGCTGCTATCCTTGACGCCCACCTATCTGGCAACCCTTGAAGCCAGACGACCAAAAATCGGTGCTATGTGGCGCGCTTTTAAAGCGGATATAGACAAACCCTTAGCCGCTATCCTGTCCCTGAATACTATCGCCCACACCTTGGGTGCTGCCGGAGCTGGCGCCCAGGCTATTCAGCTATTTGGCGAGCTTTACTTCGGGATAATCTCCGCGGTTCTCACATTGATGATACTTATTTTTTCAGAGATTATTCCAAAAACTCTGGGCGCTCGATATTGGCAACAACTAGCACCTATTTGCGGTCATATTTTGCGCTGGGTTCAGTGGTCAATGTACCCGCTGGTGCTGGCAGCTAATAGCTTGACCGGTTGGCTGGTACCTCCCGCTGACGGTCCTACTTTATCGAGAGATGATTTTCATCTGTTAGCGAGTATGGGTCATCAAGAAGGTGTTATTGACGCGGATGAAGCCTCGGCTATTAAAGCTCTGCTGGCATTTCGAGGTCTGGTGGCCAGAGATGTTATGACTCCGCGAACGGTGATGGCAACATTACCTGCCGATATAAGTGTCGCCGATGTGTCGCCAACGGATCCGGCCCTAAGATTTTCTCGAATCCCCATCTTCCAGAATGGCAGCGATGATCTTATTGGTTTTGTGCGCAAGGATGAAATGTATGCAGAGGCCGCAGCAGGTAAGGGGGAGACCAGGCTACTTGAACTCAAACATGAGCTTTTAGGTGTATTGGAGAACAAGGCCCTGCCAGAATTAATGCGAAAAATGGTCAGTGAGCGTGTGTCCATAAACTTGGTAATCAATGAGTACGGTGACCCTCTGGGCATTGCCACAATGGAAGACCTGATAGAAACCATGCTGGGTATGGAGATAGTTGATGAGTCTGACAGCCATATTGATATGCAGGAACGCGCACGCGAGCTCTGGCAGCTCAGGGCGAGGGCCAGCGGACTCGATTTGGATGTCGAGAAAGATCAGAGCTAACCCTGAGCGCTTACCTATTCTGTTTTTCTATTCACATGAGTAAATAGCGACGCTCTATTCTGAAGTCCTCGCTTGTCTCAGCTTTTCGGCTAACTATTGTTTTTCTACATTCAAGCTTTGAAATTTGTTATCTGTTCTAGGATTTTCCCTGCGGCAAACTGGGTAACTTTTAATTACAGTAACAGCTGGATCTGATGTTAGTGTGACATTGATGCTTAAGGCAGGATGTGGTGGGTACGCCTGTTTAGTGAGTGCATATTTTAGCAGTGTATCTCTTACATGGTTTCCCTAGCACAAGAAGCTAAGCTCCTGCCTTCTCAGAAAGCGTGGATAGATTATAAAGGCCCCTTTTATAGGGGTCTTTTTTTTGAGAGGTAATTTGTCTCAGGAATCCCTCCAACTGGCGCATTCAGGTTGTGAGCGGTCAAAATCTCTAGTAGTTTGAAAAGTTGATTTTATTACACATGAAGATTATCTAATCGGACAGTGATCCGAAAAAAATGAGGGGAATAATTTTGAAAATTAAGAGCTTAGCGCCTTTATATATATTGGTTTTATCGCTGACTTTACAGGCTTGTGGTAGTAGTGATGGTAGTATTTATCCCGGCCCTAGTCCTTTGCCAGGTAACTCAGACGGCGGAGTTGTTGATGGTGGAACTGTTGATGGTGGCGCTACTGATGGTGGATCTACCGATGGATCTACCGATGGATCTACCGATGGATCTACCGATGGTGGTTCAACGGACGGCAGTACAGACGGTGCGACGGGCACTCCCTCTGATAGTCTTACCGCTGCAGATATCCTCGGCAATCCAGAATACCTTGCGGTCTCTTATGGCGGATATCGAGAAACTAGTCGATCTAATGGCCCTAGTATTACTGAAATTAAGGAAGACCTTCACTTAATGTCTGCAATGGGCATCAAAGTATTGAGAACCTACAACACCCAAGGCTACCCTTTTGCTCGCAATACTCTTCAAGCGATTAAAGAGTTAAAACAAGCTGATACAAGTTTTGAGATGTACGTGATGCTCGGCGCTTGGATAGAGTGTCAGGGGGCTTGGACAGGCTCACCCAATCATAATCTGGGCAACTCGGTAACCAATGCCAAGGAAATAGCTGCGGCTGTTGAGATGGTTAATGAGTACCCGGATATCGTTAAAGTTATTGCTGTAGGTAATGAAGCAATGGTTCAGTGGGCAACCAGTTACTACGTTGTTCCAGCGGTTATTCTTGAGCAGGTTAATTACCTGCAGGATTTAAAAGCCGATGGTGAGATTCCGGCTGATACTTGGATTACCAGCTCGGATAACTTCGCCTCTTGGGGCGGCGGTGGCGGTGAGTACCACACAGCTGATCTGCGAGCGCTGATTAGCGCTGTTGACTATATTTCACTGCATACATATCCGTTCCATGACACTCATTACAATCCAACATTCTGGAAAGTTCCGGCCAGTGAAGAAGGCCTGACTGTTCAGGGTAAGGTGGATGCTGCAATGATCAGAGCTCGAGACTATGCCATTGGCCAATACCAGTCGACGGCAAACTATATTGCCAGTGTTGGTGGCGCTGACAAGTCTATTCATATAGGTGAGACAGGTTGGTCGACAGTCGCAAACTGGCAGTACGGCAACCCAGGTTCCAACGCCGCTGACGAATATAAAGAAAAATTATATTTCGAGCTTATGCGTGACTGGACTAACAGCAACAACATTTCAATGTTTTACTTTGAAGCCTTTAATGAGCCTTGGAAAGACGCGTCAAACAGCGGTGGTTCAGAGAATCACTTCGGACTATTTACCGTTGATGGTGAAGCTAAATACGCGCTTTGGGATATGGTCGATGATGGTGTATTTGACGGTTTAGGTAGGGATGGTTTAGCAGTGACCAAGACCTTTAATGGCAACGAACAGGCACTGATGGAAACCGTTTATGCACCACCCTCTCTAACCTCAGGTGGTGGTGGCGGTGTCAGTCAGGTCACTACGGTCAACTCAAGTCGTACAGCGGGGCAGGCCGTTACTGAATCAACCTATGTGGTATCGGATAGTTTATTAGTGCCAACTGGCACCAATGATATGACCTACCCAAGCAGCACGCTTTTGGTGAATGCATGGGAGGGCACTTCTGGTCTATCTCTATCTGATGATGAGGTGTTTACAGTGACAACTGGCACTGGAGAATGGTGGGGCGCTGGCCTGGAAATTGAAGCGGCCTCCGGTGAAAACCTCACAGGTTTTAGCGGCGGAACGTTGGTCTTTGATATTAAAGGTGATACAGCCTCCAGATTTAATATCGGATTCCAGTCAGGTGTTTATTCTCGCGGTGATCAGGTAAATAACTTTGTGGTGTTTGGTCCTGGCTTAGCTCGATCAATTTCCTCTGACTGGGTAACTTTTGAGATCCTAGTCTCTGAAATTAATAAAGGTGCTGACCTCACTGATATTACATCGCTGCTATATTTTATGGGTGCTTCAGCTTTCGATGGTAAAACTATCGATGTTAGAAATATCTCCTATAGAAAATAATTTTTAGAAGCTGTTTTTTTACAAGCTAATTTTTAGAAGCTACTTCTCTTCGCAGCGTTGAAATCATCAGCGTTGCGGAGAGAATACTCAAGTTACATCGGTTATCAGATACTCCTCCACACACAAAATCGACTCTGTATTTTTAAGTGCTATGCTTAAAAAGTGTTTTTAGGAGAGTTTAGGGATGAACCGATTTACCCATTCGCGTGGATTTACGCTGCTAGAATTAATTGTAACCCTCGCCATAGCGGCAATCTTACTAGTGATTGCGACCCCCTCGTTTACCAACTTCGCTCAAAAACGTGCGGTCATCCAAAAGACCTTGCAGGTTCGTGGCGCCCTTGAATTAGCCCGTGGTCTCGCCGTCTCGCAGCATCAGATTTGGAAAGTGTGCACAGTGAATGCACTCAATGCCTGTGTTAAAAAAGATGGTGTGCGTCTGTTAGTGTTTCGTGACGATAACCTAGATGACAGTTTTACTTCGGGTGAGTCTCTGCATCAGGACATTGATATCAACGCCATTGAGATTGAGCTTTCAGCTTCTTTTGGGACCACTTCTATCCGGTTCTCAGGCACCGGTGAGGCCATGGAATCTGGCAACTATGAAGTCTGTGCCCAGGACCCAAATTTTGACTATGGACGCAGGGCGATTGTCTTTCGCAGCGGTCGTGTGCGTCTTTCCGAAGATACAGACGGTGATGGTTATGACGATAGTGGCGGCGTAAAAATTGAGTGCCATACCAGCTAAAAATACCGTTAATCTGAAATTTCATAACGTTAGTCGGTGGGTTATTTCTTTTTTGGTTAAGTTGATTGAGAGTAGCTGATAAGAGCAGCTAATTAAGAGCAGCTATCTTTAACGGATTAAACGCAAAGAGGCCATGATGCGCCAAGATAAAATAACCGGTTTTTCGCTGCTGGAATTAATGATTGTCGTTGTCATTGTCGCTATTTTAGCGGCAGTGGCCTATCCCAGCTACCAGCAGCATATTGTGCGCACTAATCGTGCCGCCGCACAGCAGTACCTTCTTGAAGTCTCCAGCCTGCAGCATCAGTTTATCCTCGATAATCGCGGTTATGCAGCAACAGTCGCTGCCCTGGGTACTACTCCCGCAGCGCTGGTTGTCGATAACTACACAGTCACCATTACCGGGGTTGATAATACCGCCTCACCGCCAACCTACACCCTTCAGGCCGCACCCAGATCAGGAACAACACAGCAGGGCAGCGACACACTTACGGTAAATCATTTAGGGCAGAAAAATGCGACCTGGTATGACTAATCCAAGAGTGAAAGCTCGGTCCCGACATTCCTCTGCTAGGGGATTCAGCATAATTGAAGTGCTGATTACACTGTTGGTATTTTCGGTGGGTCTGCTGGGTTATGCCTCATTGCAACATCGTGCTCAGAAAGCTCAGCTAGAAGTTTACCAGCGAGTGTACGCGCTCAATTTGATCGACTACATGGTTGATCAGATCAGAGCTAATCCAATTGCTCAGGGCTGTTATGGTCTCGCTAGTACCGAAGTCGGTACCGGTTATTCTGGTTCTTACGGCTGCTCCAGTTACGGTACCGCGAATACTCAAGCGCAGGTGGTAGCGGCTGTTAATGAATGGAGCGACTTACTCAAGGGTACCAGTGAGGTCTCCGGAGGCAACAATGTTGGCGGACTATTAAATGCTCGCGGCTGCATTGTCTACGATAATGTCAATGAAACCTACCTGGTTTCGGTTGTCTGGCAAGGACTGGTAGAGACTGTTGCACCGACCAGTACAAGCTGTGGCAGTACAAGTTATGGCGGTTCCTCGAGCAAGTTGCGTCGCGCCGTGACCTATACCTTGCAAACACCGACATTGGGGTCTTAATGATGACTATTCCTCAGCAGCGAATAAATCAACGGCGGGAACCCTTAAATTCACGCGCTTCACAGGGAGGCTTCTCACTAGTCGAACTGTTAATCGCCGTTGCACTGGGTATTCTGCTCTCCTGGGCTATTCTCGATGTCACATTGAACTCATCACGAACCGCCAGAGAGGTAGAGCTGACTAGCGAAATGGTTGAAAACGGACGCTATCTCAGTCATCTATTGAAGAGTGAGATCCGACTGGCCGGTTTTTATGGACGTCTTGAAAACTACAGTAACGGTACTGTTGCTCAGCCCAATCCCTGTTCCGGCCTTACAGCAGCAGAGTTAGTTAATGGCATGACCTTTCCCCTGTTTGGTTTGGATGGTGTTGCTGCTGGAGATACAACCTGTAATGGCGATATTTTATTAACGGGTTCTGATGCACTGTTAATCCGCCGTGCAGATACCAATTTTGTCACGTCCACCGTCGGGTTAGATTCCAACCAGCACTATTTGCAGGGAACAATAACCGCCATGGTGTTGGACACTGGAACCAACAAGACAAACTTTAACCTGCTGGAAAAAGACGCCACCACTCTGGCGCCGATTCGCCAATACCATCAGACTATTTATTACGTCGACGACTCCAATGTATTTAAACGTTTGCGACTGGTTAATGGCGCCTATACCCCTGAGCCGCTAATTGAGGGTGTAGATGATTTTCAGCTGGTCTATGGAATTGATCGCTCCGGCGATGGTATCCCCAATGCCGAGGGCGCCAACGCCGCCTTTGTTGAACTCCCTGCTAGCGCTATCGAATGGGAAAATGTCGTTTCAGTGAAAATATTTCTTGTCTTAAGTAGCACCAATCCAGCGCCAGGTTTAAATGATGCAAAAATCTACAGCTACGCAGACAAAGCTGGCATTACATTTTCTGATAGTAAAAAACGCCGCTTATTTAGTTCCGTGGCAAGGTTGACCAATGTCAGTATCAAGAGGGCAGGGCTATGAAATGGGCTATAAAAGTTCGGTCTATGACAGCAGGTACAGCACCGCAGCGAACCCAAACTGGGGCAGTGCTGATTGTTGCACTGTTAATGCTTCTGGTACTGACCACTCTGGGTGTGGCTACGATCAATTCCACCAATATCAATTTACAGTTGGTGCAAAGTCAGCAGCGACAGCAGGAAACCGAACAGGTGGCAGAAAACGCCATTAACTATCTGCTCAGTGATATTGACTACTTCGTTAATAACAGCGCCTATCTGGATGGCAATGGTGATTTCATGCTGTCATTTCCCAGTGCTGTCGCCAATGGCATGAATGTTAATGTTAACCGCTTGCAATGTTTGCTGCAGGCCACCCCAAGTGGATGTTCATTGGTCGAGGGCAGTTCCGCCCCCTGCCATCCAAATTATTACTGGGAGGCAAATGTCACCGTTACCGATAGTACTTCCGGTGCCTCATCAACATTTATTGAAGGATTTAAATTTAAGTATTTAGCAGGCTACTGCCCAGCCTAAATTGCCAGGAGGCTATCTATGAAATTATCAGGATTACAAACATTAACGGTGCTGGTCGCTGCTGTGCTGGCCGTCTTATCCCCCAGTTTAAACTCGGCGGATATCGATATTTTTCGCACCAATTCTGAGAATGTTGAGGCACCCAATGTGCTGTTTGTGCTGGATAATTCCGCCAACTGGAACAGCAACTCCAGCGGGGTTACCAAGCAGCAGATTATGCATGAGGCGCTATTTAAATTTCTCGATGGCATGAAGCAACGGTTTGTTGATAACCCCGACTTTGTTGGCATTAATATTGGCATATTGGTTTACTCCAGTGGCAACTCCCCCAAAGGCGGTAAAGCCATTCAGGCATTCCTTAAAATTGAGTCAGCAAGTTCCAGTGCTATAGATACCATCAAGGCGCGACTCTACTGTAATGAAGATGCTTTTAAGGGTAGTGGTGCCGCAACGAGAGAGGCTGCCTGTAATGCACAGCTAAGCTCCGAATGGGGTTCTGCGGGCTTTGATGAAGCGCTTTTTTATGGTTCAGAGAATCTGCCTAAGACCAATAACGCGCCAATGGCACTGGCCTTTAATGAAGCCTATCTGTGGTTTGCCGGTAAGCCTTTTCAGGCGGGTCAACAGGATGGTTCTCAGGATGATGTTATTGATGGCTACGACCCGGCAGCATTTAATGGCGATAACTATATAAGCCCGATTGATGAGTTGGCCTGTGCCAATAATTACATTCTGTTTATTTCCAATGGTGGCCCGGATAGCGGCGAAAATAATGTTGCAGAGTCCAAGCTCAATGCCCTTGGCGGGGTATTTGCCAACGATCCTATTCCAATAGAAACCCACAGCGGCGAAGAGGCCAGTTGGTTGGATGAATATGCCCGATTTTTAAATACCAACGATGTCAATGACCAAGAAGACGGCAAGCAGAATGTGTCTGTCTACGCCATTGATGTATTTGAAGCACTTAATGCTGCGGGCAAGCAATATGACCCTCTTACAGATGCAAAGGACTATAAAAAATTTGGTCTGACCAAGCCTGATGCTTCAAAACATGCTCTGATGTACAACGCATCCGCAGGAGTGGGTGGTGGAGACTATCTAATTGCCTCCG
>Ga0206125_10000989_pt1 | contig 35444 bp, 24 predicted proteins | sample Helgoland_Spring_4_FD_148598 | JGI IMG/M metagenome (GOLD analysis project Ga0206125, IMG submission 148598) | Pelagic subsurface seawater microbial communities from Kabeltonne, Helgoland, North Sea - Helgoland_Spring_Bloom_20160331_1 | ecosystem: Environmental > Aquatic > Marine > Epipelagic ... | reverse complement strand
ATGGTAAAAGGACTATTGATGAAGTCTTGGTTTCAGTTTTTAAAAATCCGAACTCCTATACGGGTGAAAATACCATAGAAATATCATGTCACGGTTCTGTGTATATCCAACAAGAAATATTGCAATTGTTCTTACGCAACGGTTGTCGAATGGCAGATGCTGGTGAGTTTACACTTCGTGCATTTCTAAATGGTAAATTGGATTTAAGTCAGGCCGAAGCGGTGGCAGATCTTATCTCTTCAGATTCAGAAGCATCTCACCAAGTAGCTATGCAACAAATGCGTGGAGGCTTTAGTAATGAAATTCAACTACTGAGAGAACAACTTCTAAACTTCGCTTCTCTGATTGAGTTAGAACTCGATTTCGCAGAGGAAGATGTAGAGTTTGCCGACCGCCAACAATTCAAAGATTTAATTGCACGCATACAACTGGTACTCAAACGCCTAATCGATTCATTTGCGGTTGGAAATGTCATAAAGAACGGAATTCCAGTAGCGATTGTCGGTGAACCTAATGTCGGGAAGTCTACTTTGCTAAACGCATTGCTCAACGAAGACCGCGCTATTGTTTCTGATATTGCAGGAACTACCCGTGATACTATTGAAGATGAAATCATCATTGACGGGGTGGCTTTTCGATTTATAGATACTGCCGGTATACGCGATACCAAGGATGTTGTAGAAAATATAGGTATTCAAAAGACCTTTGAAAAAATCGGACAGGCGCAGGTAGTGCTCTATTTATTCGATGCTGAAAAATCGAAAGAGGAAAGTCAAAAGTTTAAAGTCGAAATTGAAACCATCAAAAACAAGTACCCTCAAAAGCAATTGGTCATTATTGCCAACAAGGCTGATAAGATTACAGCTTCAGAAATTGAAACGCTAAAAAGTGAAATTCCAGAGTTGATAGCCATCTCCGCGAAGAAAAAGGAAGGTGTTGAAAAAATGACAAACGCCCTCACGCAATTGATAAACACAGGAGCCCTACACAACAACGAAACCATCGTGACCAATTCAAGGCATTACGACGCCCTACAAAAAGCCCTAAATGAAATCAATAAGGTAAACGATGGTATTGAACTCGGGCTTTCTGGAGATTTGATGGCGATTGATATTCGTGAAGCACTCTATTTCTTCGGACTCATCACAGGTGAAGTGACCACTGACGACTTGCTAGGGAATATTTTTGCGAATTTTTGTATCGGAAAGTAATTACACTTCCTTTTGTTAGCTAAACCCTTCTTATACTTACTTTTAGGGTGTTTTAACTTCTTTTTCTTGTTGCTAATTTGCCTTTATTTTCTTATATTTGGTTTCTAATTTGTTGTTATAGAAACAAGTTTTGTTGCTAACAACAAGTTTGCTGTTACAGAAACAACCGCAAAACTTTTTGAGATATGAAGGTTACATTAAGAAAACGAAATCAGGGAGGTAAGACCAGTTTATACTTGGATTACTACCATAAAGGGAAACGTAAAACAGAGTATCTAAAACTCTACTTAGACCCTAATGCCAAAACTAAAGACGATAAGGAAGTCAATAAAAAAACACTTCAATTAGCTGAGACAATCAGGGCACAGCGACAAATTGAAATCCAAAACGGTGTTTATGGCTTTCGTGATAATGAGAAACTAAAGGCAAGCTTTACTAATTACATAGAACTCCTTACTGAAAAGAGAAAAGACAGTTTAGGAAATTATGGTAATTGGGATAGTATGCTAAAACATCTGAAAACCTATATTCCTATGGACATCACTTTTGCGGAAGTAGATAGAAAATTTGTTCAGGGTTTCAAAGACCATCTTGATAAGGATGTTAAAACAAAAAGTAATCAGAGTCTTTCTCAAAACTCAAAGTATTCATATTTCAACAAACTCAGAGCTGCATTGAAACAAGCGGTAAAGGATGGAATTATTCCTACTAATCCAGCTGAAGGTGTAGATGGTTTTAAACAAGGAGAACCTCAGCGAGAGTTTCTAACTCTTGAAGAATTACAAGCTGCGGTAAAAGAGGAATGTGAAATTCCACAAATTAAAACAGCTTTCATTTTTTCTTGTCTTACTGGATTGCGTTGGTCTGATATAAATAAGTTGCTATGGTCAGAAGTTCAGCATTCAAACGAAATGGGCTACTACATCCGCTTCAGACAGAAGAAAACCAAAGGAGCTGAAACCCTCCCTATTTCAGAACAAGCTTATGGCTTACTCGTTGAACCTCAGGATAAAGACGAAAGAGTATTCAAAGGTTTAAAGTATTCCGCTTGGCACAACTTGAAGTTGCAACAATGGATGATGAGAGCAGGAATATCCAAAACAATAACCTTCCACTGTGCAAGACATACCTACGCTACTCTACAACTTTCAGCAGGAACAGATATTTATACAGTTTCAAAATTGCTCGGTCATAGAGAATTGAAAACCACTCAGATTTACGCTAAGGTAATAGACCAACAAAAGAAAGAAGCTGCGAACCGAATTAAACTGGATTTATGAGCAAGCAAAACAACACCTTAGATAAAATCCTTGATTATGAGTTAAGACCTTGGCTTCCTCAAAATAGTTTGGATGATGTATTTGCTTCAAAATTTCGCAGCTTAAAAGAGTACACTCCAAAACAACCGTTGCAATTTGAAGTTGACTTTCACAGACCATTTGACCATAAAACGAAATACTATTCAAGGCTTATTTTGAATACCGTTAAATCTGATTTTGATACTTTGTACCAAACCATTGATGAAGATAGAAACGAAAACCTAATACGTTATTACTTAAATGATACACTCAACAAGAGATTAAAAACAAGGCTGAAAGACATTGGAAACCTTCTAAAAGAAAAGGATTATGCACTTGCATACATAAACCCTAAAAACACTTCCCACCAATTAGACCAGGTACATAAAGCCAACACCTTTATAATGCAGCTACTCAAACTTGCTTATATACAATTGTACTTGGAGGTTCAGGAGGCTTTTAAAGATTGGGTAGATGATGAATTTATTGTGGAGGACTTTTACACACAACTATTAAACGAGCCAATTCCCGAAAAACCACCTATAAGAAAACTACAAGTTATTGAAGTTGCTCCAGAACCAGTCAAGAAACCTAAGCCAAAGCAAACATCCAAACCCATTCAGTTTAATTCTTTCACTTACAAACAGTACAACACAAATCCTGATAAACTTGGTGATTTATGGGATAGTTTGAAGCTCAACAAATTCATAAGTGCCGATACACCTTTAGCTACTTTCAAAAAAGTATTCTCAGGTTCTGAAATCAATATGCCTATTACTTGGATTGGAAATATCAGTGAGCTTTTTTACTTCGTAAAACGCATTCACAAAGATTTACAACTTATTGAAGATTTAAAGCAAAAGCAATGGCAAGTAACCTGCATTTGTTTTGTAGATGAAAACGGAGAATTGTTTGACCGTTCAAAATTTAGGTCATTAAAAAGACCAAACCTCACAGGTGATAAAATAGATAGTGCCGTAAACCTATTAAAATAGGTTACTCTGCACTTTACACTTCCTATTCTTTTTCAGTTTTTATTTAGCCCTTGTTCTTAATCGACAAGGGTTTTTTCTTTTGTTTTCCCACTCTGCACTCTGCACTCTACACTGCACCTTGTTTCTGCACCCCAAAACAGCCTTGAAGACAATCTACTTTAGCACTGTATTCGGGAATCGGATATGACTTTTGGCCAGAAGTCTTTTACAAATTTTCAAACCCATAATAAGATGGAAGAGATTTTAAAAAGACTTGAAATTATCGAGAAACACGTATTAGACCAAAATCTAATACTAAAGAATGTACTGAACTTCAATGAAGCTTGTAAGTACTTGGAATTATCGCAATCACACTTGTATAAACTCACAAGTGCGGGAAGCATTCCACATTACAAACCCAATGGTAAGAAGCTTTATTTCAACCGTGAGGAATTAGACAAATGGCTATTGCGTAACCGCAATGCCACTAATGACGAAATCGAGCAGCAAGCAGCTGATTATCTAATTAGAAAAGGGAGGGTAAAGTTATGATTGAGATTGTAGACTTAATCCTGAACCTCTCTCAGGAAGTAAAGACGATAAAGGGATACTTACAGCAAATCCACCAATCACGGTTAGAGAGTTTTACTGAAGAGTGGATTGACGGACAGGATGTAATGCAAACGCTTCACATCAGTAAACGTACCCTGCAATCTCTACGAGATAACGGTACGTTACCGTACAGTCGAATTAACGGCAAGTTTTATTACAAGCTTTCAGATTTAGAAAGCCTGATGGAAAAGAATTATTCACACAAAAAATCATCAGGTAATGGAAATAAATAAGGAAGCCATATTGAGCAAAACACATTACGGTCTAAATATTTATGCCTATTTATTAAGACAGTACTATCCGGGCGAAACAGTTCTTTCCCTTTCGGGAAGGGACTGTAAACCCACTAAAAACCCATTCAATGAAGATAAATCTACATTGATGGTTAAGGTAGTAGATAATTGTGCGGTGCATACTGATAGCGAAGAAGCTATTGCAGACGGTAATGTATTTGATTTTTCAGCATTACATTTTAAGCTTTCAGGTCAAGAATTACTTAATAAGCTAAATGAAGAATTGCATTTGCGTATTGGTCAGAAAAATGGTTTTTACAATCAGGAGGAAGTAATATTTACAGAACCCGAACCTGAAATTATAAAACCGAAACCACCAGTATTCAGCTATTTCAAAAAACCTGTTACCAATGTAGTACCCACAAAAGAGATAACCTTGATAGAGGTTTATAACCTCATCCAAGGCAATGAATTTGCTACGTGTACAAGTACACTACGCAATATTCAAGATGTAAAGGAAGCCCGAAAATACAAGGCGTTTAATTTCGATTATGTCACCTTCTCAGGTGCATTTTCCAAGCGAAATGATAAACACCTCAAAAAGCATTCAGGACTTCTAACGATTGACTTTGACCATATCAGTAATATTTCCACACTAATGGAAGAGCTTATCAAAGATGAATACTTTGAAACGGAACTTCTTTTTACATCCCCTTCTGGTGATGGATTAAAATGGATTATTCCTATTGAGTTAACCAAGGTCAAGCATCAAGACTATTTCAAGGCGGTTGCCAATTACATCCAACACACATACAGCTTGGAAGTAGATGGTTCAGGTAAAGACATTTCAAGAGCTTGTTTTTTACCTCACGACCCCAATGTATTTATCAATCCAAAATATTTATAGATTATGGAAAAGAAAACGTTTAATCCGTTGGAGTGGATGGAAACCCCAAACCAACAACAGCAACATACAGAACAGAATTATCAACCAGTTACAGACAACAATTCAGAAGTTGAGAAGGTAATTCAAAACATAGAAACAAATCATATTGATATAGCCCCCAATTACAACGATTGGATTAACATAGGCTTTGCCTTTGCTGATGAATTTGGAGAGTCTGGAAGAGGTTTATTTCAAAGAGTTAGTCAGTATTATTCGGGTTACAATGCTAAAGAATGCGACAAACAATTTGACAATTGCCTGAAGTCTAAAGGTCAAGGTGTATCGCTTAAAACCTTTTTCTTCCTTGCTAAACAAGCGAGAGTTTCTATTGTAACACAAACCAATGAACAGTATAAAGCTAACAATAGCAATTACAAATCATCAAAGGCTACACCAGTACAGGAACACCAGGAGGAAGAACCGATTAAGGAGATTATGCCAACATTCCCTAAATCCTTATATCCTGAGCTTCCTGAATACTTACAACAAGTAATCGCTGTTGCTACTTCAGATGAAGAAAGAGATATATTGCTCTTAGGCTCATTAGTGTCTATTAGTGCCTGTTTCCCGAAGCTATTTGGTATTTATGATGGTAAGAAAGTATTTAGTAACCTCTTTCTATTTATCACCGCTCAAGCATCCGCAGGAAAAGGACGTTTGGTGCATTGTCGCCAATTGGTAAATCCTATTCACAAGGAATTACGTGAGGAAGCCAAATTACACAAACAACACTTTGAATTGGAAATGGCGGAGTATAACGCTAACAAAGGAAAAGTTGAAGGTGTAGAAAAACCAGCTCGTCCACCTGAAAAAATGCTCTTTATTCCTGCAAACAATAGTTCAACAGGTGCATACCAATTATTAGGCGATAGTGATGGCAAAGGATTAATTTTTGAAACCGAAGGAGACACTTTAGCACACGCCTTTAAAAGTGACTACGGAAATTATAGTGATGGTTTCAGAAAAGCATTCCACCACGAAACTATTTCCTATTACCGTAGAACAGACCGTGAGTTTGTAGATATAGAAAGTCCTTGTCTTTCAACAGTCCTTTCAGGTACACCAAAACAAGTTTCGGCTTTGATACCAAGTGCAGAAAACGGCTTGTTCAGCCGCTTTATTTTTTACTTTATGAATGTAAAGCCTGTTTGGAAAAACGTATTTGCAAGCACTACAGACAACGGACTGGATGATTACTTTGAGAACTTAGGCAACCAGTTCTACGAACTGTATAAATTACTCAAAAGCAATGGAGAATTTCAATTCTATTTAACAGTAGACCAGCAAGAGCAGTTCAATCAGTTCTTTAGTGAAATACAAGGAAAATACCTTAATCTTCAAGGGTTGGACTATATGGCTACCATTAGAAGGTTAGGGTTAATTGCGTTCCGTTTCTGTATGCTTTTTTCAGCATTAAGGATATTGGAAACTGGAGACACCTCTAATAAGCTCATTTGTGAAGAAAGAGATTTTCAAGCCTCTTTGGCAATGATTAAAGTATTGGTAAAACATTCAAGCAAAGTCTTTGGTGAACTTCCACAAGAAGAAACCAAACCAAGTCGAATGAATCGTAAAGAGAAATTCCTCCACGCTCTACCAAAACACTTCAATCGTCAGAAGTATTTACAAGTTTCTAAAAATCTAAACATTCCTGCAAAGACAGCCGAAGGCTACATCACAAGTTTTATAAAAGCAAACCTAATTCACCGTGAGCAACAGGACAATTATATAAACCTCTTTATTGAGGAAAATGAGGATATTAAGGAAGCTAAGGATTAACTATCCTTGGTTTCCTCTACTTCCTTAAAATCCTTAAAATGTAGGCTATAACCATCAGTTAATTATCTGTTTAAAAAATCTCTACCCTTTTACGGTTTTCCTTCCTTTTATTTCCTTTTTTCTTCTTATATTGGACAAAATTTGACAAGTCAAAATATAAAAGGTCGTGAAATTAGGCAATCGTATTAAAGAGCTTAGGGAAAGTCAGGGATTACTCCAAAGACAACTCTCAGCACAGTTAGAAATTGACACACCTATGTTTAGCAAGATTGAACGTGGAGAGCGTAGAGCCAAACGGGAACAAGTGCTAAAAATAGCAGAGTTATTAAAGGCTGATGTAAAAGAATTATTGGCTTTGTGGTTGGGTGACCAAATTATGGAGATAGTTGCAGATGAAGACCAGGCTATGCAAGCCTTAAAAATGGCAGAGGAACAAATTGAATATCTTAAAAAGAATAACAGCACTAAATGAAAACAGATAAAATAAAATTATCAAAATTAGAAGGCTTCTTAATGAAAGCAGCCGATATATTAAGAGGTAAAATGGATGCCTCAGAATATAAAGAGTTCATTTTTGGTATGCTGTTCCTTAAAAGAATGTCTGATGTATTCGACCAAAAAAGAGAGCATTTAAAAAAGAACGATTACAAGCATTTAGATACAGATACGTTAAATGAAATTCTGGAAGATAAAGTCACCTTTGGAGATACCTTTTTTGTACCACCAAGAGCAAGATGGAATGAGAAATTCATTGATGAAAATGGAGTACAACAACCCGAAATAAAACATCTTCAACATAATATAGGGCAAATGCTGAATAAAGCATTAGATGCCATTGAAGAATCAAATCCTGATACGCTTTCAGGGATTTTTAAAGGTCGTATCAACTTTAATAAAGAAGTGGATGGTAAGCAGATTGTAAAAAATGCCGACCTAAAAAAGATGATTGACCACTTCAATGAGTTCCCGAAACTGGTTAATGAAAATTTCGAGTTTCCTGATTTATTAGGGGCAGCTTACGAATACTTACTAAAACACTTTGCTGACGAAAGTGGTAAAAAAGGTGGTCAATTCTATACGCCTAACCAAGTAGTTCGCTTATTGGTGCAATTGATGAAGCCTGAATCTGGTATGTCAATTTATGACCCAACAGCAGGTTCGGGAGGTATGCTCATTCAATCACATCAATATATTGAAGAACAAGGGCAAAATGCAGATGACTTGGAACTATTTGGTCAAGAAAATGACCCTACCGTAGTGGCTATCTGTAAAATGAACATCATCCTGCATAATATTACTAAATACAACATTGAATACGGAGATACATTAGACGAACCATTAAATGAAAAAGATGGTCAAATTATTCAGTTTGATAGAGTAATTGCAAACCCTCCGTTCTCTCAAAACTACAACAAAGCTACAATGCAATACCAATCACGGTTTAGCTATGGCTTTGCTCCTGAAACAGGCAAGAAAGGCGATTTAATGTTTGTACAGCATATGCTTGCCAGTTGTAAAAAGACAGGTAAAGTAGTTGTTGTAATGCCTCACGGAGTACTATTTAGAGGAGGTAAGGAAAAAGAGATTCGTGAGAATATGCTCAAAGCAGATGTTTTGGAAGGTATTATTAGTTTACCTCCTCAACTTTTTTATGGTACAGGTATTCCTGCCTGTATTATGGTATTTAATAAGAACAAACCCGATACGCTAAAGAATAAAGTATTTATTGTAAATGCCGATAAAGACTATGCAGAGGGTAAAAAACAAAATACATTAAGACCTGAAGATGTAGAGAAGATTGACTATGTATTCACCAATAAGATTGAAGAAGCCAGTTACTCAAAATTGGTTGATTTAGATACCATTGAAAGTAACGAATACACACTTAATATTAGAAGGTATGTAGATAATACACCTCCACCTGAACCTGAAGATGTAAAAGCTCATTTAATTGGTGGTGTTCCTACAAGTGAAATTGAAAAAGTACAGCATTCTTTAGCACCTAAATTTGAATTTGACGGCTATCAACTATTCCAAGATAAAGACGAAATCTACAAAGATTTTAACTTGGATAATAAGACTACTATAAAAACAACCGTTGAGGATGATAACAAGGTAATTGAAACGCTGACCGAATTAGGGATTCACTTAGCAGATTGGTGGCAATTAGCCAAAGAAGATTTCTCTACCCTTGCACCCAATGGTAATGGCTCAAAAGCTAATTTACCAAGCGTAAGAGCTGAACTATTAACCAGCATTAAAGAAAAGTTTGTGCCAGTTGGGGTATTAGATAAATTTCAAGTAGCAGGTGTATTTGTAAACTGGTGGGATAATATTAAGTATGACCTAAAAACCATTATGCAAAATGGTTGGGATGCAGGTCTGATTCCTGATGAATACCTCATTGAAGAATTTTTCAAGACAGAGAAGGCTGAAATTGAGCAAATTGAAATTGAACAAGCAGACTTTGAATCGCAACTGGAAGAAACAGTTGAAGAAACTCTGAATTTAACCGAATACGAGCCAGACGAAGAAGAAGGCGAAGTAAAACAAACACCAACTTTAGCCAAAAGTGAGTTGAAAGCTCAAATTGACTATTTCTTGACAGAGAAAAACAAACCTGAGGAAGCCAAACCTTTCCAAGAACAAGATACTAAAATTAAAGACCTTGAAAAGTCTATTAAAGACTGTAAAGCCTTGCTCAAAGAAAAACAGGCAGAGCTGGAATTGAAAATTGAGTTAAAACGCTACGGTAGTGAGGAAGTAAAAGCGGAAAGCAATACCCTTTTATTAGCTGCAAAAAAAGAATTGAAAAACTTAGATGCTGATATTGATAGTTTAATCAAAGATTTCAAGGCGGAATTAAAAGAGGTTAATGATTATGCCAACATCAAAAAATCAGTTACAGCTTACGAAAAAGAACTAAAGAAGTCGAAAGACAAGCCCGAGATATTGCAAGTAGTTTTAGAGGTGAAAAAACAATTCGTAGCAATTACCAAAGCCTATAATGCACGTATAAAAGACAGTAGTATTTTAGAAGCAAAGTTGGATAGTTTAGATACCCTTTTAGAGGAAATTGGCGGAATGATTACCACAGAAGAAAGCCAAAAACTGATTCTGAAAAAGCATTTTGACATTATTAACGACCAATTACAACGCTACCTAAATGCTGAGAAAAGAGCATTGGTAAGTGCATTTGAAAATCTTTTTGATAAATACTACACCTCTGCACAAGCCATTGAGCAAAAAAGAGAAAGCACTATGAGCGAACTCAATGATTTTCTAACCCAATTAAACTATCTCAACTAATGGAAGAAAATCAATCACAGCAAATACTTATCCCTGAGGGATGGAAATTAAATAAACTTGATTCTGTTTGTAGAATTAAAAAAGGTGTGCAATTTAATAAGGTTGAACTTACCAAATCAGGAATGTATCCCTGTATCAATGGAGGTATTGAACCTTCAGGGTGGTCTGATTTATGGAACACAGATGAAAACACCATTACAATCAGCGAGGGAGGTAATTCTTGTGGGTATGTAAATTTTATTGAAACTAAATTTTGGAGTGGCGGACATTGCTATTCACTTTTAGATTTACGAAGTGATATGCAAAATGATTTTCTATATCAAGCTTTAAAGGGAAGGCAAAATCTGATAATGGATTTAAGGGTTGGTTCTGGTCTTCCGAATATTCAACAAAAAGCAATTAAACAATTTGAGTTTTTAAGCCCTGACAATAATTCCGAGCAAAAAAAAATAGCCACTATTCTCTCAAAAGTAGATGAAGCTATAACCCAAACCGAGCGGCACATAGCTAAATATACTCGTATCAAAACAGGGCTAATGCAAGACTTATTAACTAAAGGTATAGACGAAAACGGCAACATTCGTAGTGAAGAAACTCACGAATTTAAAGATAGTCCCTTGGGTAAGATTCCAAAGGAATGGGAATATAAAACACTTGGAGACAATAATATCATTGAACTGCATAATAACAAGCGAAAGCCTATTTCATCAAAGGATAGAGCTAATATGATTGGTGACTACCCCTACTATGGTGCGACTGGAATAATTGATATGCTCAATGTGTTTCGTGTTGATGGAGAATTTGTCCTTTTTGGGGAAGATGGAGACCATTTTTTAAAATGGGTGTTTCAAGAACAAACCATTCTTACTAATGGTAAATTCAATGTTAGTAACCACGCTCATATTGTTAAAGGAACTTCTAAATGTTCAACAAAATGGATACATTATTTTTTCTGTCATAGAGACATTACATTTTACTTAACAAGACAAGGAGCTGGAAGATTTAAACTTAATAAAACGAGTCTTCTTAGTTTACCAATCCTTTTGCCTATGTCTAAAAATGAACAGAAGGCTATTATTGAAAGAATTGAAAAGGTGAATGAATATTCTGATAACTTAAACCTACGTCAGAATAAACTCCAATCGATAAAAACTGGATTAATGCAAGATTTATTAAGCGGTAAGGTAAGAGTAAACCACCTCATTAAAGAAACAGCAAACGTATGATACTAAGCAACGACAATAAATACAGAGGCAATTTAGGTTCTACCTTAAAGTTAGATGAATACAGCCACGTAGAAAAACCCTTTTTAGAACAATTGGCAGGTTTAGGTTGGGAGGTATTGGAATTACAGATGCAACAACAGCCAGAGCAAAGCTTTAGAACTTCTTTTTCGGAAGTGGTTCTAAAACCCAAACTAAGGGAAACATTGGTAAAAATAAATTCTTTCCTTACAGATGCTCAGGTAGATGAATTAGAGCGTAAAATAACTACGTTTCAAAAAAATAGCCTATTAGAAAACAACCAACAAGTATTGCATTACTTGTTAGAGAACACCACAGTTTCTAAAAATGAACAAACTGGAGAGTTAAGCCCAACGGTACGTTTTATTGATTTTGAAAATATAGAGAACAATAGCTTCACAGCTATTTCGCAATTTAAGGTAGTAGTAACGGGTACAGACCACCACATCATTCCTGATATGGTTTTGTTTGTAAATGGTTTGCCTTTGGTGGTAGTTGAAGCCAAATCATCCAAAGTAAAAGAACCAATTCCTGAAGCCATAGACCAATTAATGCGGTATTCCGAACAAAGAGGTGATACAGGAGAAGGTAATAAAGAACTGTTCTTCTACAACCAGTTCTTAGTAACTACTTGTCGTACAGAAGCTAAATTCGGAACCATTACTACTAAAATAGAGAAACACTTTTACAGGTGGACAGACCCTTATCCGAAAACTTTAAACGACTTAGTTCACGGTAAATCATCACCAAATGACCAACAACGTTTGGTTGCAGGTATGTTAGACCCTCGTAACTTATTAGATATTGTTAGGGTATTCACAGCTTTCAAAACTGATGATAAGGGTAGAAAAATAAAAGTTGTAGGCAGATACCAACAATTCAGAGCGGTTAAAATAGCAACCCAAAGACTTATAGACGGTAAAAACCCGATAGAAAGAGGTGGTATAATTTGGCACACACAAGGTTCGGGTAAATCGCTTACTATGATGTTTATGGTTCGTGAAATGAAGCTAAGACCTGAATTAATGTCTTGGAAAATCATATTTGTAACGGATAGAACACAATTAGAAGAACAATTATCTGATACAGGCCAAAGTATTGGGTTTACCATTAAGTCAGCCAATTTTATCAACCCTAAGAATCCTGCCAATGGTCAAAGTTTAAAAGAGTTATTAAGCAATGATAATTCTGATTTAGTAATGGCTATGATTCATAAGTTTCAAGAGAATGGAGATTTAACTGGATTGGAGATATTCCCTGAATTGAATAAAAGCAGCAACATCTTAGTAATGACAGATGAAGCTCACAGGTCGCAATATTCGCTTTTAGCAGCCAATTTAGACCGTGCAATGCCAAATGCTACTTCCATAGGTTTTACCGGTACACCTACAAGCAAAACAGAAAAAAAATACAAAGACTACATTGATAAATACACTATGCGTCAAGCGATAGATGATGGTGTTACTTTAGAAATTGTATATGAAGGGTTTACCCACAATGCAGAGGTGGAAGACCAAAAAGGGATGGATGATAAGTTTGCTGATGTATTTAGTGATTATCAATTAACAGAACGTTTGCAAATCCTCGGTTTTGGTTCTCGAGATGCGTATTTAGACAATATGAATACCATCAAAGAGAAGGCTAAAAGTATGGTCAATCATTATGTAGAGCACATATTCTCTGGAGGTTTTAAGGCTCAAATTGTTGCCAATTCTCGTATTGCAGCAGTGCGTTACAAAGCAGCTATTGACGAAGCACTAAAAAACAAGATTGCCGAATTGTTAGTCGACAACCCTATGTTGGTCAATATGGAAATATTACAAACTTTAGAAACCGCAGTTGTCATATCAGGCAGCCATAATGATGAATTAGAAATCAAAGCATTTACCAATGGTGATTACCATAAAAAGAGCATAAAACGCTTCAAATTACCTTTTGGGTCAACTGACGAAGAAGATAAAAATGTAAACGGAAATGTAGGTATAGTAATAGTAAACAATATGTTGCTTACTGGTTTTGATGCACCTATTGAGCAGGTAATGTATTTAGATAGAGTTATTGTAGCACATAATTTACTTCAAAGTATTGCCAGAGTTAATCGTGTTGGTCCAGAAGGTAAAGACAAAGGTTTCGTAGTGGATTATGTTGGTGTAGGTCACCATTTGAAAAGAGCTTTAGACACCTATGCTGAAAAAGAATTACAGGAGGTTATAGATTGTATTTCAGATGATGATGCAGAGTTAAACGAATTAATAAAAGCTCATAAAGACATTTGGAATTTCCTCAAAGTATATGATTTAGAAGACTTGTCAGATTCAGATGCTTTTTTTGATGTGTTTTATGATGAAGATATTCGCTTTGAATACATCAAACTTTACAATACCCTAACAAGTTGTTTCAATAATGTATTACCAAGAAAGGAAGCCTTAGACTTCTTTAATGATTGGAAGGCTTTTACAGAAATTAATGCTTTGGCAAATAAACACTTTAGGGATGGTCGTTTTAGTATGAAAGGGATACCGCCTAAATTGAGAGCCATAGCAGACGAATACTTAATATCAAAAGGTATAAAGCAACAAGTAGCTCCTATCTCAATTATTGCTGATGATTTCTTTGATAAGGTAAAAACAAAGAAAAGAACCAAAACCAAGGCAGCTGAAGTAGAACACGCTATTAGGCACTTCATAGATTTAAACATTGATGAAGACCCTGAGTTATTCGCATCTTTTGCCAAGGCTTTAGAAGAAATATTGAAAAATTTCAAAGGGAATTGGAAAGTAATTTATGAAGAATTAGAAAAGCTAAGAGAAAAAATTAAGAATCGAGAAAAAGAAGAAACCTATGGATTAGACCGTAAGAAGCAAATGCCATTCTTCCGTATTTTTAAAGCTGAATTATTTGATAATAGAGATTTGTCGGAAGATGAAATTGCTCGAAATGTAAATCTAACACAACATATCTTTAATCTGGTGTCTAATGAAATAAGATTAACTGGATTTTGGGATAGCACACCAGCTCAGTTAAAACTAAAAGCTGAATTACAAAAAATGCTTTTATCTCCAGAGTTCAAGGATTTACCAAACATCATTACTAAAAGAAATGAAATCATTTCAAGAATAATGGAATTAGCCAAAACCAATCATTTTAAAATCATAAACGACTAATGATTCTTGAGTACCAAATAAAATATTCTAATCGTAAAACCCTCAACATTTCTGTTGAGCGGGATAGAAGTATTATTGTTCGTGCTCCACATTATCTAACAGCAGACAAGATTGATAAGGCTGTACAATCTAAAAGACAATGGATTAAGGAAAAACTAAACCATACGCAGAAATACCCTATTCTTTCAGAAAGTAAAGAGTTTATATCAGGTGAAACCTTAATGTATTTGGGTAAAAACTATCAATTATTAGTTATTGACGAAGAAATTGAAGGTATTGATTTTGACAGAAGATTTAAAATTTCAAAGTCAGACCAACCAAAGGCAAATGAGTTATTTAAGAAGTGGTATTTAAGACAGGCGTTAAAGAAGATAGAGCCTTTAGCTACAAAATTTGCAAAGAGCTTAGGTGTTGAGTATAATCAGTTTAAAACCTCTGAAATGAAATACAGATGGGGTTCTTGTACACCTGCCAATAATATAATTTTCAATTGGCGAATCATTAAAGCCCCAATGTATGTACTGGAGTATTTAGTTGCTCACGAATTAGTTCATTTAATAGAAGATAATCACACTCCAAGATTTTGGAATATACTCTCAATTCAAGTACCTAATTACGAAAAAGCAAAAAATTGGCTAAAGAAAAATGGACAGTTATTAGAAGTCGATTTTTAGAAAAAATAAAATTATGAACCGATAAAAACAAATGAGCAATAATGCAAAATCACTGTTTCAACATCCTAACCTTTAACCATCCACAAAATGAACTAACATTCTACTTTACCAATGTAGAAAATGAAAGCCTTACAAGAGTGTATCATAGTTTAGTTCCTGATGAGGTTATTGAGGAATTTGAGGAACAAGAGCATTATTACACATCATATACCAAAGAAATAGAAGGTTTTTTTGCAGTTACCAAAGCGGTTAATCCAAGCTATGAAACAAAGGAAGATGAAAACGGTGAAGAGCGTTCTTATAGGGTTCACAATTCGTGTTTATCAGTTTCTCTTTTAAAGCGATACTATAATTCACAAATTCACGAGTATTTTAAGGGTAAGGACTTTTTGGTGAAACCTAATTTTATCAGTGATACAGAAATTTGGCTACCAAGTAAGAAGTATGATAAAACAGGTCAATTTAACCTTTATGACCGATATTCTTTAAAAGTACAATTCAAGACAGTAACCAAACAAATGGAATTACTCGTAACCTTTGAGGGTACTTCAAAAGTCTATAAACAATCAGTTGAAGAATTACAAGAATCCGTTTCCCCAATGGCTTTTAATTGGGTAATATTTGACAATGGGCTGTATAAGTTTGATGAATTACCAAGTGCAGGTAAAAGAGCCTACGACAAAGTATTTCCTGTTTGGAACTTCGATATTCGGGATGCTTTGGGTGAAACCACGGAAGCACCTGACAAATCCAACAAGTACATAAAGTTTAAAACTGCAATTGATTTCTTTTATAAGACCTACTTAAATACTGAAGAATTTAAACAGCTTATTCCTATTACCTCAAATGGGTTTATTCCAGTAGAGGAAATAAAAACAGGAAGAGTAAAAAGCAATAGCAACCAGTTATTGTTTGGAGATAACAACACCGACATTGTTCCAATGAACGGTATGAAAGAATATGGACCTTTTGATTTAAGCGACACATCTAACATTCATTTTTTTTACATCTTTCATAAAGATGATTTTGCTGTAGCTGAAAAAATTGATAATTTCTTTAAAGGTAAAGAAAGAGGTTTTGGCGGTTTATCAAAGTTCATTCATACGCCTTACCACACAGAAAAAGGGTTTAGTATATGTTTTGAAGATTTAGATAATCCTTGGTCTGAAATTTACACTAAGATTACCGAAAAGCATTTTGAACCTGATATTCAATACATAGCTATTTACATCAGTCCGTTTTCTAAAAACTCACCTGATAAATCAAGGCGTAAGATTTATTACAGACTCAAAGAGTTGTTACTTAAAAAAGGAATTTCCTCTCAGGTAATAGATGCCGAAAAGGTGTTGAGTAATGATAAATATTACTTTAGTCTACCAAATATCGCCATAGCCATTTTAGCCAAATTAAATGGTATTCCTTGGCGTTTGGACAACACGGTAAAGAAAGAATTAGTAGTTGGTGTAGGAGCATTTAAAAACCCTGATTTTGATGTTCAATACATAGGAAGTGCATTCAGTTTCTCTAATAATGGAAGATTTAACCGTTTTGAATGTTTCCAACAAGACCAAACAAGAGAGTTAGCGGGTTCTATCATTAAATCAGTTAAGGATTATGCAGCACTAAACCCTGATATAAAACGCTTGGTAATTCATTTCTACAAGACAATGAGCCAAGACGAATTACAACCCATAGAAGATGGATTAAAAAGATTAGGATTAGGAATACCTGTATTCATAGTTTCCATCAATAAAACTGAATCATCAGATATAGTAGCATTTGATTTAGGTTGGAAAGATTTAATGCCATTAAGCGGAACATACATCAATATTGGCTACAACAAATTCCTATTGTTCAATAACACCAGATACAGCAATAATCAATTCAATTTCTATGATGGTTTTCCTTTCCCGATTAAACTAAAAATCTACTGTACTCAAAAGGAATTGGTAGACGACATAAAAACAGTTAGAGAACTTATAGACCAAGTATATCAATTCAGTAGAATGTATTGGAAATCGGTACGCCAACAGAACTTACCAGTTACCATAAAATACCCTGAAATGGTTGCAGAAATGCTACCACATTTTGACGGTAACGAAATACCCGAATTTGGAAAAGATAACCTTTGGTTTTTATAATGATAAAGCATTAAAAATATATGGAAGCAACACAAGCACAACTATTAAGCCTCTTGGATGGTAAAAAGCAATTTACTATTCCTATTTACCAGAGAACCTATTCTTGGCAAATTAAGCAATGTCAGCAATTGTTTGAGGATATTCTAAGAGTAGGTAATGATGCTACAGAGCTTTCTCATTTCATAGGTTCAATAGTTTATTTTAAACCAGGTAACTCTCCAATTACCAGTGTTCCCGAATTACTTGTAATTGATGGCCAACAAAGACTTACTACAGTTTCCTTAATGCTTCTTGCTCTTATTCACTATTTAAAGGAACACGAAGATGTTACATTGGAAGATGAGACTTGGGAAGAAATACAAGAAACTTATTTAGTAAACAAACATAGAAAGGATGACTCTAAGTTTAAGTTGCTTCTAACTCGTAAAGACAAATCTACTTTTACCAAACTTATTGATGAAATAGAAATTGACGGAGATTATTCTAAAAAGGTATTAGATAACTATAATTTTTTTAAAGGGAAATATCACTCTGAGAATGTTCAAGCCATTTACCACGGTATTAAGAAGTTGATTATAGTTGATGTAATTCTTGAAAGAGACAAAGACAATCCACAGTTAATATTTGAGAGTTTGAACTCTACAGGTTTAGACTTATCACAAGCCGATTTGATACGTAATTACATTCTAATGGGTCAACCTTTAGAACTCCAAGATGTACTCTATGAAAAATATTGGTATCCAATGGAACAAAGCTTTGGTGAAAATATTGGTGCTCTCGCTTGGTTTATCCGTGATTATCTCACAATGAAGGAAGCTTCCATTCCTAAAATAAATCTTGTGTATGAGACTTACAAAAGGTTTCTCAATTCTAAAAACGGCTTTAAAACCGTTGAAGATGCCATAAAGAGTTTACACAGATATTCAAAATTCTATGTACGTATAGCACTATTAAAGGAACAAGACACCGAAATAGCTAAGAAATTAAAAGAGATAACAAAACTTAAAATTGATACCTCATATCCTTTCTTATTGGCTGTATATGGCGATTTTGAAGAAGAGCAAATAAACAAAGATGAGTTTATTGAAATCATATCCTTGGTTTCTAATTATGTATTCAGAAGAGCAATTTGTGGTATTCCAACAAACAGTCTTAATAAAACCTTTGCAACCCTTTACAAGCGAATTAAAAGAGAAACCTATTTGGAATCAGTTAAAGCTGCATTCTTGTTAATGGATGGTTATAGACGTTTCCCTTCAGATGCTGAATTTACAAAGGAATTACAGGTTAAAGACGTTTACAATTTTAGGTCAAGAAACTACTTGTTAGAATCTCTTGAAAACTGGAGACGTAAAGAATTGGTTAATGCTGAAAACTATACGATAGAACACATTTTACCTCAAAATCAGAATGTATCTCCACAATGGCAACAAGAACTTGGGGAGAATTGGGAAAGAGTAAAAGACAAATATTTACATTCATTAGGTAATCTTTCGTTAACCGGATATAATTCAGAATTATCAGATAGACCATTTACTGATAAGAAATCAATAGAAGGTGGTTTTGATACAAGTCCTTTGTTTTTAAATTCCTCAGTAAGAGAAGCTACAACTTGGAATGAAGATGCTATTCTTAAAAGAGCTTCCAAATTAGCTGAAAGAGCCTGTACAGTATGGCAAAAACCTAATTTATCTAATGATAGATTAGAGCTATACAAAGAGCCTGAAACTACTAAAGAACAAGCTGTTTATAACATTGAGCATTATGACCATTTACAAGGTGATATGTTGGAATTGTACAAGAATCTTGAAAAACGAGTTTTAAATTTAGATGCTTCTGTAAGAGTAGAATTCAAAAAGCTCTACATAGCATTTAAAGCACAAACAAATTTCGTTGATGTTGTTCCTCAAAAGAAAAGATTACGTCTTTCATTGAACACTGAATTTGACCGTATTAAAGACCCGAAAGGGATTTGTAAAGATGTATCAGGTTTAGGTAGATGGGGTAATGGAGATGTTGAAGTAGGTTTAGAGAATCTTAATGATGTAGATTACATAATGGAATTAATTGAACAAGCATTTGAAGAACAAGTGGAATCTGTGTAATCCCACCGCACAGCCATTTGCTTCCAGTAGGTTCTTTTCGTTCGCTCGTACCTCACTTACTACAATCACCCACTTCCTGCAACGCACAGCAAGAGAAGTCCTTCATTCATTTCCGTTGCACTACAATTCATTTAGTCCTGCACTTGCTTTTTCCCACGCACATCCAAACACAGGTAAAGCGGTATTCCTCCTTCGGTCGTCAGCAAATAAAATCGCCAAGCCATTACAGCACATTTTTTGGAATACTTCAATTTTAAAAGGTCAAAAAAAGAGCTACAATGCCCTTTGGGTGCTTCGCTAAAGCTACACAGCTTGTCACTTTTATTGCGTTCCTCTGTCAGTTGTCACGGTAGTTCCTTTGTATTTTTTGCCACTTCCTTTCGTGCCTCCAGTCAGTCGCAAAAAATCCAACCACTACCCATAATTTTGCTCGCCTGCGGGTCGCTGCGGGCTGCGGCTTAATGCTGATTGATTTGCCTCCGCTATCGCTATGGCTATTAAAGCGGTAAGCCTTGTGTAAGTTCCGTTTCACTCCGCCTTTTTGTGTAAAGAAAAATTACAAAAAGGCTACGTTCCACTACACACATAGCTACAAACCACCCTTGTCAGGGCTTCTGTTGGTAGCACCCTTGCTCCACTCGCAGGCGGCTCGCGTTGCTTGTCCAAAGTCAGCAATCCGTTCGTGCCTCACTACTTGCAGCCATTGTCCAGCCGAATAGCTCAAGGCTGTTTTTACCTGCGTTTACGCACGATTTGATTAACGATACACATTCCAGTTTATCATTGTCCTTAGTTTATTTTGAAAATCCGTCTTTTGATTTTATCCTTCGATTAATACAGTTTCAAAAAGTCAGTGTAATTCTCAATTCGTTTATAGAGAAATAAAAAACTCAAACATAGAGCAAAGGTACAGGCGTGCGGATGCGAGAGCCACAAGGGTTCGCTTCGCCTGTTGGTTAAAAAAATCTCCACCTTTTAGGTAGTATTTTTTTACCACAGCCCTTGCACCAATCGCACCGTTCCTGAGATACGGCACTATGTTTAATTTAATTTATTTCATTATGTATAAAACATTTTTCTCAGTCCGTTGTGGTAGCCGTTGGTTGTTAGGGGGTGTTCGTTCCTCAGGTCATCCTTTCTTTATAGGCGTAGTTCATTGTGGTGTTACAGATTACACCATTCGCCTATTTTGGTTAGAGTTATCATTATCAGAGCTTCCCTTTTAGGAGGCTCTTTTTTTTCCTCCTTGGAACTTAATAATAAGTCAATAAATAATAGAGAAAAGCAAATGTAGGCGGGTACGCTCAATCCCCACTCACAAAGGGGTTTTCAAGGTCAAGCCCTACGGGTTTTGATAAAAATCTCCATCCTTCGGGTAGTATTTTTTCCAAAAACCTTGACAACCCTTCCATACCCGCCTGAATGAGAGCTTTCTCTTTTATTTTTTTTCCTTTTTTCTTTTCTCTTTTAAAAATGAATGTGCGAAGCGAAGCGAGTAAAAATTTAATGGCTCACTGTATGAAAACGTTTCGCATCAAAACCCACCGATTAAATCAGAATTATTCTGAACCTCATTTCTTTATACTGAATAAAGGATTGAATAGCGGAAAACCGCTGAATGAACCTTGTCCGAATTGCTTTGTCTGCATCACAACCAATGAAAACGATAAGGATTTTATGTATTGGCTTTGCTTCGGATTATGGAAATCTAAATCATTCCATTACTATCTGAAAGGCTCAGTAATTCCATTTATAACGATTGGAGATATTAAAAAGCACCTTCGGGATAGTGAAGGTATTGCAAGTAAACATCCGCAGTTATTTCACCAGTCAATTCACCACCTGAAACTGTTAGAAATTAATGAGGAAAAACTCAAACTTTTATTAAAAATGATTGATACCGCCAAAAAGGCAATCTTCTACAAAATGATGAACAAAACAGGTGCAGTTTAAACGCTGTATTTGTCATAAAATCAATTTCTTATAAGCAAACAAGAGCAAAGAAAAGCAACAACAACCCTGACTAAACTAATGCATAGTTATTGAAGTATATTAGTTGAGAAGGGACAAAGCCGAGTTAAGTCCGTGCCAAGTCCAAACATTTGTTGAACCCCAAAAAATATAGAAAAGATGGGAAAAATTAATCAAGGTATTCTCGGTGGCGTATCAGGTCAAGTAGGGAATGTAATCGGTGGAAGTTGGAAGGGCATTGATTACTTAAGAATTAAACCTTCCAGTGTAGCGAATCCAAGAACTGAAGGACAAGTTGACCAACGTTCAAAGTTTTCAACCGTGCTTCGCTTCTTGCAACCAATGACAGACTTCTTGCGAGTTGGTTTCAAATTGTATGCGAACAAGATGACACAGTTTAACGCTGCAATGTCTTACAACTTGAACAATGCAATTACAGGAGCTTATCCAAGTTTTGCTATTGATTACGCAAACTCTTTGGTAACTCGTGGAAATCTTACAGGTACAGTTGGTGGAGCGGCTACTTCTCCAAGTGCTGCTACAGTAGATGTAACCTGGACAGATAACTCTGGAAGTGGTAGTGCAATGGCTACTGACAAAGCATTAATCTTGCTATACAATGCAACCAGAGGTGAAAGTGTATTTACAACAGCTGGACCAGTAAGGACAGCAGGAACAGAAAGTATTTCCGTGCCTTCTGAATACACTGGTGAAGATGTAGAGGTATTCTTAGCGTTTATCTCAGAAGATGGTTCTAAAGTAGCGAATAGCTCTTATTTAGGTTCTGTAACAGTTGCTTAATAGCGATTGACGTTTTCTTGAAAAACCGTCCTCATTTGGGGGCGGTTTTTTTATCTTTACACCTCCCAATTTTCCTATCTTTAGTTCTTAATTAGCTATAAATCAACGTTTTTTGTTGCTTATTTGTATCTATCAACAGCTAATTAACTGATAATCAGTATCACATTACATTTTGTATTGGGAAGTAATTTCAAGTGATCGCAGTCAATGAAAAAAATCTCTATTTATAGATACCCCAAATTAATCTTTTCTGAAAAACGATATAAATGATTTTAAATCTATTTTCATCCTCATACTTTAAGAAACGTTACTTTTAATCTCATAATATTTTTCCTTTGCTAAAGACTTATAGCCTCCATCAACAAAAGCTTTCATCAATACTTTAACAAAGGACAGTTCTTCTTTATTAATATTTAATTCTTCATGACTTAAACTCTGAATGAAAGTATTTACGTTATCCCAACCTTCATTATAAATCTTGTGATATTTTGTTTGGTTTGTATCTTCTTCTAGAAAATCGTCAACTGTAATTGAATTTGAAAAAATCGCAGATAAATATATATAAGGCACAAAACCTATCATTTCTAAATCATCAGAAGAACGATTGAAACTAAACAATTTACTTTTAAAATAAGCCTCCTTTCTTTTTTCTATATCATTTCTCAACAATTCATTACTTTCTTTTGATCTCATTATTCTATTATCCAAAACCAATCTTTCCGTAAAGAAATTATAAGTATTAACGATAGTATCAATAGAAGCTTCATTAGTAATTTGAACTTCTAATTTCTTCAATAATGTTTTCTTTACGAAATCATCATCCATAAAATCAAACTTTACCTCTAAGTTATCAAAATGAGGATTAGTCCTAGTTTTGAATCTTTCACGTTCTAGTTTAATATTATATTCACTCAACAGATTATCGAAAAAACTAAGTTTATCATTTTCTAAAATAACCGTACTCAAATCATTTTGAAATTCACTTTTTTTACTTTCGTAAATTTCTTTATAAATTTTATTTAAGAAAGCCAGAGCTGAATCATAAGGTAAAAAATAATTACTAGTTCCCGCAATATTATTGATAGTTTTTAAAACATCTATTACCTGCTCTTTTCTAGTTAGTTTTGATATTTGAATAAAATTAATTAACTCTTTAGTTAAACTAGAAAATACTAGATTTTTATATTTTGTAAAAGAACTGGATAGTTTCAATAATTCATTATCATTTAGTGCTTTTCTAAATTCTGAAATTTTTACTTCACCTTCAACTATATTATTACGTAAGTAAATATTTGTATAACCTATTTTTGCTATACAATTTTGGTTTTTCTCATAATATTCATACCCTCTCTTTGAAAATAAAAAGCTTAATGAACTTAAAATAATCTGTTGGTCTGACTCTTTATAATCTTTTATCATTTCAAGCACCTTCGCTTCTGCCTCCTTATCAAAAACGTAAATATCACCGCCAAAAGAATTAGGATTGTCAAGAACTTTTTTCTCTTGTACACTTAATATTTTCACACTTAAATTGTCATCAAGTTTATTAAAAATTTCATTTACTAAATCTCGGTATCTATAAATTAACAGTTTTTGAAAAATATAATCCTTAATATTTACATCTTCATTATTTTTTAAAAAACTAGCATAGAACTTAAATTCATTTATAAATCTTTTTACATCCCTGTAAGTAGGTAAAAAATTCAAGTAAGTTAACTTTATATCCTTATTAAGCCTGCTACTATTATTATCATACATTAAACTAAGATCAAGTGCATTGTAGGAAGGCTTGTCTTCAAATAGTTCTTTAAAGCCTTTATTAAAGGAATTATCTTTATCATATAGGTCATCTACTAATAAAAATAATTGATCAACCAGTTTGTTTTCTCTGAAAGGAAGCAATGCTAGTTCAACGTTAAATATTTTATCTAAATAATTATCACTTGGTTGATCTATCGTTTTTACTATATATTTTCTGTCATAGCCTACTATAAAAATAACATTGTTAAAATCTGATATTGTTCTAATTAATTTTAGTCCATTCAGGATCTCTTCTTTGTCTAACCTATCTAAATCATCTAATAAAATCACTATTTGCCTATCTATAGATTTTATAACACCATTTATCTGTGAATAATAGTTTTCTAAAGATAAAGAGCTATCAAAAAAGCTAGTACCTGCTGAAATAAATTTTTGAATATCTGAAGGTGTAAGATCTAAAACGGCACTTACATACTTATCAATTACATCAGATATTTCTCCTGAAAAAGGCTCTAGGTTCTCTTTCAGAATTTCAAAGAAATTTTCAATAATCCCTTCTTGTGTTTTATTCTTCCATATACGATACCAGAAAACAATGGCTTTTTCATTTTTCTTTTCAAATTTGATTTTATACCTCTCTAGAAATGTGCTTTTCCCATAACCCCAAACTGCATTTACCCCAATATTAAATGAAATATCAGGTTTTAAATCGCTTGTTACCTCAATTAACTTATCAAGGATTAATTCGTTATCAATAATATCATCGGAGGATAAAGTATCTTCAATAAAAAAACTTTCATCTGCATTCTTTATTTTTATGTCTTCAATTTTTTGCTTCTTTTTAAATAAAAGCCATAACCCCAATAGGTGTAGTACAAAAATCAGAAAAACTATATCCGAAAATTTATAAAAAGTTTTTACAGGCAAAAACTTAAATCCATCATTTATAAAATACCTCAATAAAAAATATAATATTGTTGTATAAAAGATCAAAAAAGTAAATTTCTTACTGTAAATATATTCTTTCAAATAGGAATGAACGTATAACACAATTATGAGTACAAAACAACCTGTATAACCAACCCAAAAAGAAGGTTTTGTAGCATCAATATAACTAGCAATAGTACTTATTAGGTTAACCAAAACTTCGCTAAACATTAAGGTAATCGCAACAAAAAAAACGAGTCTTATGAAAAATTGTAAGCCAGCAGAATTTAGTTGTTTTATAATCGCTTCTATTATTTCTTTTCTTTTAAAACTATACTGCATTCTTATTAAAAATCTTATATTATTAGGTATACACTTTTAAATTCCAAAACTGATTCGCAATTGCAGTATGAACAGCAAAAACTATCCTTTTACATGTTTTTTCTTAACTCTTTAAAATCAACAACATTTAGACCTTCATCAATAAAATTTTTAATAATTTTTCTTTTTCGATCTATTTCCTGTTTCCCCATATGATTCACTAATTTTTCATGAAACAGAATTCTAATCAATTTGCTGAATTTCATTATCCTATCTAAAATAATTAAGGCTTTTTTATAATCTTCAATGGTTACCTCAGTCTGAGGATCAATTAAACCATTCTGGTAATCAACATAGAACCCTTTGTTCTTTATTAAGTTAAATTGTTGCAAATACTCTACGTTCTCCTCTGTCTTTATAAAAGGATCTATTGAATTCACAATATCTAAAGCACCATTTAAAAAAGTATTTAACCAATTATATTTAGTTTTTAATAGTGTTGTAGGCTTACGATTGTAGTAAAGTTCATAGGATTCATAGATACCTAAACCTACTTCTATCAACATCGCAATATGATGTCTCATCACATGATCACTAAAAAACTTTTTTGCATCTTTTATTTTGTATATATTACAGTTTTCTGCATGTAAAAAGACCAAAATAGACTTTATTGCCTCTTCAGTACTTAACACCAACAAAGAAGTTGCAGAGCTGTATGAGTTTCTATTCTCAGCAATATATTTAGCATCTTGCTTTAAACTTAAAGCATTCTTATATAATGGAACGTCTAAGCTTTTTGAATCCTGCACAGAAAGATTTAAAAATTTTTTCATCCCTTCCCATATTTAACGTCACTCTCAGCCACCATTCCTAAATTATCAACTTGTTTTTTAGCCTCTCCAACAGTTACCTGCCCATTCATTAACATAGGTAACAACCAATCTCGTAATTCGGATAACTTTCTATTTTGTTGTCTATTTGAAACAACCGATTTCAAGATCGGTTCGAGTTTTTTATTTAATTTTTTGCATAAATCAATTGGAGGAATACTTATTCTACTCTGCTTTAGATGATCTTGCGTTATATGGCCCATTGTCGTTTTCCTTAAATCTGCAATCATTTTAAAATGTTGTAAATAATTAAGAACTTCAAAATAGTAATACGATTTAGGAAAATTATCGGAAGTGACTTTAAATATATGTTGATTTAATGCCCCATTACCTCCGGACCATATCATTACTTCTAAAGAAGCGGACCAAGAAAATAAAATATCACCATCATAAATTTTAATTTTATCTGGAACATCAATTCTTACTTTTTCCGTTTTCGATGTAAATCCATCTCGCATATCCTTAATTTTAATGACAGGAAGAAAGTTTTCATCAATTGGTCTGAATTTTTGACAAGCCAGGCCATTTTGAAAATTTGCTATATCTAACAAACTCCCATCCCCCCACCCCACAGGAATCTCTCTTTTCAACGCTTCATTATACACCATTAACCCATCAGAAGATTTGTAGGGTTTTCCAGCCAGGTGCTCTTGCCCTTCGAGTCCCTCAGGGCAAGGAAAATTAAACTGTACAAACCAATAGTCATACAACGTTTTTGCCATGGCTTCTAACTCTGCATTTATTTTGTTGTTGACTTCTATTTTAGCATCTAAATCTGACAAGACTTTGGCTATGGTTTTTTGGGTGTTAATTTGAGGAAAATCTAATTCAAAATATTTTAATGTCTTCTCACTAACTCTTTTTCTACCAGAAGTCCCTTCCATACAACTAATAGCTCTTTTTCTAAAAGTAGGGCTAATTGCTAAGTAATAAACAAATAAAGGAGTGGTATGTACGGTTTCTCTTAGAACAATATATTCAGATGAACCAAATGCAATTTCTTCATCTTCCAAAATATCTACGAAAGCTGTTTTACCATTTTCTAGGCAAGGAGTAATTTTAGCCATAATAGTATCACCATTTCTAAATTTTGGTCCATTATTATAAACACTAAACTCAAAGGAATTGATTTTCCTTTGATATTCAGTCAAACTACCCATAGGTATTTTTTTTACAATTTTTCCTTTTTTAATTGATTCAGGAGGATTAAATGAGATCGCCTTTCCTATTTGTAGTTTTTTCCAATTACTCATATTTTAATCCCTTTAAATTCAACTTAATCTCTTTTTCTAAGCTTTTAGACTCTGCAAACAACCCTTCCAGATTGCTTTCAAAAGAATTCATTTTAGCAGCAAATTCCTCAGGAGTAATGTCCACATATTCAATTTTCACTTCAAAATACTGCCCAGCACTTAAAGAGTAATTTTTTGCTTTTATGTCGTCATAAGAAACCACCACAGAAAAATCATCTTTTACTTCTTTGGCATTAAAAACATCAATAATTTGTTGTTCTTCAGCGTCACTTAAAACCGTTTTTTGGTTCTTGCCTTCTTTTACTTTGGTTCCCAAATTAGAGGCATCAATTAACACTACATCTTTGGTATTGGTTTTGTCTAAAAACAAAATACTCACGTTGGTACCAGTAGTCGCAAAAATATTAGAAGGCATAGAAACCACCCCTGCCAACATTTTACTTTCCACCAATTTTTGTCGTATTTTTTTATCTATACCACTTTGAGCGGTAATAAAACCTGTAGGTACTACAATCGCCGCTTTTCCTTTGGCAGATAGGCTGTGCATAATATGTTGAATGAACAACAAATAAATCGCCATCGATTCTTTTTTGGTTTTCGGAATATTGGGTATTCCTGCAAAAAAGCGTTCTTTGTTGGCTTTAGAATCTAAATCAGCACTGTAATCCGAAAAATCTAGTTTAAAAGGAGGATTCGAAACAATATAATCAAACTGTTCTAACTGTCCGTTTTCTTGTTTGTGGTACGGATGTAAAATGGTATTTCCTTGTATGATGTTGTGAATGGAATGTACCAGATTGTTCAAAATCAGATTCAACCGCAACAAGCCCGAAGACTTTTGAGATATATCTTGCGAGTAAATGGTACACTTGTCTTCTCCAATGGCATGGGCTATGTTCATCAACAGGGTACCAGAACCAGCACTGGGGTCGTAACAGGTAACATTGTCGACATTAGCATCCGTCACCAAACAAGCTGCCATAATTTTTGCCACGGCATGTGGTGTAAAATATTCCGCATATTTGCCGCCACTGTTGGTGTTGTAATCTTTTATCAAGTATTCAAAGATTCCTGCAAAAAAGTCGAATTTTTGAGTAAATATATGCTCAAAACTAAAGGCAACCAATTTATTTACGATTGCTTTGCAAAACGCATCTCTATTGTCAGTAACATACTTGCTTATAGCTTCAAACAGCACCACTTTTTCACCTCCCTGTGTCAGTACAGAAAAGATATCGTTGTTGGCGCTGGCAACGGCTAAAAAGGTTTCGTCGAAAATTGTTGCAAAATTGTCTTTGTTTTGGTTTTCAAACAATCGAGATAATAAATTCTTCGGTGCAAAAACAGCGGTGTCTTGGCTAATTTGCATCGTTAACAATTCTAAATCGTCATCAGAAAGTTCATTTAGAGCTGCATCAAAATCTTCAGCCGCTGCCAATGCAGGGTCAATTTGTTTTAACTCATATACATATTTGTCATTCAAGAATTTGTATAAAAAAACTTGCGTGATTATTTTAAATTCATTTCCATCATTTCCCAATCCGGCATTGGCACATACGCTTTTTAAATCGTCTATAAGTGTCTTGGTTTGGGTTTCAAATTGTACTGTGTTTGTCATATCTATATTCAATTACGAATTTTAAATTGTGAATTACGAATTGGAGTTTCTAATTGTCTTTTGGATACTTCCAATAATTCGTAATAATTCTTCTATTTCTTTTAATAATGGTTCACTTTGTTGTTTGGTTAAATAATCAGTATCGGTTAACAACCTTATCCAATACTTTGTTTCTCTTGCTTCTTTGTATGAAATAGTCAACTTCGCAAAGAAATCTTTTTTACTTTGACCACCAATGGCTTCCTCTATATTTGCACCTATAGATGTTCCCGAACGTACTAATTATTTACTTAAAATATATTCTTTCTTTTCAGATTGAAGCATTTTAAATGTATTCATAATTTTAATTGCAAAAGCATACGATTTTGTTTGAACAACATTTTCTTTCATAATTCGTAATTACACATTCGCAATTATTTATTTCTATTCAATACGCTTATTACCAATCTTTTTACGGATTCCATTTCTTCTGGTTTGCTAGAAGCAATAAACAAAGTCAAACTGGCTAACGTATCGTTACTAATTATAGGTTGATTTTGCTTGTTAAACAACAGGTCATTCTGTTGTAAAAACTTTAAAAAGCAAGCTGCAGCAATGCGTTTGTTACCATCTACAAATGAATGATTTTTTACAACAAGATACAATAGCATTGCCGCTTTTTCTTCGATACTTTTGTAAAAATCGTTGGTTCCAAATCCTTTTTCAATTTGAGCAATAGAACTTAAAAAGCTTTCATCTTTTTCCTTACCAAATACATCCGAATCAAATTCTATTAGCATTTGGTTGATGAGTGCTTGATAATCTTTCAGATTCGGATACACGGCTTCTTTTGTAGTTACCCCTTTAACATCCAATTCTTCATGATCGTAATCGTCTAACAAACTCAAACCTTTTGCAAATACAGTAAGCCATTGATAATCCTCCTGTTTTTCTTCAATAGCCCTGCTTAAAATTTGAATACCATTTTTTAAAACCTGTACTTCTTGCTCTTTTTGCGCCAAGCGTTTTTCATTAATCGTATACCCCTTTACTAAATGATCTTTTAAGGTATTCGTTGCCCATTGTCTAAATTGTGTAGCTCTTAACGAGTTTATTCTGTAACCAACTGAAATGACAATATCTAAATTATAGACGCTCTGTGTACGTTTTACTTTTCTCTTTCCTTCTGTTTGAACTATTAAGGATTTCTTAATAGTTGCTTTTTCTTTTTGCTCCCCTTCGTTATATATGTTTTTTAAATGCATATTAACATTTGGTATGGTTGTTTGAAAAAGGTCAGACAGTTGTTTTTGTGTCAACCAAATAGTATCGTCCTGTAATGTGAGCTGTAGTTGGCTTGTACCATTTTCGGATTGATAGATTACTATTTTATTTGACGCTTCCATTTGTTATTTTATATGACCAGTGTAAATTTTGCACGTACCACTTTTAATTGAAATAATCGGTACATCTGAGCTATTGTGTTTTCTGATAGTTCACTCGAAGAAAGGACATAATTTATCTATTCGCTACCATTTCTTAGTACTTGAGATCCTACGCGACATTTCCATTATATTCGTTGATATATTCTTTCACTAAGATGTTGTTAATGCGTTTTACATCCGTTGCACTGATATCGAACTGTTGTTTGTTTTTAAATTGATTGATTACCAAACGCATCATCATTTTTTCAACATAACGTTCGTTTTCTAAAATTTTAGCATTCTGCAAAATCTCATGGTCTACCTCTGCTTTCAATCCTTTTAAGGCTTCAAAAAGTTTACGCTCATTTTCTGTTAACGGATTCTTTTCTAGCAATCGTTTATGAATACGTGCATATTTAGCATCATAGTCATACTTTGCTTTAAGCAATTGATTTTCTCTTTCTAGCTTTTTAGCCTTGTCATAAATTTCATTCAAGGCTTTTATATTGGCTTCCATTTCTTCTTTAGAAACTTCAGTTAAATTTTTCTTTTTAAACAAACGTTCCAACTCCTCTCGTAAAGAAATAAAAACTGGGTCTTTCTGATCAAAATTATCACCTAAGATTTGACGTGTTTTTTGCAAAGCACCTTTTAGCTCATCCGCCAACACCATTTCTTCTTCTTTTATTTTGGTAAAAGCAAAAATGACATCTTCTAAAGCCATGTTTAAAACATTGTTGGTTTCTAAATTTGTTTCAAGGGCTATTTTGGCATTTATCAAAGCCAATCTATCATTGGTCATTCTAGATAACACAACCAATTTTCTAAAGTCTAACTGCTCTAATAATTCAAAATTACCAGAGAGTCGAATTAAGTTATAGAGCTCTTTAGAGTTGTTTAAAACCTTGGCTATTTTTCTTATCTCTGAGCGGTCATTTATCTCAGAGATTTGATGGCTAAAAATTTCTGCATTTAACGTATCAAATTTAAACAGTACATCTTTTATTTCTTCGATTTCTTTTGCTATTTCCTCCGCAGATTTAAACAAATTGGAATAATGCTCCATCTCATCCCCCAACTCAGACTGTAATTCGTTAAAATAATCTTGGTTGGTTTTGTCAAATTCTTTTTGAATATCTGCAAAATCTACAACATAACCATATTTATGATTTTTGTAGGTTCTGTTAACTCTAGTAAGCGTTTGTAATAAGTTATGTGACTTTATTTTACGACCTATGTATAATTTCTTTAGACGTTTGGCGTCAAAACCAGTGAGCAACATATTGTATACGAATAATAAATCGATGTTTCCGGCTTTATAATTTGCTACCCAATCATTTCGATCTTGCTTGGTACCAACGTCATGCAAAATTACTTGTGCAGTAGTTACTTTACTATTTTGAATCTTCTTTTTCCCATAACTCTCAGGTTCTTCTGCAACTTGAGATAAATAAACCTCTTCTTGGCTTGCATAGGTATTATTGAAAATTTCTTGCATCATTTTTGCCTGCTCAGAAGAATCGCAAACTACCATACCACCAATAGAGTTATCGTTCATGGCAATTCTTGCCTGTTCTATATCTTGAACAATATAATTTAACATGGGCTCTACAAAGGTATTATGCGCAAAGATTTTCTTTTTATCGGCATCCCCCTCCAATACTTTAATTCTTTCTAAAGTCTCTTGAAGTGTCAGCTTGTAATTAGTTTCAATTTCTTCACGAATCAGACGCAAAGTATAACCATCTTTAATAGATAAATTGTAATAATATTTATGAATATAATCTCCAAATAAGGTTTTAGAATTGTATTCCTTTCCTAAAAGAGGTGTTCCTGTCAATCCAATTTTAACGGAGTGCTTGTCAGCCAATTCTAAGTTGGCTAAAAAGCTTCCTTTCGGATTGTAACTTCTATGCACTTCATCTAAAAAGAAAACACGTTGTACGCTTAAGTTATAATCGTTGTTTTTAATAACATCTGGGTCGTCTTTAAATTTTTGAATATTGACAACCGTTATTTCAGCTTTACCAGAACTGTTATGAATTACGTTTGTAGATTTTATATCCCTTGTAAATTCTTCTCTGCTATTAACTTTATGCACCACCAAACCCCGAGCACCAAATTCTTTAGCAGCTTGGTTTAATAAATCTATTCTATCTACAATAAAATAAAATTTAGGAATGGTGTTTTTCTTCTGAAAATAATCAGTCAGATGTTTTACATTGAAATAAGTCAAGGCTGTTTTTCCAGAACCCTGTGTATGCCAAATGATACCTTTTTTGAGACCGTTTTCTAACTTATGCTCAATAGCTTTGGTTGCAAATATTTGAGGATAACGCATTACATGTTTCTCCAATCCATTTTCTTCTTCTACATAGGCAAAGGCATATTGCAAAAGAAACTTTAGACGTTCTTTTTGGAATAGAGAAGTTGCAATTGTATTTGTGGCTGTATTTGGACTTTTATTTGAGGCAAATTCGTTTGAATTTTTAATGCTGATTAAATTGTTATCCTTTAAAACAAAGTTTTCAACTTCATCAGCGATAGGAACTAATAATTCATCTAAATCAAACTGTTCTTCTTCTCTAAAGTAATTGAATACGGGTTTTCTATAATTTGTAGTACTGTAAAAAGCACCTTCTAACATTTGCGTATCATCATTGCTATATTGCATGTTGTTAGAAAACACCATCAATTGCGTTAGGTTGATAAACTTTCTAAACTTCTTGTTTTGAAAACGCGTTTGCATTCTTTTGTGTTCCGCCAAAATACCATCTCTGTTATTTGGCTTTTTAACTTCTATAAAAACAAGTGGCATTCCGTTGATTAGAAGAATGATGTCTGGCCTAAAATTGTCGTCATCTTTTTCATAGGGCAACTCGGTTACAACATGAAATGAGTTGTTTTCAAAATTTTGAAAATCGACCAATTTAACTCCAGATTGATCTATCAATTTGTTGTAAAAAGCTCTTCCTAAATCTTCATTTTCTAAAATAAGTGAAGTCTCATTATAAAAACGCTCTGCTTCTTTCTGAGATAGACCTGGGTTGATTTCTTTTATTTTTTGGTAAAATATATCGGTAAAAATATTCGTGCTTATATCCCAATTATTTTCTTTAATAGATAGGTATTTATACCCTAGCCGTATCAAATGTAAAATAGCGGGAATTTTTACTCTAGAATCTTCGTTAAACTTCATTTTATTTATTTACATAGCTACGATATAAATATACAAATTACAACGAGATTTAGCTTTCTTTTGAAAGTTTTTTAACAAGTGTTATTTTATAAAGGCCATAAATAAAATACAATTACTTTATTCAACTCCTGTCAATATTAAAAAGAGTTTAGACACTCTATAAACTATATACTTTTTAAATTCGTCTAATAAAAACAGCCAAAGAAAAATAAAATGTACAGCTAAAGTGCACCTAAACTACGTGTTCCCTCAATAAATACCATTTGTATCGGGAAGTAGTTACAACAAGTTTAGCCAAATTGAAGTTAAGACAAGATATGTAGTCCCAATCTCTTTTATTACAGTCGTGATTTAGAAATTTATTCGTATTTTAGTTCAAAACCAAACTTTATGAAAAGAATAGCCCCCTTAGTATTTTTACTGTTTTCTATCGGTCTTTATGCCCAGGAAACCCCTACTGAAAACACACCTTCTGCCCCAGCTACGGAGACTGCAACTCAAAACACACAAAGTGCGACACCAGCAGAACAAGCTCCGCAAACCGTCCAACAGGTGGAGTACCAAGAACCTCAAAAACAACAAAAGCAGCAAAAATCACAGGCAAAACATGAAGATCAGAAAAAATCTGCCATGCCATTTTTAAAGAAACTCTATTTCGGTGGAACCTTTGGTGCGACTTTCGGTAATTACACTACAATTACAGTGGCTCCTACTATTGGATACCGACTGCGACCTTCATTGTATACAGGTTTAAAAGTATACTATACGTATTCTAAACAAAAATATGGAGGTGATTCTCATGAATACCACAATTATGGTGTGGGTACCTTCTTGCGTTATTATACGTTTAAAGACTTGTATCTACACGTAGCTCCAGAATATATTAGCTATGAATATACTACTGTGGATGGATCCGACAGAGAATGGGTTCCTTACCTATGGGCTGGAGCGGGTATTCGTAAAAAAACCAGCAGACGTTCTTGGGTATCTGTCCATGTACTCTTTGATTTGCTGCAAAATTCGAATTCTCCCTTCGACGAATGGGAACCTAATGTTGTTATCGGCGCTGGAACAAGCTTTTAGTTAGTGTTTAGTTTTGAATGTTGAGTTTTAAGTTTAGAATATAACCACCTGCGGTAGATTTTACTTTGGTTGTTAAAAATCGTTTGACAGCAATCTACAAAGGTTGTCTATGAAAACTTGAGAAAGTTAGCTTAAGCAATAATAACTGACATACGCTTTGCCTTCTCTAACTTAACACTTATAACTCAACACTTAAAACTTTAAAAAAAAGCCCCATCACAAATATGCGATGAGGCCTAAAACCTTTAGGGTAGTATAATTTTGTTGTCAATACATGTATCTAACCCCTAGCAAGACAACGTAGATAAATTACTGCTAACCTAAACAAACTAATATAAACTACAAATACAAAAACTGAATCGTTATTGTTTTGCTCTTCAAAGATACGTCCCTTCTAAGGTTGTACAGAATTTTTACAGGTGAAGTAGACCGAATGTGCAGTGAAGTGTCTAGACAATAAGTTGAACTGACCCTTATTAGAAATAAGAAAAAACAAATAGGTTGTTTACTACAATTGCAATCAAGCA